>Ga0233432_10004560_pt1 | contig 12244 bp, 14 predicted proteins | sample SI_122_August201_6_FD_179870 | JGI IMG/M metagenome (GOLD analysis project Ga0233432, IMG submission 179870) | Seawater microbial communities from Saanich Inlet, British Columbia, Canada - SI_122_August2016_10_MG | ecosystem: Environmental > Aquatic > Marine > Inlet | place: Canada: British...
GAGCGGCAACTTCTCCCGCGTGGTTAACTCGCATGAGACCTGCCGCATGCGCTTTTTGCTTCGCATCCATCTCGGCATCAATCATGCTTTCTGCCGGATTTGCTCGCGATGGCCGCCCAGCCGGTGCTGCGACGGTTCGCAGTGCGTTGTTGGCGCCGATCAGTAATTTATCCAGTTGGGAAAATAGACGTGGTTGCATTCCAACAGTATAGCGCTATGCGGGCGTCCAGCGGTATACTCCGCGGCCAATTTTCGCGGAGTTAAGATCCAGACTAAGGAGATCGCGAATGAGTGTTCGTTTTGTATCGGTATCATTTTTTGCTGTGTCACTAATGTTGCCACTATTAGCCCTTGCACAAGATGCCGAAGAAGAGACAGGCCCATGGGCAGGTAAGACCTCGCTTGGCTACCTGGCGACATCAGGCAATACTGAGAATACGACCCTGAATACAGGGTTTGAACTCGGGTACACCGCTGACAAGTTGACACATTTGGCTGAGGTATTTGCGATCAAAGCGTCGGAAAGTGAGAGCACCTCGGCCGAGGCCTATGAACTTCGCTGGAAGAGTGAGCGCAAGCTGACTGACCACGATTTCTTATTCGGCCGCCTGCAATGGCGCAAGGACCGATTTGGCGGCTATGCGACGCAGTTCTCTCAGACTGTTGGCTACGGTCGTCGGCTGATAGAGAGCGACAAACACAAGTTGAATACGGAGATCGGTGCGGGTGCGCGACAATCCGCAACGCAACTGGACCTCAAAGATGATGAGACGGTCGGACGCATAGGCCTCTACTACAGGTGGCAATTCAGTGAGACCGCCGAATTTCGACAGGATCTAACGACTGAAGTGGGTGAAACGAACACTTATTCGGAGTCAGTGACATCGATTTCCGCCCAACTAGTTGGGGATCTCGCATTGGTTGCCTCCTACACGATTAAGAACAATTCGGACGTGCCGCTGTTGACCGAAAAAACCGATACTTACACGGCTTTGTCGATCGAGTACTTGTTCTGAACGCTTTTAGACGCAGATGCCGCTCCTAACTTATTGATCGATATATAGAAAAATGAAGCTCAGGATTGTTTGCATTGGGGCGAGGCCTACAGTATTATTTCGCGCCTTTCGCCGCTCCAGCGAACGCACTTACGTGCTTGGAGGGCAGACCGGATAAGGCCTTCCGCATTTGGGCCTCCTGAACAGACATTTTGCAAGACTTTCCCCTACGGAAACTAGAATTATGAGTACTTTTTCTGCAAAACCAGCAGAGGTTCGCCGCGATTGGTTCGTGGTCGATGCAGCAGGCAAGACGCTGGGTCGCCTGTCGACTGAAATCGCCCGACGTTTACGCGGTAAGCACAAACCAGAATACACACCACATGTTGATACCGGTGATTACATTGTTGTCGTTAATGCTGAGAAAATTCGCGTGACAGGCAATAAATTGAAAGACAAAATCTATTATCATCACACTGGCTATATCGGCAACCTCAAGTCCATTTCGCTTGAGAAGCTGCTCGTTAAAGCACCTGAGCGTGTGATCGAGAAATCGGTCAAGGGTATGCTGCCGCGAGGTCCTTTGGGCCGCCAAATGTTTTTGAAACTGAAAGTATTTGCCGGACCTGAGCACACGCACACAGCACAGCAACCCATTCCTTTGGAAGTAAACGCTTAAGGCCTAGTCTTACAGCATTGAGACAATATTATGAGTGATACTTATTACGGTACCGGTCGTCGCAAATCGTCAACGGCGCGTGTGTTCATGAAGCCTGGCAAGGGCAACATCACGATTAACAATCGTGCGCTGGATGTTTTCTTCGGTCGTAAGACGGCACAGATGATTGTTCGTCAGCCGTTGGAGCTGACGCAGCATACCGAAACTTTTGATGTAAATGTTACTGTTAAAGGTGGCGGCACGACAGGGCAAGCTGGTGCTATTCGCCATGGCCTGACTCGCGCGCTGATGAAGTATGACGAGTCGCTGCGTGGCTCTTTGCGTAAAGCAGGCTTTGTAACTCGCGACGCACGTGAAGTTGAACGTAAGAAAGTTGGTCTGCGCAAAGCACGACGCGCAACGCAGTTCTCGAAACGCTAAACGCGCTTACTGCGATCCTTTATTGGGGGGTCGTCTAGTGGTAGGACTGCGGACTCTGACTCCGCCAACGGGGGTTCGAATCCCTCCCCCCCAGCCAAACAACGAAGAGGGCCCCTGAAGGGGCCCTTTTTTGTATCAAATGGACGATGCATCGCGATTACCTAACTAACAAGCGTTATCATTGCGCCATGGCAAAGGTTCTCTTAATAGACGACGATCGGAAACACTCAGACTTGATGCAGGCGTATTTCAAGCGCTTTGGGATCAATCTTGTTTGTGCGTATGACTCCGTTGATGGGCTCAAAAAGCTGTTTCGGGAAGAGCCGGATCTGCTATTACTGGATGTCATGTTGCCAGGCAAAGACGGCTTCGAGGTCTGCCGCGAGGTACGCAAGACGAATAATATTCCGATTATTATGCTCACTGCACGTGGCGATGTAATCGACCGTGTGACGGGCCTAGAGCTGGGAGCCGATGACTATATTGGCAAGCCATTCGAGCCGCGAGAACTGGTCGCGCGAGTGCAAGCGACGCTTCGCCGAGCTGCGCTTATAGGCTTAACGATAGGGGAGTTGAATTTTGAGGGCTTGTCGATCGATACTGAATCCCAGACTGTTCGTGTTGACGAAAGGCCTATCGACTTGACCTCGATGGAGTATGAACTATTGCTAATTCTGGCTCGAAAGCATGGACGAAAGCTTTCACGAGACGATATTTTGAGCGAATTGCGAGGAATCGACGCAGCGATCCTGACGAGATCCGTTGACATCATGGTGAGTCGCCTGCGTCAGAAGCTTGGCGATTCAGTTAAGCCGGCCCGCTTCATTCAGACGGTGTGGGGCCGAGGTTACTCGTTTGTGTGCGCGCCGCTGACAGATGCTTAATCGTCTTTCGCGCTCATTGTCATTTCGGCTTTTGATGATATTCATCGTTTTGGGCGGATTGTTTGTATTTGGCACGTCTAAGGCAATACAACGTTTTTACAATAGTGATGAGATTCGTGGACTGATCAGTGGGCACCTGTCGTTGCATGTCAGTTATGTCCGCGAAGATATAGGCGTTCCGCCGCGGATTGACCGTGCGATAGTTATTACAGAAAAAGTCCCAGTGGACATTCGAATCCTAGGTCCGGATATCGATTGGGCATCCGATCCAGCATTTCCAAGACTAGAGCAACTCGAATTCGCGTCCAGTCCCCGGTTTAGTGATGATCAACGTGCTTGGGTTGATGAGCTTCAGGGCGTTGATTTTTCGAACTTGGACGGCCATGATTTTCTTCGCATGCGACAGGGCGGTTACGAAATCGTTGTTTCGACGCCAAGAATTTCGGATGTGCCCGATGGGCCGGCGCTTATACCGCTAATTCTGGGCATGGGCTTGTCTTTTTTACTGTTGGCTTACGCTGCCATTACATGGCTATTTCAACCAATCCGAACGATTGGTCGGGGGGCCGAACACATTGGCCAGGGTAATTTCAGTTTTCGTATTTTGAAAACTCGTCCTGATCAACTTGGTGATCTGGCAACGGATATTAATAAGATGGCTGGTGATGTAGAGAGAATGCTTGACGCGAAACGAGCACTCTTACTTGGCATCAGCCACGAATTACGCACTCCGCTCTCAAGGATGCGCTTGACCCTCGAATTTGTCGATGACGAGAAAAATGTTGAGAGCCTGAAGGCTGAAATCGTCGAGATGGAGAAGATCGTAGTTTCGCTGCTCGAAGCTGAGCGACTTAATAGCCGGCATGTACAGTTATTTAGAACGGATGTAGTCGTTAGTGATCTGATCACTGAACTACTCGATGATTTTTTTGCCAGAGAGATTGACCGCATAGGCGTCACAATACCGACTGAACCGATCTGCGCTTATATCGACGAAGCGCGAATTACATTACTCCTGAAGAACCTGATTAGTAATGCGTTGCGATACTCAAAACCAGAAGACGGTTTGATAGAGCTGACGATTTCAACGACAGGCCAGGACCTGGTAATAGTAGTCAGAGATCACGGCTCCGGCTTGTCGCAGAATCAAGCCGATCATATCGGCGAGCCGTTCTACAGAAGCGACGAATCGCGTGCGCGTGAGTCCGGTGGTACTGGCCTTGGTTTGCATCTAGCTACTTTGGTGGCCACGGCGCATGGTGGTTCGCTAGCATTGCTCGATATCGATAATAAAGGCGCGAGTTTTGAGACTCGCATACCTCTGATTGATCGAGAGGGTTGACTGACTATATCGAAAATGGCTCAAACCCAGTAATGGCTTGATCCTAGTTTATTGAATTTTCACACTTTGTAAGCAAATGTAACAAAGCGTTACATACCATTGTTGCTCGCAAATGCAGTCCCTATATTATCCCCTGAATCATTTTTGAGGCCATCATGAACGCTATAATTGCAAAAGCCATCAGCTGGGCTGAATCGGGCCTTATGCCCGACACCGTGATTCGTGCCGGAATTCGCAGCCTACTTGAGACCAAATGCAAAGAAATCCATTCAGGTGACGTCGAGTACGCCGCTAAGGCGACAAATCGTTTTGTCGCAATGATGAACAAGTCGCCTATTGCGCTGTTGTCTGAAATCGCTAATGAGCAGCACTACGAAGTACCTGCAGATTTTTTCGGCCAGGTGATGGGAGATCATCTCAAATACAGCTGCTGCTATTGGCCGGATAATGCCAGCAACCTTTCGGAGGCTGAAGTAGCTGCTCTCGAATTGAGCGTGAAACGAGCAGGCATCGAGGACGGCATGCAGGTTCTGGATCTTGGTTGCGGCTGGGGATCGTTGTCGCTTTGGATTGCAGAGCATTTCCCTAACGGATTTATTACGTCAGTTTCCAACTCTGCTTCTCAGCGTGAGTTTATCCTTAAAAAAGCAAGTGAGCGTTCAATTCAAAATATCGAAGTCATAGTCTGCGACATGAATGACTTCACAACTGACAAACAATTCAATCGCGTAGTCTCGATCGAGATGTTCGAGCATATGCATAACTACGGTGAACTGTTTCGGCGTATTAATGATTGGTTGCTGCCTGACGGCCATTTTTTCATGCATATTTTTTGTCACCGCACGACGCCCTATGAATACCTTGACAAGGGGCCGGGTGACTGGATGAGCCGTTACTTTTTTAGTGGTGGAATCATGCCGAGCGCCGATTTGCCATTACGCTTCGCCGAAAATTTGAGTATCGCAGAGCGCTGGCATTGGAGCGGTCAACATTATGCTAAGACATGTGACGCCTGGCTGAACAATATGGATCAGAATAAAGATGCGATTATGTCGATCCTGAACGACTGTTATGGTGAGGCCGATGGTTCACTATGGTGGCAGCGCTGGCGAATTTTCTTCATGGCGTGTGCTGAGCTGTTCGATTACGACGAAGGCCGCGAGTGGTATGTCGGACACTATCTGTTCGGCAGGGTGACTACCTGACATGTTACTTCTAGCCAATTTGTTAGCCTTCAAGATTGCTTGGGTGTTGTCCGTTGTTGGTGCTGCCACACAGATGCCATGGCTCGGACCAATCGCGGTTTTGGTTGCATTGGCACTGCACCTACGAGCCGCACGAAAACCGTTTGAGGAAGTCCTACTGGTTCTCAGCTGTGCGCTAATTGGGGCAAGTTTCGATAGTTTTCTCGTTGTCGCGGGTTGGGTTAGCTACAAGGCTGGAATCTTTAGCGACTATCTTGCGCCGTACTGGATAATTACAATGTGGATGTTGTTTGCGACGACCTTAAACGTATCTATGCGTTGGCTGCGCGGCAAGACAATGCTCGCGGTCCTGATCGGGTTTATTGGTGGCCCCGCTTCTTATCTTGGCGGGCAGGCGATCGGCAGTGTCATTCTCATTGACGAAATCGCCGCATTAATTGCGCTTGCGATCGGTTGGGCAGTAATCATGCCGTTGCTTATGCGCTTGTCGCAGAGTCTGGATGGTATGCCTGGGCCACGTCGCGCTGGGGTTGCGGAGAACAGTCGATGATTCAGCATCCTTATATTATCGCGCTGCTTGTTATCCTCACTGTCAGTGCCGCCAGCTGGCTGCTTAGCGTAATCAAGAAGGACGTCAGCTTCGTTGATAGTTTATGGTCACTTTTTTTCCTGATTGCCGCTGTAGTTTTTGCACTCCAAGCGCAGCCGTTATCAGCCAGAGGCTTAATAGTTCTGGCGTTGGTCACGATCTGGGCACTGCGATTATCGATCTATATCACCGCGCGAAACTGGGGCGAACAAGAAGATTATCGTTACCAGTCTATTCGTGCCAACAACGAGCCCGGCTTCGCCATTAAGAGCTTGTATATTGTGTTCGGTTTGCAGGGTGTGCTGGCGTGGTTGGTCGCGCTGCCACTTCTTCCCGCTATTTCTTCAGACTCTGCATTGAATTGGATTGACCTTATCGCCGCGACTTTTTGGTTCGTAGGTTTTGTCTTCGAGGCGGGCGGCGACTATCAACTCTCACGATTCAAAGCGCACAAAGATAGCGCAGGTCGAGTCCTTGACACGGGTCTGTGGCGGTATACGCGTCATCCCAACTACTTTGGTGATTTCTGTATTTGGTGGTCTTTTTTCCTATTTTCTGTTGCAGTCGGTGGCTGGTGGAGCATCACATCGCCGCTCTTGATGAGTCTACTGCTACTCAAGATTTCCGGAGTGGCCATGCTTGAGAAGACGATAACCAATCGGCGCCCAAAGTATGCCGAGTATATTCACCGTACCAACGCATTCTTTCCTGGCCCAAGACGCTCTTTGGGTGAAGTTAAGGGTGCTGAGTCATGAGGCACAGATTTCCCACTCTGGCGACAATTTGCCTAATCAGCCTCGGATTGACATCACTGGTTCACGCGCAGGAGCGCGTAGATGGCGTTGATAATTGGGACTTTGACGTTTACTTGAACGACAAGAAAGTCGGCAAGCATTCATTTAAGGTGTCGGAGGTGGATGGCGTAAAGCAGGTTCAGAGCGAAGCTAGCTTCACAGTTAAAATCTTCTTCATAACCACCTACCGATATGAGCATAGTGCCACTGAACGTTGGATTGATAATTGTCTGCTTGAGTTCGACGGCAAGACCAATAGTAATGGCAAGCGTATTTCCATCTCCGGAGAGCAAACCGGCGGTAGTTTTGTCATCGAGACAGGCGACAAGCCGATCGAACTGCCGAAGTGCGTAATGACGTTTGCTTATTGGAACTCAGAGTTTCTTAAGCAGCCCAGTCTTTTGAATCCGCAGACTGGCGACTACGTTGACATCTTGGTCGAAAAAGTCGGCGATGAAATGCTCTATGTTCGTGGGCGAGCAGTCCCAACAACACGCTTCAAACTTACAGCTGAAAAAGTTGATTTAACACTCTGGTATTCGTTAGATGACGAATGGTTGGTACTTGAATCAGTTGCCAAGGGCGGACAAATCATCCGCTATGAGTTGTCCTGACATGTGTGCTTGGTGGAGAACTTTATTTCTTGTATTTGCCGCCATCATCCTTTTTGGATGTGCAGTCAAAGGATCTGAAATGAAAACAGTAGAGCACGTGGACATTGAGCGCTTTATGGGTCCGTGGTACGTCATCGCAAACATTCCGACATTCCTCGAGAAAGGTGCACATAACGCCGTCGAGACCTATAGTTTGAATGACGATGGAACGATCGCCACGAACTTTACCTATAGAAAAGACGGCTTCGATGGAAAGCTTAAGGAATACAACCCGAAAGCCTTTGTTCTGGACGATCCGTCAAATGCTCGCTGGGGAATGCGTTTCGTGTGGCCCATAAAGGCGGACTATCGCATTGTTTACCTTGATGAAGATTACATAACGACAGTCATCGGCCGGCAGAGCCGTGATTTCGTTTGGATCATGGCGCGTACACCAACGATCTCCGATCTTGATTACGAGCGCCTCGTGTCATTTATCGAATCGATCGGTTATGACACGTCAAAACTAGTGCGCGTTCCGCAGCTTTGGTGATGCTATGAATATAGCGATCATTGGTACCGGAATTGCGGGTAATGTCGCTGCCTATGCGCTGCGTCAAGAGCATGATATTACGGTGTTTGAGTCAGAGTCTTATGTAGGCGGTCATACGAATACCGTTGACGTTCAGGAGGGTGATCGAAATATCGCTATCGACACTGGCTTCATAGTCTTTAACGATCGTACTTACCCCAATTTTATTGGGTTGCTTGATGAAATTGGGCAGGATTCGCAGCCAAGTGAAATGAGTTTTAGCGTCCAGGCCGATTATGGTGGGCTAGAATATTGTGGAACTACCCTTAACGCTCTGTTCGCGCAGCGTAGCAATCTGCTACGCCCACGCTTCTATCGGATGATTAGCGATATACTTCGATTCAATCGCACATTGCTGCCGAACATCGAGCATCTTGATGAATCGGAGACACTCGGCAGATATTTATTTAAAAACGACTACAGTCGCGAATTTATTGACAATTATCTGGTTCCCATGGCTGCGGCGATATGGTCAGCGGAGCCACTGTCTGTTCTTGATATGCCCGTTCGGTTTCTGGCCCGATTCTTTGCTAATCATGGTTTATTACAGACAAAGGATCGCCCACAATGGCGTGTAATTAAGGGGGGCTCGCGGGAATATGTCAGTAAGCTGGTCGCAGGTCACAAGGACCGTATTCGCTTGAATTGCCCCGTGACAGCGCTACGTCGAAGCGATGATCATGTGCAAGTATCCACGGCTGCTGGTGGCAAAGAGATGTTCGACTGCGTCTTCGTTGCATGCCATAGTGATCAGGCGCTCTCCCTTCTCAAAGACGCTTCGTGCGATGAGCGTAGTGTGCTCGGTGATATTAGCTATCAATCCAACGAAGCGATTCTACATACCGACGTTTCTCTCATGCCGCGACGACGCCGGGCATGGGCTGCGTGGAACTACCATTTCCCTCAAGACCAGTCGCGTCATGTCGCCGTGACTTACAACATGAATATCCTGCAGAAGCTGAGAACTCGGCGGCAGTATTTGCTGACACTGAACGATGATCAGCAAATCGATCCCTCAAAGATCATCCGACGTATGAAGTACGAGCATCCAATTTACTCGCGCAAATCGGTTGCGGCGCAGAGCCGCCAGGCAGATATAAACTGCGAGCGGACATTTTACTGTGGTGCCTATTGGCGTAACGGTTTTCATGAAGATGGTGTTGTAAGCGCGCTTGACGCGCTTAATCATTTTGAGGGGAGGCTATCTTATGGAAAGCTGCATATACGAAGGGCGAGTTAGACACACCCGGAGAACGCCGGCTACGCACAGATTCAAGTACCGCCTGTTCATGATGTATCTCGATCTCGACGAGCTCCCGACGCTTTTCGAGAAGCACTTTTTCTGGTCATCCGTGCGGCCGGCTCTCGCGCGGTTTCGACGCCGTAATCACCTAGGCTCGATCGATAAGCCGCTTGTGGATGCCGTTCGCGATGTTGTTGAAAATGATATCGGCGAACGTCCGATCGGCCCGATTCGATTGCTAACCAACATGTCATACTTTGGCTACTGCTTTAATCCCGTGAGCTTCTACTATTGTTTTTCTGCCGACGGCGAGACACTCGAATATATTGTGTCGGAGGTGAGCAACACACCGTGGGGCGAGCTCGATACCTATGTGCTTGACTGCAGGTATGCTGCGAAGTCATCGAAGTCCTGGCAATTTCGACCAAAAAAGAAAATGCATGTATCGCCCTTCATTCCGATGGAGGTTGAATATCACTGGGTATTGTCTGAGCCCGGTGAGCGACTGTCGGTTTTCATGGCGAATTCGAAGCATGGCGAACGCTTTTTCAGTGCTTCCATGTCTTTACATCGTAAGGCTATCAACGGTTGGTCGCTGACCAGTGTACTCGTCAGATTTCCGTTGATGACGCTCAAGATCACAGGCGCGATTTACTGGGAGGCGCTGCGCCTTTGGATAAAGCGTGTGCCCCTTTACATGCATCCCGGAAGCAAGGGAAAGGCTATCGTTCGATGAATATCCGAAACGCTTCGCTGGACTCACCGAAGATTGCTATGCAGACAGCTCGAGAAGGCTGGCTCAATAAAATCGCGCGCCACCTTGTGCTTTCCCGGCTTCTCAATCTTCAGTCGGGCCAAATCGTTGTCAGCGAAGATGAAGGCGAAACAAAGTTCGGACACTTGACTGAAGAGTTTCCGCTGCCCATGGAGCTAAGAGTACTTGACTCAAAGTTCTACAGTGATATTGCATTTGGAGGTTCGATTGGCGCTGGTGAGGCGTACATCAACGGTTATTGGTCTTCTGAAGATCTTGCTGAAACGTTACGTATCTTGATTCGAAATCGGGATGTTCTTGAGCGGATTGATTCAGGTCTCGCGCGTCTCAGCAGGCCGCTGCAGAAGATATTTCATGCATTGAACAAGAATACCCGGCAGGGCAGTAGTAAGAACATCGCCGCGCACTACGATCTTGGCAACGAGTTCTATCAGCTTTGGCTCGATCCGACGATGATGTATTCAAGCGCGTACTTTGGTACGCGAGATACGTCACTCGACGAAGCGGCGGTTGAGAAAATCGATCGAATCTGCAGGAAGCTGGATCTTTCAATGGCTGACTCTGTTCTGGAGGTAGGTACTGGGTGGGGTGGATTCGCTATTCACGCGGCTAGGAAATACGGATGCCATGTGACGACGACCACAATTTCTGAGCAGCAGTACAGCTATGCGAAACAGGCGATCAGCGATGCTGGGCTGCAGGACAAGATCACTCTTCTTTTCGAGGATTATCGTGATCTTGAGGGTCGCTTCGATAAACTCGTATCGATTGAAATGATTGAGGCAGTCGGGCACGAGTATCACGATACCTATTTCAAGAAATGTTGTGAGCTATTGAAACCTGATGGACAAATGTTATTGCAGGCGATAACGATAGCTGACCAGCGCTATGATCAGTACAAGACTAGCGTCGATTTCATAAAGCGTTACATTTTCCCTGGTGGTTGCTTAACGTCGGTGACTGACATGACTCGTAGCATGACCAAAAATACTGATATGCGCGTCATACACCTTGAAGATATTGGTCCGCATTACGCGATGACTCTGCGGCATTGGCATGACCGGTTCTTTGCACGCATTGGAGAAGTGCGTGAACTCGGTTATTCAGATGCGTTCATACGCATGTGGGAGTTTTATTTATGCTATTGCGAGAGCGCCTTTACTGAGCGCGTCATTGGCGACGTGCAGATGCTCATCATGCGGCCGGGTGCACGATGCGAACGAGTTCAATATTAGGGCGCAATTCTAAGAATTTACCCAACCCCTAGGTGCGCAGATGCCGATATTGCGAATCTCTTTGACGCCGTTATCACCACCGATCAAGAGAATATCAGCAGCTCGCTCAGCAAATATGCCGACTGTAACTACACCTGGTATGCCATTAATGCGGGCCTCCATCTCGAGTGGGTCGGATATTTGTAGATCATGGACGTCAAGGATGTGGTTGCCATTGTCCGTGATAAATCCCTCGCGCCAAATTGGCTGTCCACGCATATCAGTACTTTTGGACATGGCCAATGCGACCATCGCTTGGGCCATCGGCAATACTTCTACCGGTAGTGGGAAACTTCCGAGCATCCCGACCAACTTAGTGTCATCAATGATGCAAATAAATCTACGCGCCGCAAAGGCCAAAACCTTTTCGCGCGTTAAAGCGCCACCACCACCTTTGATGAGCTGCAATCGATTATTGCTCTCGTCGGCCCCATCGATATAGATGTCATAGTCACCGACTTCATTGAGGGTTGAAACGTTAAACCCGTGCGCCTCGAGTAAGGCAGTCGATACTTCCGAGCTTGAAACGACACGATTAATCTTGTTGCGTATCTCAGGCAACATTTCGATCAAGAAATTGACGGTTGACCCAGTCCCGACTCCGACTGTCATGCCGGGCTCGATAAACTCCATCGCTGCTTTCGCAGCACTTCGCTTCTTATTAGACGCTTCCATAGTTGCTTACTATAATTGATCCAGCACAAATGAAAAGAGCCCGCCGAAGCGAGCTCTTTTACTTTTGCTTTGGAAGAACGCTCTTCCGAAGCGGTCAGTCAGCTACTTTTTCTTAGCTTTCCGCTTCGTAGCTTTCTTTTTAGGCCTCTTCTTAGCGACTTTCTTCTTCGCTACCTTCTTTTTA
>Ga0233432_10004567_pt1 | contig 12227 bp, 9 predicted proteins | sample SI_122_August201_6_FD_179870 | JGI IMG/M metagenome (GOLD analysis project Ga0233432, IMG submission 179870) | Seawater microbial communities from Saanich Inlet, British Columbia, Canada - SI_122_August2016_10_MG | ecosystem: Environmental > Aquatic > Marine > Inlet | place: Canada: British...
TCGTCAGCATCTAGCAAGCTAGATCTGTTACCGTTCGACTTGCATGTGTTAGGCCTGCCGCTAGCGTTCATCCTGAGCCAGGATCAAACTCTTCGTTGTAAAAAAAGTTTATAAATTGACTTTTGTTCGGATGTAATCTAATTCTATCTTCAATATTTTTAAGAACTACTAAACAAAAAAATGGTTATTATACCATTCTAGTTTTTCCTTTTTAAATCTAAACATGTATTTAAAAGGGCTGCAAATATACATTGTTTTAATGTAAAAACAATCCTTTTTAAAAAAATAACATATTAACTGAAATTTAAAAGATCTTTTCGCTCGAAAGCGGCTGCAAATATAATTTCTTTTTGAAATATAACACAAAGAAAAAATATTTTTTTTCGAATAAAAAAAATAGTGCGAATAAAGTGCTAAAAATCAATAAATTACAAATGAAAAATATTTAGAAAAAACTTGTTTTATAATTATAAAAAACAGGAAAATATACGTTAACAACTCTATATATTAATTGCAAAAAATAATATATTTGTGCTATTAAAAAAAAGAAAAATGAAACCACAAGTTAGTATTATAATGGGAAGCACATCTGACATGCCTGTAATGGAAAAAGCTGCAAAGTTTTTAGATGAAATGGAAATCCCCTTTGAAATTAATGCACTATCAGCACATAGAACTCCTGAAATGGTAGAAGAATTTGCTTCTAATGCACATGCAAATGGAATTAAAGTTATTATTGCCGGTGCAGGTGGAGCAGCTCACTTACCAGGAGTAGTTGCAGCTTTTACTCATCTCCCAATTATTGGTGTACCGTGTAGATCTTCTATATCAATAGATGGTTGGGATTCAATTTTATCTATTCTTCAAATGCCTCCAGGAGTTCCTGTTGCTACAGTTGGACTTGATGGAGCACATAATGCAGGTATTTTAGCCGCTCAAATAATTGCTGTTGGTGATGAGGATTTAAGCAAAAGAGTATTTAGTTTCAAACAAGGTTTAAAACAAAAGATTATTAAAGCAAATGAAAGTCTAGCTGAGTATAAGTTTAAATTTAAAACAAACTAGACTAAGTCAATTTCAAATAATTATGCATCTAAAATCTCTAAATCTTTATAAAAGTTAGAGTAAGATTTTGCTACAACTTCACTATCTGTAATATTTATAGGTCCTTTTGAAACGCTGCCCATGATGGAAAGAGCCATTGCTATTCTGTGATCATTATGTGAATTAATTATTGCCCCTTTGATTACTTTACTTCCATGGATGTACATGTGATTATCTTTTAAGATTACTTTTACCCCAATTTTAGCAAATTCTATTTTTATACTATTAGCTCTATTGCTTTCTTTATTTATTAACCTTCTTACTCCTTTAATTACTGAAACACCTTTACAACAAGATGCAAGTGAAACTAAGGATGGAAATAAATCAGGGGAATCTGTAGCATCAAATGAAAATGAATTTAATTCAAGTCTTTTTACTTCAATAAAATCTTCCTTAATAATTACTTCAGCACCACATTGACATAAAGCTTTTAAAATTGCTTTATCAGCCTGTAAAGAATTTGGATTCAATCCATATATTTTAACCTCTCCTGAAATTGCAGCTCCAACAAGATGAAAAGCTGCTCCACTCCAATCTCCTTCAATAATGTATTTTGAAGATTTAATTTGTTGATTTCCTTTCACAAAAAATCTCTTATGAGACTCATTTGTAATATCAACACCAAAATCTTTAAGAATACCAATTGTCATATCAATATATGGACAACTAACTAAATCTTTAACATGAATAACGCTATCGCTACTTAAAAACGGTAGAGTAATTAGAAGGCCAGATAAAAGCTGAGAACTATCTGAAGCATCAATACAAATTTCTCCTGATTGCATTTCCCCTTTTATATTTACTGGCAATGATAAATCCTTAGTATTTATCTTTAAACCTAATTGGGATAAACAGCTAAAATTAAAAGATCTATTTATAGCTGATCCAAAACCATTAATGGTCACATCATTGAAAAGATGTGAAAGTACAACAGAAAATACTCTTGCACAAAATCCTGATTCATCACTATTAACAGAAATACTTTTTTTTAAATTAGTTGTTTTCCCATCAATTTTTATAGAATTTTTAGTTTTTTTAAAACATAATCCAGCTTTTTCACAAATATTTAATGTAGTTAATATGTCATTTTCACATGAATTTCCAACTAACTCAACCTTTGATTCAGAAATTAAAGAAATAGCTAATGCTCTTTGAAAATAACTTTTTGATGAGTTAATATTTACACTGCCTTTGTATCTAAAAGGGCTAATAATTCTATTCATCTAATATCTTATCTATTAGAATACTTTTTACCTCAGCATTTCCAATACTATTTAAAACAACAAAATCAATATATTTTCCTTTTGATTTCTTGTCTTTAGTAACGTAATACAATAGAGATTCTTTATTATAACATTGAATGTCAGTTGGTAAATTAAATTTTTTTAGAAGATTTTTAATTCTAACAATTGCACTATTATCATTTAAATAACCAAACCTACTAGAAATATTAGTGGCTAAAATAATGCCAAGACTTATAGCTTCTCCATGAGAAATCTTATACTTTGCCTCAATAGCATGCCCAAAAGTATGTCCAAAATTTAGTAGCTTTCTTGAGTTTTTCTCATTTAAATCATTATTAATAACAGAGATTTTAATCTTTATAGAATCCTTTAAAATCTCTTTGAATGAATTCTTTTTGTAATCTATTTCAACATTTTCAAGAAGAGAGAAAAGTTTATTAGAAGAAATACATGCATGCTTAATGATTTCTGAATATCCATTACTCAACTCAAAATCATTCAATGTTTTAAGAAAAGAAAAATCAATCAAAAGAAATTCCGGCTCATTTATTGTACCTATTATATTTTTAATTCCTTTAAAATTCACACCATTTTTACCACCAATTGAAGCATCAGTAATAGATAAAAGTGTAGTTGGAACAAATCCAAACCTTACCCCTCTCATATAAATTGATGCTATAAATCCAGCAATATCACTTATTACCCCTCCTCCAACACCAACAATAAATGAACTTCTATTACAACCTAAAAGAATAAGTTTATAAATGAGAGTATCTACATAAGATAATGATTTAGAATCTTCAACACTTTCTACAACTAATATGTTTTTAAATTCATGAAATTTTTTAGGATGAAGATCATAAATATTAGAATCTACAATTAAAAATATATTAGAAAAGTCTAAATCAATATATTTAACTAAAGAAGAAAAACTATCATCAAAGTAAATTGATGTATTTGTATAAGGTATTTTTTCCAATTATAATTTCTAATAATCATACAAATTTAATGAAATCTATCACTTATAAAATTATCTTTGTGGCATGAAAAATGAGAATTTTTACATGCTAGCAAAAACAATGTATGGATTAGAGGAAGTGCTTGCTAATGAACTCAAAGATCTCGGTGCTCAAAATATAAAAATTCAAAACAGAGCAGTCAGCTTTAAAGGAGATACTGGATTTATGTACAAAGCCAATCTTAATCTTAGAACATGCTTACGAATACTTAAACCTATAGCTACCTTTCAAGCTCATGATGAAAAAGAACTATATAAGAACATCCTAAAAATAAATTGGGAAGAATATTTTGAATTAGACAATACTTTCGCAACTCATGCTACAACTAATTCTGAAGTATTTAACCATAGTAAATATGCTTCTTTACTAGTTAAGGACGGAATTGCTGATTTTTTCAGAAATAAACACAATAAACGTCCTAATGTTGACCCTGATAATCCTGATGTTACTATTAATTTGCACGTAAATAAACATACTTGCACCTTATCTTTAGACAGCTCCGGAAAATCATTACATAAAAGAGGATATAAAACTGATACTATTATAGCTCCAATAAATGAAGTATTAGCAGCTGGAATGATTTTATTAAGTGGATGGAATAAAAAAGATAATTTTCATGATCCAATGTGCGGCTCTGGCACCTTGCTAATTGAAGCTGCATTAATTGCTTATAATATTCCAGCGAATATTTTCAGAGATCAATTTGGATTTGAACAATGGAAAGATTTTGATGCGGATTTATTTGAGAAAATTAAAGATGTTTCATTGGATAAAGAAATTGATTATAATGGATTAATTACAGGAGGAGATAATTTTCAAAAGGCAGTAAGATCTTCAAGAAAAAATATTGAAAATGCATTAATGTTTGACAGCATTAAAGTGAAAAACGAAGACTTTTTTGAAACCAAAATAAATGAGAATACCTTTGTAGTTTTTAACCCACCATATGGTGAAAGAATTGAATTAGGAGTAAATGAATTTTATGAAAAAGTTGGAGATACTCTTAAAAACAATTATATGAACTGTACAGTTTGGCTTATTTCCTCTGATATTGAAAATTTAAAAATGATTGGGCTAAAACCAACGAAAAAAATTGAGCTAATGAATAGTAACTTAAAGTGTAGCTTTAGAGAGTTTAAGATATACCCTGGCAGTAAAAAAGCAAAATACCTTAAGGATTCTAGTCCAAGTTAAGTGCCTTTTCTAAAGATATTTCTTTACCATTCAAAGTAGACAAAATAAAGGCATCAGCAAATCCAATTGATTTAATCTTCTGTAATTTAGAAGCAGCAAGTGAGTATTCACTAAAATTTTCAGAGTAATACTTATAAAAACCTCCAGAACTTTCCTTTTTTACATTATTAATCTTGCTCATCATGGACAAGTCTTCTGGTGATAAAATCTCTGGAAAAACTCCAATTTGTATTACAAAAACAAGATTATTTTTCTTTTTAATATTTTTTTGGGCTTGCTTCTGTTTCTTTGCAGGCTTGTTGGCTTTTACAACATTCTTTTTTGTAGAGATAGATTTATTTAAAGGAACTCTCTCACCATCTTTAAATGTTACTACAAAAGCATCTTCAAAACCTCTTGAACGCATTTGAGATCTATAGCTAATAGCATCAGAATAATTATTAAAAGAACCAGTCATATATCTAATCAAACCATCATTTCCTTTAAAAGAAACAACATTTTCTACCCCTTCAAAAATCTTATTTGATAATACAACTTTATATGCTCCAATTTGAACTCTGTAGACTGTTGATGGTGCTTTTATTTCAGCAACTATTGGTTCACTATCAACTTTGTTAGTGTCATTATCTGATAAAGCTGGTATTGGCGGGTCTTGTGGAGTTTTCTCATCGTTTTCTTTGACTACAGGTGGTCTATACAAACTCAAAACACCATTTTCATATTCTAATAACTCTAAATTTTTAAATCCTTTTTTCTCCAATTCAAACTCTCTACCTAAAGCATCATCAATTGTGAGGTAACTACCTACAGCATATATGACATTTCCATTGTTTTCTGTATAGCTCTCAAGATCTTCTAAGCTTAGTAATTTATTAATTATTCTAGGAGATACTCCATCATTATAAACACCTAATTGAACTTTATACCTAAGGCCTAATTCTTCATTTGATGAATTATTGGAGTTATATAGATTGTTAAAAGCATTTGCTTTAGCAATTAAATAAGCATTGATTGATTTAAAATCATCTCTAGAGATTTCATTATCATTATAAAAGTTTGCAAACTCTCTTGAAGCAACCTTATTTTTATCAAATTTACTTTTAAACTTATCTTCTTTTAATGTTACTCCTTTTTCATCAACGATTGCACCAGCAAGTGTATTTTTTTCTTTGTCAAGATAATCCGCGATTCCGTCATTGTCAGAATCCAATGGACAGCCAGACTCATCAACTTTAACTCCCGTTGGAGTTTCAGGACAATAATCATTAATATCTAAAACTAAATCTCCATCCTGATCAGCTAAGTCCATTTTGTCATAATCAACATCTGAATAATACTTTTCCTTTAATGGATTTATACCTGAAGGCTTTGGTGTAAATAGATCATAACTTATTGAAAAGTTAACAACCACAAAATTATCATTAAGCTCTTCAGTAGTCTTATCAATATCAACTTGCGATAGAGCATAATTTAAGGATGCATCAAATGACATTCTATCAGACATTTCTAATGTTATTCCAGCTCCTACAGGAATTACAAGTCCTGTTTCTTTTGCAGAATATTGTGATGAAATATCACTATTAAGTGTTTTAAAAGTTAAGCCTTGCAATCCCAAACTGATAAAAGGGTTAAATATAGATTTTGTCTTAAAATCGTATTTTAAACTCAAACCAAGTGTACTAAATTCAGATCTAAACTCACTAACCAAAGAACCATCTATGGCGCTAAATTCTTTTTCATAAAATGTGGATGGACTTGAAAATAAAAATGATAATGAAATTTTATCATCAACATCTAAACTTAGTCCTGCGTTAAAACCAACATCACCAGATAAAAAATTAGATTCAGTTCCTGCAATACCACCTTGATAATTATAAAAATTTGAACCAAAAACAAATCGTGGATTGAATGGAATAGTATTTTTTTCTGTTTTAGGGACAGATTGAGCAAAAATTGAGAACGAGAAAAATACAAGTGAAATGAGAAGAATCTTTTGCAAATAATTATTCATCTTAATAATTTTATGATGCTGTAAAAATAGGAAAAAATTAAGAAACATATTTTTTTTATTTAAGTTGATAAAATCTACAATTCATTCTTTAGAAAATCTGCTGTATAACTATTATTAGATTTAATAATTTTTTCAGGTGTTCCTTCACACAAAATATAACCACCTTTCTCACCCCCCTCTTTTCCTAAATCGATGATATAATCTGCTACTTTTATAACATCTAAATTATGCTCAATAATTAAAACTGAATTTCCTTTATCTACAATAGTCTCGATAACATCAAGTAAAACTTTTATATCTTGAAAATGCAGTCCTGTTGTTGGCTCATCCAAAATATAGAAAGTGTTTCCAGTACTCTTTTTAGATAATTCAGAAGCTAATTTAATTCTTTGTGCTTCACCACCAGATAATGTTGTTGCAGATTGACCTAATGTAATATATCCTAAACCCACATCTTTCAATGTTCTTATCTTTCTAATAATCTTAGGAATATTTTCAAAAAATTCAACTGCTTGATCAATAGTAAGATTTAAAACATCTGAAATAGATTTTCCTTTAAATCTAACATCTAATGTTTCTCTATTATACCTTAGACCATCACAATCATCACAATGCACCATTATATCAGGCAAAAAATTCATTTCAATTGTTTTTTTTCCAGCACCTTTACATATCTCACACCTACCCCCTACAACATTGAATGAAAAACGCCCAGATTTGTATCCCCTTATTTTTGATTCTTCCAAGCCAGCATATAATTCTCTAATGTCTGAGAACACTCCTGTATAGGTTGCTGGATTTGACCTTGGGGTTCTTCCAATTGGAGCTTGATTAATTTCTATAACCTTGTCTATATTATCAATACCTTTAATTTCTTTATACGGAAGGGGTAATTTTTCACCTCTAAAAAAATATTTATTTAAAATTGGATATAAGGTTTCATTAATTAAAGAAGACTTACCGCTACCTGAAACTCCTGTAACACAACACAACATTCCTAAAGGAATTTTCAAGTCTACCTGCTTTAAATTATTCCCTCTTGCAGAAAAAAGCTCTAGAAATTTTCCATTTCCTTTTCTTCTTCTTTTTGGGACAATAATTTTCTTCTTTCCATTAAGATAATCTGACGTGATATTTTTAGAGCTTAAAATCTTTTTATAGGAACCACTTGCTACAACCTGCCCACCAAAAACACCAGCTTCTGGTCCCATATCAATGACATGATCAGCATTACAAATCATATCTTTATCATGTTCAACCACAATAACTGAATTTCCAATATCTCTTAATTTTTTTAATGATTCTATTAATTTAAAATTATCTCTTTGATGCAAGCCAATGCTAGGCTCGTCTAATATATATAGAACATTTGTAAGCTGAGTACCAATTTGAGTAGCAAGACGGATTCTTTGTGCTTCACCACCAGATAAAGTTTTTGATGTTCTATTTAATGTTAAATAAGACAAACCAACATCTAAAATAAACTGAACTCTAGTTAATAATTCTTTGATTATCTGAGAAGATATAATTTTGTGATTCTTATCAAGATTAGTTTCTAAAGACAATAACCAATTTTTCAAGGACAAAATATCAAAATTTACTACATCAAAAATAGTTGAGCCTACAATTTTAAAATTAGAAGATTGTTTATTTAATCTACTACCGTTACATTCTTTACATTTTTTTGAAGACATAAACTTGGAAGCCCATCTTAATATACTTTTTACATTTGTAAATAATGATTGTTCCTCAATAAATTTTACAATTCCTAAAAAATCAATTTTATATTTTTTTGAAATACCAGCTGTCTTTAATTTTACCTTAATATCTTCTTTAATTCCATACAAAATAAAATCAAGAGCTTCAGAGCGAATATCCTTTATCGGAGTATTTAAATTAAAATTATATTTTTTTCCAATTATCTCTAATTGATTAATAATCCATGTAGAATTCTTACTTTCTAAGGGAGCAATACCACCTTTATTTATGCTTAAATTTCTATTTGGGATTATTTTATCTAAGTCAACAGACTTATAAGCACCTAAGCCATTACATTTTGGGCAAGAACCCCTTGGAGAATTAAATGAAAAAGAGCTTGGTTCAGGATTCTTATATGCAATTCCTGAAGTTGGACACATTAAATTTCTACTAAAATATCTTGGAGTATTATTTTTAGAGGATAAAACCATCATTACACCATCTCCAAAATTTAAAGCTAATTTAATTGAAGAAATAAGTCTTTTACTATTTTTCTCATTAACCTTAATTCTATCAATTACAACTTCAATATTATGTGTTTTATATCTGTCTAGTTTTAGCGTTGGACTAATATCAATAACCTCTTCATTTACACGGGCTTTTAAGTACCCTTGTTTTGTTAATTTATAAAACAATTCATTATAGTGTCCTTTTCTTGAACGAACTAAAGGAGATAACACTACTATTGATTGATTATCAAAATCTTTTAGTAATAGCTCTAATATTTTTTCATCTGTGAAACTAACCATAGGCTCATCAGTAATGTATGAATGAGCAATCCCAACTCTAGCATATAAAAGTCTTAAATAATCATATATCTCAGTTATGGTTCCAACAGTTGATCTTGGGTTTTTAGATGTTGTTTTTTGTTCTATTGCAACAACAGGGCTTAGTCCAGTAATCTTATCAACTTCAGGACGTTTCATATTGCCTATAAATTGTCTTGCATAAGCATTAAATGTCTCTAAATATCTTCTTTGACCTTCAGCATGAATTGTATCGAAAGCCAATGAAGATTTACCGCTTCCACTCTTGCCTGTAATAACAACAAGTTTGTTTCTAGGTATTTCTAAACTTATATTTTGAAGATTATGAACTCGAGCTCCATGAATCTTAATAAAATCTTCCTGGTTTTGCATAAAATTAGTCTTTGTTAGCCTCGAAAGCTAAATCATCGAAAATTAACTCTTCAGATTTTTCTGGAATATCTATGTAATATACTCTTCTTGACTCGTCAGGAAGCTTGGAGGTCCTTAGCCATGGGTTAAAACGTTTAAGAATTTTATAATTTATATCATTTTCCTGAGCAAAAGAATATAAGTTATTGATAGTTGAATCAACTCTAATCTGTTTTACACTTGGATAGGAATAAAGATCATTTTGTCTAAATACAAAGCCGTATTTTCTAGGATTTTCCATAATCTCTTTGATAACAATTATTCTAAAAACATATCTCGATGTTTCATCATTTAAGTAGAGATTAAAATAATTATTCGTGTTTTGTTTCTTAACTTGTCTTTGAACTCCATTAATACCCATATTGTATGAAGCAGCTGCCAGCGTCCAGCTACCAAACTTGTCATAAGCTTTTTGTAAATATTTACAAGCTACTTCGGTAGACTTTATCAAATGATACCTTTCATCAATTGCATAATTAACTTCCAAGCCATATTCTCTAGCAGTTCCTTTCATGATTTGCCAGAATCCTGCCGCTCCAGATGGAGAGACTTTATATTCAAATCCACTTTCTATTAAAGCTAAATATTTAAAATCACTGGGAATATTATTCTTTTCTAAAATCTCTTCAATAATTGGAAAATATTTATTAGCTCTTTTAAAATACAGTAGTGTGTTAGATTGCCAATAAATATTTTTCAAAAGTTCTTTGTCCAATCTCTCCCAAACATCAAAGGTGCTTTCAGGAATATTTTCATTTGCAAATTTCAAATTATCTGGCTTCAAAACAGAATACACATTATACTTAGAATTAAAACCCTGCTGATGAACAGTGTCTGAATTACTTGTATAAGTAGATGAGATAAGAAAATGTGTAAGAAAAACTATTGAAAATAAAAATATTACAAATGTTACTTTTCTAATCATCAAAGTTACTTTTAAAGTCTTTAAAATGTAGTCCCTGCATGTCTTTAGGTGAAATAATTGGATTACTAACGTTCCAATCAATTCCTAAATCTTTATCATTCCACATTAAACATCCCTCAAATTCTTTATTGTACATATCTGAACATTTATATGAAAAGATAGTATCATCTTCTAAAACAACAAAACCATGAGCAAATCCTTTTGGAATATAAAAAGATTTTAAATTTTTATCACTCAGAACAATAGAACAGTGTTTGCCATAAGTTGAAGAATTACTTCTTAAATCAACAGCAACATCTAAAACTGAACCTCTGATCACTCTTACTAATTTAGCCTGTGCATATGGTGGGTTTTGAAAATGCAAACCTCGTAAAACCCCTTTTGAAGACGAAGATTGATTGTCTTGAACAAAATGATCTTTTATACCAATCTCTTGAAACTTTTTTACATTCCAACTTTCAAAAAAAGAACCTCTATCGTCCTTGAAAATCTGTGGCTCAATAATAATTAAACCGTCTATGTTTGTTTTGGTAATCTTCATCTTCGCAATGTTCAAATATAAAAAAATGAATATTTGTGATTACAATAAATTTAAACAATAAATGTATTTTTGTGAACAAATTATTAAATCATGAAAACACTTAGATTACTTCCTTTAATTATATCCGTTTTGATTTTTTCATGTACAACAGAAAATCAGAATCAAAACTATACATCACCAAATTCAGAACTAGAAAAATTTTCTTATTCAATTGGAGTTAATATAGCTACATCAATGAAAGAAAAACATGATTTAAAAGACATCGATGGTATGTCAATCGCAAAAGGTTTTAATGATGTTATTTATGATAAAAAATTAGATATTAGTCTTTTAGGCACAGACTCTATTTTAAATGATTATTTCTTCAAATTAGCGGAAGAATCAAGATATGAACAGGCTGCTAAAGCTCTTAAAGAAGGTGAAGAATTCTTAATTGAAAATGCTAAAAGAGAAGAAATCAAAACAACAGCTTCTGGCCTACAATATGAGATTCTAAAACTTGGTATGAGAGGTGTAAAAGCTGAAAAGGAATATGTTGTTACTATTCACTATCAAGCATCATTTATTAATGGCGAAGTATATGATAGTTCAATTGAAAAAGAGCCAGTTTCATTCCCATTAAACGCTCCCAATGGAACAATTAAAGGACTTCACGAAGGCATTGAGCTTATGAGTATTGGAGACCAATATAAATTCTATATTCCAGCAAAATTAGCTTATGGGAACTCTAGTCCTGAAGGATCACCAATACCTCCAGGATCAACTTTAATTTTTGTTATTGAGTTAACAAACCTTTCAACAATAGAGGGGACTCAATTATAAATTAGTTAAGTATTAATTTTCTAAAATAAACTTCAGAATTTATTCTAATTTCTAAGAAATAGGTTCCTTTAGAATATGTATTCAGATTAATTATACTAGAATAATTACTAATACGACTATTGGATGACTCAGTAAATAATGTGACACCAAGAATATTACTAACTTTCATAGTTATATCTGAAAGATCATTAAGATTAAAAGTTAAGTTAAAAACATCACGTGAAGGATTAGGAAAAATTTCTATTTCACTAAATGATGATCCTCCACTATTTCTAATTGGCAATGACCCTGGTTGTGTCCAGAATATTGGTGTTGTCCACCATGAACGGTATGAAGTGATGTTAGAATCACAGAAGGTTCTACCCTGTGCTCTATAAGACTCACCAGATTGCAGTCCAAACTTATTCACTGTAAGGGTTGGATAATAAACT
>Ga0233432_10004568_pt1 | contig 12224 bp, 6 predicted proteins | sample SI_122_August201_6_FD_179870 | JGI IMG/M metagenome (GOLD analysis project Ga0233432, IMG submission 179870) | Seawater microbial communities from Saanich Inlet, British Columbia, Canada - SI_122_August2016_10_MG | ecosystem: Environmental > Aquatic > Marine > Inlet | place: Canada: British...
CGCAGCGCCTCGGGGTCGAGGCCCGCGGCGGCGGCGGCCTCGGCGTCGAACCGACCACCCTGTAACATCGCCGCCGCGTCCGCGAGCAGATCGGGGTCGATATCCCCCGCGTCGTTCCCGGCCGGCCGCGCCAGGAACGGGTTCTCGTCCCCCTCCGGCATCTGTCGCTTCACGACGTCCGAGAAGTCCTCCGTCGAGAGGTGCGCCCACGGGTTTTCGTCGGCGTCCGCGGGGGGGAACGTCTCCTCGCGCATCGCGGCGTAGTCCGCCGCGCGCAAACCATCGACTGTCGCGTCGGGATCGTCCACCACGGCGCACGCCTTTAAACACGCCTCCCTCAGCCTCCCGAGCGCGTCGTCCGGCTTCCAGAGCAGGTGGTGCCTCTCGGCGAACAAGTCGCACAGGTGCTCGAGCCCGCGGTTGCCCACCGCGTCGCGCGCGTCGGCAAAGTGCGGGTGCGTCAGCGCCTTCGCCCAGCGCGCGTCGCCGTTCACGGCGCTCGAGTCGATGCGCCGCAGTAACGCCATCAGCGCCGCGGGGTGCATCAGCAACGCGCGGAGCAAAGAGTCTTCCGTCTCAGAAAGCGTTCCCGAATCGCGAGAACTGTCGGCGCCGTCGCCTTCGGCTCGTCGGCGTGACGTCGACGTCTTCGTCTTCGCGCCGCTACCCTTGTCGTTTTTTCGCGACCCGAACACGCGCCCTGGTTTCCCCCCCCCCATCCGCGCGAGCGCGGCGGAGAACGCGAACCCCGGGAGCGCCAGCAGACTCCCGTCCTCGCGGAACTCGCCCGCGAAGTCCAGCAGCCAGTCCGTCTCGCCGCAGCGCAGCGCGAAGTAATCCACGGCGCAGAGCAAACCGGTCGGGTCCGAGCGATCCAACGAAAGACTCAGCTTGGCGCACTCCAGCGCGGCGCGGTGACATCCTCTGCGCGTCAGCGCCTGCGTGTGCTTGAACATCGCGTCCAGGAACGTGCGGTTCGGAGTGGGCGTCTCTCCGTCAGACCCGTGAGACCCGTCGTCGTCCTCCGAGAGACTCGTCGCATCATCGAGGCTCTCGCGAAGCCTGGCGGCGCCCCGCGTCGCCGCCTCGGCGAACGCGGGGTGCCACGCGCTCTCCATCGCGTACACGCACCGCTCGAGCATCTCCGCGCTCCTCTGCCCCTCGCCGGTGTACGTGTGTATGTCCGCCAGCGCCAGCAGCGCCTGCGCGTTCCAGGGGTGGTGATGCAGCAAGCGCACCAGAGCGTTGGGGTCGTGCGACGCCTTGGCGCGCTCGAAGAAATCGCGCGCGTCCTGTTTGTTTGCGTCGTGGACGAATCGAAACACGGACACCCCGTCGCGGTCCGAGCCCAGGCTCTGCATCGCGAAGCCCGACCCGCGCGTCGAAGGCGCGGCAGGCCAGGTGTCCTTCGGCGTGACGAGCATAGACTTGTGTCCCGCGTGCGAAAACCCGCGAGACGACCGCGCGTGACCGCCCCCTCCCCCTCGCGATCCAGTCCGCGCTCGGACGCCCTCCTCCGCCTCGACGGCGCGAATCGCGCGCGCGCCGAAGATGCTCTTGAGCTCATCCTCCGCCTTCACGCGGTTGCGGTCAACCGCCACCAGCGCGTTTCTTTCCGCACTCAAAGCGTGTGCGCCGTGCGTGCCGCCAAGACTCTTTCCGGAAAGATCGTGAAGATCGTCCGTCGAAACCGTCGTCGTCGGCATCTCCTCGCCCAGCTCGCGGAGCGCCGCGGTGACCTCATCCACCGCGTCCGGGGGATGAGACACGCTCGCCTTCTTCTTCTTCTTCTTCTTGCTCTTCTTCGCCTTCACCGGCGTTAACGGTTCAGGTTGGGGTTCGGGCTCTCGTTCTTCTTCCTCCTCCTCCTCGTCTTCGTCGTCGTCGCTGCCCAGGAGCAGCGCGAACGCGTTCGCTGGCCTCGCGGGCGCGTCGTCCTCGGACTCGGAGGAAGACGAGTCCTCGCCCGCGAAAGCCTCCTCCGCCGCCCGGGTCAGCGCGTCGCCCTGCGCGCGTTTCATCGCGCGGGACGCCATGGTACGGTCGTTTCGCCGCCGGAAACGGCTTTCCCGCGAGTCACGCGATGGTACGACCTCCCTCGGTCCCGCCTCGGACTCCTGTACGCCGCGCGGGGCGGCGAGATGTGTGCGGCGGGCGCGCCAGTGCATGAACGAAGATCTGCGGGAAAAAGAAAAAAGAAAAAGAAGCGGCGGTTGATCGGGAGGTTGATCGGTGAATCCCTCGACCGGCCTTTCGTCGGCGATTTCAAAGCCCCAGTTCCAAACCTTCGCATCCGGGTCGAAACCATTGGTGGATAATGAACGCTCGCTGAAATCTTTGTGCCATGTGGCGTGCTGGCGTCACCGTGACGCTCCTCGAAGAATCTTCCAAGCCTCCTTCTGGCCGCCCTCGACGGCCGCGCACACTTCGAAGCACGCCACGCGCCGCCCGTCGACGCGGTCGCCATGTTCGCCGTCGCCTCCTCCGCCGCCGGCGCGATCGCGCCCGCGCGCGTTTCGAACGCCAAGCTCGCCGCCCGCTCCGGCTCCTTCGCCGGCTCGCGGCCCATGCGCGCGTCCGCGGTTCCCGCGCGCCTCGGCGCGCCCCGCCGCGGGCGCGGCGCCTCGCTGGTGGTCGAGGCGAACCTGTTCAACCGGCTCGGGCGCGTGATCGGCTCGTACGCCAACTCCCTGGTGTCCGCGGCGGAGGACCCGGAGAAGATCCTGGACCAGACGGTGATTGAGATGCAGGAGGACTTGGTGAAGATGCGCCAGGCGAGCGCGCAGGTGATCGCGAGCCAGAAGCAGCTGGAGAACAAGTACAAGCAGGCGCAGGCCACCGCGGACGACTGGTACCGCCGCGCCGAGCTCGCGATGTCCAAGGGCGACGAGGAGCTCGCGCGCGAGGCGCTCTCCCGGCGCAAGTCCTACCAGGAGAACGCGGACTCCATGGCGGTGAACCTCGAGGCGCAGAAGGAAGCGGTCGAGAAGCTCATCGCCAACACGCGTTTCCTGGAGGCGAAGATGGCGGAGGCGAAGAGCAAGAAGGACACGCTCAAGGCGCGCGCGGCGTCCGCTAAGTCCAACAAAGAGGTGCAGAACCTCATCGCGGGCGTCTCCACCTCCAGCGCGCTGAGCGCGTTCGAGAAGATGGAGGAGAAGGTGATGGGCATGGAGGCGGAGGCGGAGGCGGTGGGGATGCTCACCGCGTCCAACGACCTGGAGGACAAGTTCAAGGCGCTGGAGGGCGGCGGCGTCGACGACGAGCTCGCCATGATGAAGGCCAAGATGCTCGGCGGCGCGGAGAAGAAGGGCGGGGAGCTGCCCGAGGGCAGGCCCGTGAGCGACGCCATCGAGTCCGAGCTCGAGGCGCTCCGCAAGAAAGCCGACGGCATGTGAGATTTTTACAGTGCGACGAAGAAAAAAAAACGTTCGCGGCGACGCGACGCGCGACGAGTCGCGCGCGCGCTGACGTTGTGACCGAGAAAAGACATCATCCGAATAGCATCACTCACACAATAGTCTCGCGTTCTCACCTTACCGCGTTCTCACCGTCTACTGCGTCGCCCGCACCGTCTCCGCCTGCTCGATCAGGCCGAGGCGGCAGAACGGGTTGTTCTTCACCGACCCGAGCTGCATCTTCGAGCCGAACAAGTCGCGGATGTTGTCGATGCCGTACATGATCATCGTCGGGCGCTCGAGCGACAAGCCCCAGGCGATGACGTTGACGTCCTCGGGCATGCCCATGGGCAGCATCATCTCCGGGCGGAACATCCCGGAGTTCCCCACCTCCACCCACTTCTTCAGCATCGGGTGGTACGCGAAGATCTCCATGGACGGCTCCGTGTACGGGTTGAACGCGGGCTTGAAGCGCAGCTGCGTCATGCCGAGGCGCGCGAAGAACTGGTGCAGGACGCCGATGAGGTCGCCCAGGGTGAGATTGCGGTCGCAGATGACGCCCTCTACCTGGTGGAACTCCGCGAGGTGCGTGCGGTCCACCGCCTCGTTGCGGAACACGCGGTCGATGGAGAAGTACTTCGCCGGCCGGAACCCGTCCTGCGCCAGCTTGTGCAGGCACCGCGCCGAGACGGCGGTGGTGTGCGTCCGCAGGATGTTTTTATCAGCCTCCGCGCGCTTCCACGCGTACTGGTGCCCGATGGAGCCGTGCCCGCCCACCTCGTGCATCGTCTTGACGCGCTCGACGTAGTCCTCGGGCGCGCGGTTCGCGTGGGAGGGCGTCTTCATGAAGAACGTGTCGTGCGCGTCGCGCGCCGGGTGCATCTGCGGCTGGATCAGCGTGTCGAAGTTCCAAAACCCGCTCTCCACGAAGTTGTTCGTGGGCATCTCCGCGAACCCCAGCTGCAGGAAGGTCTCGCGGAACTGCTGGCGAACCTTCAGAAGCGGGTGGACGTGCCCTCCGGAGGGCATGGCGCCCGCGCCGGGAACCAAGTTGTACGCCTTGAACGTCTCGCCTCGCCAGCTCCGATCGTGCAACATCTCGCGCGTCAGATCGGCGGGTTGCTTTTTGCGCTCGAGCGCGAACGAAGCGCCCTTCGAGACGACGTACACTTTCCAGGTATCCTGCTTCACCAGCTTGCGCTTCTTGACGAGCAAGTCCAGGTCCTTCGCCGGGATCTCGGAGGCTCTGCCGCTCTTCACGAGCGCGAGCTGCACTTGGCACGTGTCCTCCGCCACGGCGTCGACTTTACGCTCCACGCGCGGCTCAGCGCCCTTCACCATGCCCAGCCACTTGCTCTGCATCGCCTGCTTGAACCCCACCTCGGACACCGCCTTGCTCACCTTCTGCTTGAAATCCGCCAGCGAGCACCCCTCCGCGGGCACCGCGGCGAACGCCTGCGCCTCCGGCGAGCCCTCGACGACGTACGTCTCCGCCTCAGGCGTGAGCGCCAGCGCGGAACGATCCTCCGCCGTCGATCGCACCAGCGCCGACGCCTCGAGCGACTTCATCAGGCCGATGACCTTCTTGTGGTCCACGCCGCTGGTCTCGGCGAACGCGTCCGAATGGACATCGCCCTGCGACACGGCGAGCAGGAGCGCCTTCTCGAGCGCGGCGTCGTCCATGGCGGGAAGCGCGCGCGGCTGCGCGGGCGACACGATCGCGCGACGACGAGTGTTGAAGGGTTTTGGTGGTGCGGTGCGAGAAAAAGGATCAGACTGGCGGTCCGTACATTTACGCGCGATCTCGGAAATGTCTGGGACAGTCGTAATTCGCGAGATCGGCGACGAGCGTTCGACGTGCTGACAAAAAAACACTCGCGCCTCGCGCGCCGCGCGCGGGCTCGCACTCCGTTCGCGCTCAGTACCCGTTTTTGTGCGCGGCGCGCCAGGTCCAGGCGTGCCCCATGCTCTCCTCCAGGTTCGTGAACTTGGCGCTCCACCCGAGCTCGTTTTTGATCTTGGACACGTCCGCGTACACCTCCGCGTAATCCCCCGGGCGACTCTCCTTCTGCTCCCTCACCGCGATGCGCGCGCCCGTGACGCGCTTGCACGCCTCCACGAACTCCTTCACGCTCACGCCCTTCCCCGTGCCCACGTTGTACAGCACCGGGGGGTTCGCGACGTGCGAAATCACCGCCAGGTGCGCGTCCACCAGGTCGGTGACGTGGATGAAGTCGCGCACGCACGTGCCGTCGCGCGTGGGGAAATCCGTCCCCATGACCACCAGCTCGGGAATCAAGCCGAGCGCGGCGTCAAAGCACGCGCCGGAGATGCGCCCGTGGTGGCGCAGCTCCGGGCGCGGGTACTCCCCGAGCCGCCCCTCGGGGTCCGAGCCGAACACGTTGAAGTACCGCAGGATCGCCGCGTCGAACGAGGGGTTGGCGCGCGCGAAGTCGCGGATGGCGGTTTCGGCGTAGAGCTTGGCTTTGCCGTAGGGGTTGATGGGTACCGTCGGGGTGTTTTCCGTGATGGGTAACACCTCGGGGTTCCCGTACGTCGCGCACGTGCTGGAGTACACCAGTTTGTTCACGTCGAACTGCTTCATGGTCTCCAGCAACGACACCGTGTTGGAGGTGATGTTGTGGTAGTACCGCAGCGGGTCGGCGACGGACTCGCCCACGTACGCGATGGCGGCGAAGTGGATCACCGCGTCCACCGGGTACTTGGCGAACGCCTTCTGCACGTCCTCCCTGATGCCCAGATCGCCGTGCACCAAGCGCAGCTTGCCTCTGGGCGCCATGCGCCTCAGCGCGTCGATGGCGCCGGGGTTGCCGCGCGAGAAGTTATCGATGATGGTCACCGCGTAGCCTTCGTCCATCAGACGCATCGTGGCGTGCGACCCGATGAACCCGGCGCCGCCCGTCACCAGGACGTGCCCCGGGAACGCGCGTCCGTCCGAACTGGACAGCTGTAACGTCTCGTTGCCCCTCGGCCCGGAAGAGCCGGTGGAGAAGAACAGGAGCATGGTGATGAACACCGCGAGCCCGCCGAGGCGCTCGTTGCTCATGGTCGCCATGGCGGAGGACGAGGACGCGCGCGTCGGACCCCGCGCGTCCGAGCCGAGTATGCCTCCCCGCCGCGCCTCGCCGCGCGGGAACAACGAGCGGAACGCGCGAATCGTGGGCCACGTCCCGCGAGCGGACGCGAGGACAACGCGCGGACGACTGTGGCCTCCGCCTCGATCTCCGCGATCGGCGGGCGTCGACGATCTCAGATCGGAAGAAAACGAAATATGAGAAGTCGCAGACGTCGTCTTATTACGTCGTCTTCGCGCCTCTTCGTCCGCGTCTACCGTCCCACCTCTCCCGAGAGCATCTCTCGGCACAGCGCCGCGAACCGCGACTCGCGAGCGTTCATCTCCGCCACGAACTCCAGCTCGGCGTCGCGGTCGTCGGCGTCGTCCCCGTCCTCGTCTCCGCGCGCGACGCCGACGTCGCCGCCGTCGTCGCCATCCGCCTCGCGAGCGGTCAAAGGTTTGTCTCGCGCGGCGCCGCGCGCCTTGGCCAAGGCGCGCACCGCGTCCACCATCTCCCGGCGCGCGTCGTTGAGCGCGCCGCTCAGCGCGCCTCGCGCCTGTTTGCTCATACCGGCGAACGCGTCGTTCGCCGCGGCGCTCGCCATGGCGCTCGACAGAACCCGGCGGCTGCGCACGTCGAGCGCGTGCGCGGCGGAGGCGGCGTTCGCCGCCGACCCCGCGCGTCTTCGGTCCTCGAGCGCCTCCGCCGACGTTCCGACGAGCGTCGCGGGACGCGTCCACTTTTCGCGCACGCGAAGCCACACGTCGTTCACGTCGGACGCGCACAACGTCGAGCACAACGTCGAACTCGAGTTACTCGCGTCATCAGACGACATCGGACGAGTGCTAATGGTTTCTTTTTCGGAAGAGGAGAATGGCGAATGACACAAACCCAGGCGCTCGGCGTCCACCGTCACCGTCGCGTCGCGCTCAAACAAACGAACGCGAACCTTCTCCGGCGCGAGGTTCTCGTCGCGGCTCGCGGAGACGCAGTCGTCGCGTTCGATCGCGGCGGGGGGCTCGAACTGGTCCGCCATGCGCTCGAGCGCGTCGCGAGGCACGACGTCGCGCGGGTCGCGCGACTCGTTGCGCGCGTGCGCCTGGGCCACGGAGATGGACACGAAGAGCTGCGCGTGCGCGGCGCGCGCGCGGCGCGCGATGCGGTGGCACTGCTGACGCATGCCGGCGTAGTAAAAGTTGTCGTCCGCGATGATCAACGCGCGCCGTCGGTCGTCCTTCTCACCGCCGCCGTCTTCGCCCACCGACGCCTCCGCTTCGGACAGAAGGAGCCTCTCCACCGTGGCGAGTGCCTCGAGGCGCGCAGCCTTCCACGTCGCGGCGTCGAAACCCGGCGTCGAACCGCCGGCGTCGTCTCCGCGGGACGCGCTCGCCTCGCTTTTTTCGGAGGCGAGTCGACGCTCGACGTCGTCGAAGGACACGAGCGAGACGCGGATGCCGTCCGACTCGGCGCGGGCCGCGACCGCGCGCGCGAGCGTGGACTTGCCGGCGCCGGGAAGACCGCACATCGTCAGCAGGCACGCGCGCGCGATATCTCCATCCGCCTCCATCGCCGCCGCCGCGCGCACCTCGTGCTGATGAGACAAAGCCTTCATTTCCTCGGAGGTCTTCTCGTCGTTTCGTCGACGTTTTCGGCGATCGTCATGAATTCGTCCGGGCATCTGCCACGGCATAAAACGTGACGCGCGACACCCCACACGATGCACGCGAGCCCGCTCGCTCGAGCGCATGGCGGTGTACGTCATGCGACTCGAGTCTCGTCGGGACCAGACTCCCGCCCTCACGCCTCGTCGAGGTTGGCATCCATCGCGCGATCGAAATCTAACAACGTCGAAGAAGCGCAGGAAGACGCCTCCGCGGACGCGCCTGCGACGCCTCGCCTCGCCAGAAGGGCCGCGCTGGGCGTGCTGGCGTCGGCGGCGGTCGCGCTCGTGCCTCGCGCGGCCGGGGCGGCGGAAGCGCGCGATGCCTCGGACTCGTCGAACGCCTCGACCCTGCGAGTCTCCTCGGCCGAGCTGAAGGCTGATGGTCTTTCGGCCTCCCAGAAAACCAAGAGAACCGTGCTCGTGCTCGGCGCCACCGGCCGGGTGGGCGCGGCGTCGACGCTCGCGCTTCTGCGCGAAGGCCACGACGTGCGAGCGCTCGTGCGGGATGCGTCGCGTTTCGCGGAGACGTTGTCCCCAGAGCTCTCGCGTTTCGTCGAGAAGGGCGCGCTCGTCCCAATCGTCGGCGACGTCTCGCGGATGTCGACGACGGAGTGCGCGGAGGCGATGGCCGGATGCCACGCGGTGATCTCCGCGCTCGGCCACCGTTTGTCGCGCGAAGGGATCTTCGGCGAACCGCGGTTCCTCGTGCGGGATGCCGCCGAGCTCGTGTTCCGGGCGGCGGAGACGCTCGAGGCGGTGGAAGACGCGGGAGATGATGACGCGATGACGTTCGCAGAGGATACCGAGACTTCCGTCGCGGCGGTGGTCGCCGCGCGCGAGGCGGCGCGCGCGCGCGCGCAGCGCGCGCGCCCGCGGCGGTTCATCGCGCTCGCCTCCGCGGGCGCGGACGCGCCTCGCGGCGGCGACCCCGCGCGGTCGCTTCCGGAGAGGGCGCTGATATTCGCGTTGGAAAAGGCGCTCCCGCCGTACGCGGACACGCTCGCGCAGGTGCGTTTCGTGTCCGAGCAAAAAAGCGGCGCGGTACTCGCGTGGACGGTGCTTCGGCCGGATGATTTCGTCGACGTCGCTGACGCGCCCTCGACGACGCCCTGGACTCTGTACTCGACGCTGCAGAACGGGCTGTTCGACGCGGGCACGAGCTCGGTGGTGAACATCGGCGACGCGATGGCGACGCTCGCGACGTGCGACGACGCGAAGTACGCGCCGTGGGCGGGGAAGATGCCGCAGATGCTGGACGACGAGAGGAGACGATGATGACGACGACGCGCGAAAAATCGACCATCGGACATTGTATTTGTGCCGTCTTGCCGTGCCCAGTCGGTGCCAACTTCTCATTTCAAATCAAATCCACCGCTCCAGATCACTCCCGACGCGCGCCGACCTCGTCCGCGACGGAAGATGGCGACCATGACCGCTTCGAGCGTCCCGTGGGTCGAGAAATAGTGCGTCACCTCGCGTTCGCGTCTCCTCCCCGCGGCGCTCCGTCGCCCGTGCCTCTCGCGCCTCCGCCGATCGCGAGTCTTTCTTTGAACCCCGCGCGCGACCCAGATCTGCGCCCGACTGACCGCCCGTTCCCGCCGCCTCCGCGCGTTTACCCACCCGCGTGACGCGCATCCCCAGCCGCCCCCGCACGATCGGCGACGTCGCGCACCAGGAAGAGGTGGTTCGCACCCTGGAGAAGGCTCTCGAGACGGCGAACATGCCTCTCATGCTCTTCTACGGCCCCCCCGGCACGGGCAAGACCACCTGCGCTCTGGCCATCTGCCGCCAGCTCTTCGGCCCCGAGCTGTTCAAGCAGCGCGTGCTCGAGCTGAACGCCTCGGACGAGCGCGGCATTTCCGTGGTGCGCAACAAAATCAAGGGCTTCGCCAGCACCGCCGTCGGCGCTCCCGCGCCCGGGTACCCCTCCCCGCCGTACAAGATCCTCATCCTGGACGAGGCGGATTCCATGACCACCGACGCGCAGAGCGCGCTTCGTCGGACGATGGAGACGCACAGCAAGGTGACCCGCTTCTTCATCCTGTGCAACTACGTGTCGAGGATCATCGAGCCCATCGCGAGCCGGTGCGCGAAGTTCAGGTTCAAGCCGCTCGGGCAGGAGGTGATGGGCGAGCGCCTGCGCTTCGTCGCGGAGAAGGAACGGCTGACGCTCGGGGACGGCGCCGAAGCCGCCGCCGCCGCCGTCAGCGGCGGCGACCTGCGCAAGGCGATCACGCTGCTGCAGTCCGCGGCGCGTCTGTTCGGGTCGGACGTGATCACCGGGAAGGACATCACCGCAGTCGCGGGCGCGGTGGAGGAGACGGACGTGCTGAAGATTATCGATTTGTGCCAGAAAAACAAGTACGACGACGCGATGCGCGTCGCCGACGCCGTGTTGAAGGATGGCTTCCCCGCGCTGCAGCTCGTCTCGCAGCTGGCGGAGGCGATCGTCGCCGACGACGGCGTCTCGGACTCGCAGAAGGCGGACATCGCGTTGCGGTGCGCGGAGGCGGACAAGGCGCTCGTGGACGGCGCGGACGAGGCCCTGCAGCTGGGGGCGGTCGTCTCCGTGGCGTGCTTAGCGCTCGGGACGAGGTAGGTGATGACGCGCGTTTTGACTCGACGACTTTTTGACGACGACGACGTCGGACGTCCGCGTAAAAACGCGCGCGACGAAAAAATACTTCTTCCATATGATGAGAGAATCGTCTCTTCCTCGCGCGTCTCAATCCAGGTACAGCCCGAACCCCAGGTTGATGGGCTTGGACTCGAGCATCCACGCCGCCTGGTTGATCACGAAGTTGTCGCACCCTTGGCTGGCCGCCGCGAGCAGCGCCGCGCGATCCGCCACCGCCTCGGGCTCCTCCGGGTACCACACGCCCGGCTTCGTTTCCCCCCTCAAAATCGCCGACGCAAACGCCGCCGTGCCGTTCCCCACCGCTTCTTTGAGCTTTGGGTGGTTGAAGATGCCGCCCGCGAGCTTGCCGTTCTTCAGCTTCACGTCCACGCGCATCGCCGTGCGTTCGCCCACGACTTTGTCCACTAAACGCACGAGCGGCGCGGTGAGCTTGGCGAGAGTAGACGCCGTCTCGCGGTTCGCCAAAGCTTCCTTGGGCACGACGGCGCTCATCACCGCCATGGCGAGATTCCACACCCCCGGCGACGTCCCGAACCGCGTCTTGACCGTCTCCGCGCCGAACACCTCGCGCGCGGACCGCGTCTCGGGAAGGTTGTACATGAACACCTCTCGCTTACCGCACTTCTTCCCGAAATCAACAACCTTGCGCTGCGTGGCGGGACGCGAACGCACGACCTTCCCGTTTTCCCAGCTCTCCACGTCCTCGCCGCAGAGCATGTAGGAAGTGGCGAGGATGGTGTCCCCGACGCCGCCGCTGCCCGCGCAGAAGTACGAGTACAGCACGTACTCTACTTCAGCATCTTTATCGCCGCCCGCTAAACGGTTCGCGGCGATCATGTCCGCGGCCATGACGTTGGAAACGCCGGGGTACACGCCGGCGGTGGTGATGCAAGGTACGCCGGCGGCGAGCGCGTTCGCGTGTCGAGACTTGGCCGAACGCGCGTAGTCCGCGTCGTCGCAGACGTCCAGGTACGGGACGCCCGCGGCGATGGCGGCGTCCATCACCAAACATTTATCCCCGCCGCCCTGGAACGGGCCCGCGCTGTGCACGACGAGGTCCGCGCCCGCGATCGCGGACGCGACGGAGCTCGCATCCGCCAAGTCGAGTTTCGCGAACTCCGCCACGCCGCGCAGGGAGGGGTGCCTCTCCATCGCCTCCGCGGCCGCCGCGTCCGAGCGGCCGGCGAGCACCACCTTCGTTACGGACGGATCGTTGGCCACCAGCGCCGCCGCGGAGGCGGCGCCGACGCGGCCCGTGCCTCCCACGAACACCACCTTCTTGGTCGCCGGCGTCGCGGAGGCCTCGGACGCGCGCGCGAGAATCGATCGACGGCGGTTCGCGGCTCGCGCCACCTTCGCCGACGACGCGCGCTCGGCGGTCGACGGCGAGACGCGCGAGCTCGGCGCGGCGGACGCTCGGCACATCGCGGACGCGGACATGGTCGTCT
>Ga0233432_10004569_pt1 | contig 12216 bp, 9 predicted proteins | sample SI_122_August201_6_FD_179870 | JGI IMG/M metagenome (GOLD analysis project Ga0233432, IMG submission 179870) | Seawater microbial communities from Saanich Inlet, British Columbia, Canada - SI_122_August2016_10_MG | ecosystem: Environmental > Aquatic > Marine > Inlet | place: Canada: British...
TAAATTCCTACAAATAATAGTAATTGTCCAAATTCAGGATTTATGGATTCTCCCTTATCCTCTCTATGCCAGGTCATTAACATTTCACCAAAATTTTGTTGTGCTCTTTGTATGTGTGTTGTCATTTTATTATTGATATTGATTATACTTAAATTAATATCAATTTAATCATTTAAAAGCTTCTGTATTTATAGTAATTTTATGTGTTCCGCCATTCTGTTCTTTTTTATCTTCTTCCCCTTCTTCTTCGCCTTTTGTATCTGTCTTTAGAAGTGTAATATCGTCATCATCAACCATACTTAATGTTTTTGTTGTTACTTTTGGTTCAATATCTTCTTCATCCTCGTCATCCGGCATATCGCGTTCTGTATGTTTAAAATCTTTTTCCGGTGGCGTAGATGCATGTGGTATATATTTTGGTGAAGTTTCTGATGTATTTGGAGTATTACCATCTTCATCTAATAACCATTGTAATTCTTTAATAGGAACCCAATCCGGTGGGTCAGATGGTACGCCTTCCTTCACATCTTTGGGTTCAATAAATACTTTTCCAGTGTTATAATTTGCGTCTTTAACAATATATTTATCATCAAATTTTCCTCTATATATTACAGTACTACCTACCGTAATTAAATCACGTTCATCCGCTACACCTTCTGGTGATTTTGGTGAAAAGGGGCTATCTTCCATTTGCACAAATGGATTTTGAGTGTCTAAATTAACTTGACCTTGAATTTTTTGAGGATCAATTTCTTCATGTAAAACCAATTTATCAATAGTAACAACCCTATAAAAATCCCATTCAATTCTTCCATCTATTAAACGCGTACTTTTTTCAAGTGTCGCCCACGTTGATGTATTATATTTGGCTAATTCTGAACCGTGTGTTCCTTTGACTAGTAATTTTTTCTTTTCTAATTTACTTATCCTAAATACCCCTTGTCCGCGCATTGTTTCCACCAATTCTCCTTCTTCCAATTCTTCAAAATCTTCACGTATATCAGTTACTAATTCATTAACCAAATCACCAACTTTAAATGTATAATTTTTAAATGTTTTCATTTCTTCACTTAAAACGACTAATTCATTTATATCATATTGTTTTCTCATTTCTATTCCCATTTTATCTTGATAAGTAACAAGAATAGTTAATTTACCAATCATATTAGGATCTTGAATAATTTTATCGACTGTATAAATAATATGCTTATCTTCCAATGTCTCTTTTTCTAAAAATTTTGGTCTAACTTTAACTCCTTTTTTAAATTTACCAAATTCATTTATTTCATTTAATTGGCCAGGCATATATCCACTATTAATAATAGAATCTACTTGATCAAATTCTCCTTCATTACTCCACAATTGTAATGGTTGCATTTGTTGTTTTGGTGGTGTAAATTCTACAGGTGTTCTTTCCAAAACTTTTGGTGCGTCTTCTGAATATTGAGATAAATTTTGAATAATCGCATCATTAAGTTCAGTAACATTATTTATCTGATTATGTGTCAATTTAGATATTTCACTTCCAGACATCATATTATAAATTTTATCTACATTTTCTTCTGTTATTATTCTCATTGAACAATTCATTGTTTGTAATTCTTGTAATAATAATTTAAAAGCATAAGGAACATTTACAATACTAAAATCTCTACCAAATTTACTTATATTAACCAGATTTGCTTCAAATTGTGTCATATTATTAAATTTAATAGGTCCATCTATCATAGGACTTAAATACACATTATTTCTTTGATTGAATATTGCAATATATCCTGTTTTATTACACACGGCCATTTTATATTCATCTCCTCTAACCATCATAGATTCACTTATAAAATGTGATAAACCATGAGCAATAAGACAATCACGGTCCATTTCACCTATTCTTAAACCACCGTTGTTTGCTCTACCTTGTACTGTTTGACGTGTTAATGCTGTTCTAGGACCACGTGCTCTATAATTAATTTTATCTTTTGGCATATGTTTTAATCTATTATAATATGTCGGGCCTATATAAATATCTGCTTCTAATTGTTCCCCGGTCATTCCATTATATAAAATTTCTGTTCCATCTGAATGATATTTTTGTTTAGTTAATAATTGTCCTAATATTTTATGTTTTGGTCCTTTATTTACAAATGCCGTACAATCAGTAAAATTACCAAAAATACAAGATGCTTTACTTGTTAAAGTTTCAACTAAATGGCCGATTGTCATGCGACTTGGCATGGCATGAGGGTTTACAATAATATCGGGTCGTATACCCTCTGCTGTCGTGGGCATATCTTTTTCTTTAAGGATAATTCCCACAGTGCCTTTTTGGCCTGCCCTACTACAAAATTTATCCCCTATCGCGGGTATACGTTCTGCTCTTATACGCACCTTTGCTATTCTTTTTCCTTCCATATTTTTACTTATATATGATTTATCAACAATCCCTGTCTGACCTTTTTTTGGTTTAATAGAAGAATCTGTCAATTCATCATCTTCATTCATAACGGCCATGCCCATGACAATTGTTTTTTCATCTACAATAGAATTTTCTATTATAATACCCGTTTCTTCATTTAATTTACTATAATCATATCCTTCTTTTAAATTAGATACTTTACTATCCATAGGATTAATAAAGATCTTTGTTTCTTGAGCCCCCCCGATATTTTCTTTTTCTTCATGAGCTTCATATGAATTATAATAAGTTGTTCTAAATAATCCTCTTTTTAAAGCGCCTTCATTAATAATTACCGCATCTTCAACATTATAACCAGAATAACACATAATAGCAACTATTGCATTTTCTCCATATGGATGTTGATTTTTTGTAGCATATGTGAAATATCTAGACTTTGTTAACGGTACTTGTCCATAGTTTAAAACCAAAGATGTTTTATCAATTCTATTTGTAAAATTACTATGAAATAGACTAACCGCTTGTTTTCCCTGACCACAAGAGAAAGCATTTCTCGGATATGGGTTATTAGGAGCATATATACATTGATTTGCCATGACAGATAAAATTAAAGAAGGATGAATTTCCGCATGTGTTACTCTTTTCTCTCCATATTGTTCTCTTACTAGTTGTGAATTTGCTAATAACATTCCCTCACCTTCTTGTGTATCAATATATTCAATAACAGAACTATTAGTTATTAATTTAGATATTTCTTGATTAGTAAATTTAATATCACAACTATCTTCTAGATAATTTTTTTTATTACCGAATCCATATACAATTTGTTCCCAATTTATATCATTTCTTTCAAATCTGTTTAATATTTGTTCTCTTTCAATGCTTAATTCATCGCCATACATATATACTAAGGGTCTTGTTGGTCTGCCCGCGTCTGTACATATTTGAACTTCGTTTCTTTTAATATCAAAAAATACGCTTGTATAAATATTTATTAAATTATTACGTCTATGTAATCTTATTATTTTGGTTAATTCTATTGGGCTAGTTGTTACGCCTATCCAAGTTCCATTTATAAAAATTTTTGAACATTTTGATATATATTTTATACTACATTCTTCTAAAAACTTAATTTTTAATTTTTTTAAATAATTAATATAAGGCACAATTGAACAACCACTTGTTATGTGTGTAGAAATTGATAAATGCTTATGTAAACCCACGTTTCCCCCGTCAGGTGAATGTATAGGACATAAATATCCATATTGGGTAGCATTTAATCTGCGTGGGGCTACTATTTTTGCTCCATCTGCTGCAATAGGCAAATTTGTTTTTCTTAATTGACATAAACTATAAAAAAATGATAACCGTGTTAAATCCTGAACAACCCCTAATTTTTTTGTATGTGAATCAGCACCCCAATTCCCCTTAAACGCCTTTTTAAAACCTTGTTCGACTAATCTTATACTAAAAAATTCATTTTTATTTAAACCAATCAAATCTTTAAAATTTTCATTAGAATAATTTGTTTCATTATTATTCCAGTAATATTTTTTATCAATAGCAAGATGAATGGCATCCAATTGTTTTTTAAACCATTCTCTAAATAATCCATATAATAACATGCCTGGTTGTTCAATTCTTTTATACCTATAACTATCTCTGTCTGTTTCTTTTTCTGTTTTGGTATATACAAGTAGTAATCTTTTTGTCATATATCCCAAATATAAAGCCTTTGCTTTTAAATTTAATTCACCCATATGAGGCAAAAAATAATTCATTAAGATATCCAATACATGTTCAACTGTTCTACCTTTTGTTAGAGTTTTTATATATTCTAGAGCTGCTTTTTGTGTAAATATAAATCCGGCATCGTGAACTGAAGGTCTGAATAAATCAATATAATCTTCATATTTATTCATATCTAATAAGCAATGTTCAATTATATCATAATCAGAAATAATACCCAATGCTCTCATAACAATAAATAAAGGGACTGGTTTCCTTACATTAGGAACATTTACCTTTATTTGATGGTTTGAAATAGATGGTTGATCTCTAACAATTCTTACTGCTAATGTTCTTACTGGTTTTGACGCATCTTCTGATACAGATCTTATTTCAGCTGAACAAATATATTCTTCACTAAAATCATCTTTAATATATAACATATTATCAGCACGACCTTCTTGGGACATTATGCATTTTTCTTTACCATCGATAATAAAATATCCACCGTTATCGTTCCGACATTCGCCCATATTATATCTCACTTCTGGTGTTAATTTATTTAATATACAAAAATCTGATTGAAGCATTATGGGAAATTTACCTAGATATATTTTTTCGTATTTTATAGTCATACCTTCCATATCTGGAGTTTTTTTTATTATTTTCCCTGTTTCATTACCTCTGGCATCTAATTCTTTAATATATAAAGTGTATTCAATAATTACATCATAGTGAATAGTAAACGCATAAGTCATGTTGCGCAACCGTGCTTCATTTGGTATCATATAATGTTCTCTTTCGCTACCATCGGAGTTTTTGTCAATAATTATTGGTTTACCATAATAAATTTGATCACCGTTTTTACCTCCTAAAAATATTTCTGTATTATATTTATAACCCAATTTTGGATCCAATTCCGCACAATATTTAAAAGGATTTGAACTTTTAAATATATTAATTATTCCTTTTGAAAAAAAATTATTATATGAATCTATGTGATGTTTAATTAAAAAATTAGGATTTTCTTTAAACATTTTATCAATTATTTTCCATCCAATATCTTCCATTATATTATATCAATAGCATATATTTTTAAAATTATAATTAAAGATATATTTATTTTTTATATATCTTTAATTTCCATTACGTTCTTCATTAACATTTTGTAATGCTACAAATATTAAACCCAATATAACAAACATCGCTACAATAGGAAATAACACAATTAACCACGCTAATTTATTCCATCCTTTTTTACACATTTTATTAATAATCCAAGTCCAAAATAATACATACAATGATTGTACAATAAAATAAGTTAAATTATGAATTGGAGATGGGGTTGAAAAACTACCAACACAAAGAGTGTATGGATCTGTACAATTTTGAATTATTAATCCAACCGCGCTTATCACAGAAAGCCCTAAATATAATTGGGCAGGAGTACATAAAGATTTAACTTTATTTGCAAATTTTAAATTTTTAATAGATTTCATTTTATAATATAATTATATTTTTTATTTTAACATGTGTTTGGCTGCTTGAACAGATGCTTTACTATAATAATCTGGAACGTTTGGTATATTATATTGTGCTTCTGGAGCTCGCATCATTTTTGGTTGTTTTATTACATTGGATGGTGTTTCGGCTCTTTTTCCTGCCCATCTATTCCTAGCATTATCAATCATCTCGACGCCTGAATAATAACCTTGAACCGCATCACCTAAACCTATGTCTCTTAATAATCCGCCCCCTTTTTGTTTTTTTCTTTTACGGTTGGGTCTTTTTGCATAACGATTTCTTCTAGTTCTACAATGTGATTTTCTACCTTTTGAACCTCTTTTCTTTCTTCTAGTTGTTTTACATCTTTTTTTATATCTTTTGGTTTTACACGCTTTTTTTGTTAAACGTGCACACATTGAACGTCTACGTCTTTTCTTTTTTTTATATCCACCTTTTTTTGCTGCCGGCCTTGGAATATCATCGTGCGTTGATCTAGGGGGTGGCATGACTTTCATATTTAACGGCCCTACGCTTAATTTGCTACCACCTTTCAGTATACTATTACCGCAACCGCAACCACCGCGTTGTCTTTTTGATTTTCTTCTATTACGGCGTGTTCTACGTCTTGTTCTTCTTGCTGCCATATAATATTTACTTAGAATTAAATATTATGCTAAAAAATTAGTTTAACGTCTCTTTTTTCTACCTTTTCTTCCTTTTTTTAACTTCAATGTTCTACCTTTTCTTTTGTAATATTTCAAACCTTTTCTGGTACTTCTCATTGCTTTAGCTTTGCTGGTAAATGGGTTTTTTTTACTTCCTCTTTTTCCTTTTCTACCGCGGCTTCTGCTGCGGCTTCTGCTACGACTACGTCGTCTTCTACGGGATCTTCTTCGTGCTGCCATATTATAATATTTACTTAGATTTAATTTTTATCCTAAATAAAAATTAAAAAATGTCAATTATTTCTAAATATTTATCTTCTTCTTCTTCTTCTTTTTGTTCTTCTTTTTCTACGACTTTTTCTACCGCGACTTCTTTTTCTTCTTCTACGACTTTTTCTACGTTTACCACCCCATAACTTTGGCATCATACTACTTATATTACCCATAGTGCCCATTGTATGCGCGGATGGACCGGAACTAACAGTTTTTGTTTGACACGTATTGTTTTTACAGGTTAAACCATTATCACATTGTGAACCCATTGGCAACCACGTACACTTCTCATTTAATCCTTTTCCTCCACCTTTTCTTCCTCTTCGCCTACGCGATTTTCTACGTCTACCACCGCCTAATTGGTGATTTGAGCCACAGTCTCCGCCTCTTTGTCTTGTTCTTCTTCTTGCCATTATATATATAATATGTATATTTTATTCAATGTCAACATGGGTAAGCATGTGTCTCCTACAACACATTTTATTTAATCCTAAATTATCTAAAACTTGCCCTTCAGGGCTTTTGTGTCTGGTTTTTTCGTCTAAATAAACAACCGCATCAGGATCTATTTTATTTTTTAATTTAATTTCTCTTACTTGTTTGAGATAAAATAAGTATTTATCTCCTAAAACATAACCGCAGGTGAAACATTTAACTGGTATAATCATTTGATATATATATCAAAATATGTTTATAAATCAATTTAATTAATATATATTATTTCTAAAGTTTCTTTAATCCTTTTGTCATATAATAAAAAGCATCATAATTTACTAATTTATTATCTTTTTTCATATCAGGTCCACCAGCATTACCCGGTACACATTTTGATCCATTTTTATTTTTTGCAAAAACACAGCATTCTACACTAGTGCATTCTGATTTGTTTTTAAATTTTCCGCACTTTTTTGCCATACCAATATTGTTACAAAACATATTTTTTTTCATATTTTTTATATCTTTTTTATTTTCGGCATTTTCTATTATTTTATTTTCAAATTTTTCTATAACAATTTCTTCTGCTATTTCTTTCTTTTCGTCTTCTGGAAATTTTAAATTCCATTTTAAAATCAATCCTCTTATAAATAAAAAACATGATGCTATTGTTAGTATTATTAAACTATTATTAAATAGATCATTTATTGTTTTTTGATATTCATTCATATATATATTTTATTTAAAAAAAAATATTGAACTATCCTATAATGAATACATTAAATGAACAAGTTAATCTTTTACAAAATAAAATAAATCAATTAGAAAAAGAAGAGGAAAGGAAACGTAAAATTGAAAATAGTAAATTTTGGAATATGATTGGTGCGTATCAAAAACTATTAAAAGAATTAAATTCAAGAGATTCTATAAATAGTAGATTAATAAATTTAGAAAAAATAACAATGGGCAATAACAACTTAATTAATAAACTAATAAATAAAAACGTTGGTGTTGTGTCTCATTTAAAAATAGATACGGATATATCGAATAATTTTAATAATAGATTTGAACAACTGGAAGAACAGATAATAAAACAAAACGAAATAATAAATGATTTATTTAGTTTGTTAAAAAAATAATACTTAAACAGTATGATATTCAATTCCTTGTGACGTTTTTACAGCAATCCTTTTTGTGTTGTTAATGGTTTCTTTATGATGACATTTTTTACATAATGGTATTGTATTTGCTTTATGATCTTTATGAGCTATTCCTATAAAACCATTTTCATCAGCGTCTTTTTGAGGCAATAAATGATGCATATCAACTGCCGGTTTTGAACAAAATTGACATTTAACTTTTAATTTATTATTATATTTTGAAGACTTTTTTTTAGTTATACTTCCATATTCCGGAAATTCTTCTTTTCTAATTTGATAAGCTAATTCCATAAATTCTTTATCAAATCCTAAATATTTACATACTTCTAATCCATACATATTATTACCCAAACCATCTTGTAATTTTCTATTATATATTAATTTATCTTTTTCATTATCATGAAATACTTCCATATGTTTCATTTTTAAATATTTACATTTTTCAATTATTCCAAATCTACCCAACTCATGAAAATGAGTTGCAAATATATAACTGGATTTCCTTTGATCCAATCTATACAATCCAGAACCAAATAAACTTTTTGCAGATCCCATTTCAGTGCCCGAACATAATTCATCTCCTAATACTAAACTATTATCATCAGATACTTCATCAATTACTTTAAATTCAGACATTTCAACTTGAAATGTACTTAATCCTTTAAATATATTATCATTACCAATTATTCTTGTAAATAATTTTTTATATGGATAAAATGTAAATTTTGAACATGGGACAAACATACCCGATTGTGCTAATATAACACTAATACCTATTGCCTTAATTAAACTAGATTTACCTACAGCATTTGTTCCAAATAATAAAATCCCTTTAGTATTTTTACCTAATTCAATATCATTTGGAATATAAAGTGTGTCCGTATTTATTTTTTCAATTAATGGATGTCTTAATTCTTTTACTGAAAAAAAAGCACTATCACTTTTTTTAATTTTAGGTTTACAATAATTATTAGTTTTTGCTACAAAGGCATTGTTTAATATAAAATCAATGCTTTCAATAAAATTTGAAATGATTTTGAAATGATTATCAAATCTCTCCAATTTTTTTAAAATGGACTTGTAAGAAAACTTTAATTGATCATGAAATACACCTTTTGAAACAAAAAATTCTGAATATAATTTTTTGAATTCTGGTCCCCAAATTTTTTTAGAACCACCTGTTGCCGAACCAAATTTGATTGTTGAAAAATCTATTTCACAATTTGAATTGTAACCATGAAAATTTGGTTGATTTAATACCTTTGTTAAATTGCTTGCTCTAGCACTAGTTAATTCTAAATAAGGAGGACTTTTTTCGGTGGTATGTAATTTAACAAAATGTTTTCCGGTATTTTGATAATTAAATAATAATTGATCAATGTATTTTATAATTTTATCTATTTTTTCTGTATATTTTGAATAATTATCATACTTATTATCCAAATCTTCAAATATTCCTTTATTAATAAAATTAACATCATATTTTTTATTATTTATATTTAAGGCTGTATCTATATTTATTAGTTTTTCAAATTCACTTGTTAATTCTAAACATATATTTTCAAACTCTTTATTGAAATTAATGGAGAGATATTTCTTTATTTTATTATCTTTTAATAATTTTTGATATAATTTATGAATAGAATTAATATTTTTATAAAATATGGCTAATTCACAAGGAAAAGCTTCTTGTAATACTATTTTTCTATATAATTTTTCTGTATCCCTGATATTTTTAAACTCTTCTCTAATATATTTGAATTTATCAAAATTTTTTATGAAATGTTCGGTTATTTTATATTGTTTATTCAGATATAATACATTTGTTGTTGGATTTGTTATTTTTTTATTAAATAACCTTTTTCCCATAGGAGTGATACATTTGTTTAATAATTTTAATACACTAGAATAAGGTCCTGTATCAACATGAGTATCAATAACATTTAATTGTTGTAAAGCGTGACTAACTAAAAGTAATTTTTCAGTATTTGAATCATATTTGGGTTCATATATTTGATGAACTAGATCAGGATTATGACAGTAAATATAATCTAATAAAAAGCAAAAACTTTGTAAGGAAAAAGGATAATTTCTCAATTGCGTTGTTTCAAGAAACATTCCATAATCTTGTTTGGCCTTTTTATAAAATCTACTTAATATTTCTTGTTGATAATTTTGTTTTGTAAAACAATAAGCCTGCTTTTCAAATTCAGTATGTGTTTTAGTATGATAATCATGAATGGAAATAATGTTGATTTTTTGTGGTCTAAATCCGCAAAATTGAATTATCTCTCCAATATTCTTTTCATTTTTAAAGTTATGGATTACTATAATTTCTTTTGGATTATTGATAGCATAAAAATTTTCTAGTTCATCAAACACTGTTGAAGTTTCTTTAAGTATATGTCTACCTTCTTTTTTAAATTCTATAAAATCAGAATGTCCTGTTAATATATCAATAATACTAGATCCACATAATATATAAGGTTCTTTTGTTAACATTGTTTTTTCATGGATTTCTAACCAAACACACATAATATTATTAGTATATTCTTTATTTGATTTGTTGAATGTTGTTCCTGGAGAAAAGGTGCCTAATTCTTTTCTTTTTTTACATTTATTAACTATATCATCACCATTCTCAACAATAACTTTTACTGTAAAACCTTCTTCCATAAGTTCGTTAATATGTTTTTCTAATAAAATAGGATTGGCTGTGGTAAATCCTGCCATAAAAACTTGTTTATTTCTGCATTTTTGTGATCCTTTTGCTACAACTGTCATACAACAAATATCTCTAAAACTTTCTATTTGAAATTTATTTTCTTCTAAAATATTATATTCAGAACCTGTTTCACCTAAAGAATAACATTCATAAAAACTACCACATTGCCACAATAAAATGCTTTTCTCTCCAAATTTATTTATAAATTGTTGTGCTGTATCAAAATATTCTTCCATCATTGGTTTCTTTTTCATTATAAATTATAATAATATAATCTTTATATTGATTATGTTATTATAATAATTGACACCTTATATGGTCTTAATTATATAAATCCACGTCATAATATTTAATTCTATCATCATCATCAGAATCAGATAATAGTTGATCAGATTTATAATTATATAAACAAATAACCCGCGTAGCCAATGCGTATAAAAACGTGAAAAATACTGAAAAAACAAAATTAACAGTATTTGATTTTGTACCGGATACGTCAAAATGAAATATTATAACCCAACTACATCCGGATAATAGAAAAAATATTGTATATCCTATATAATAATTAATAACGTTATTATAATCACACAAAAATAAAGGTGCTTCAATAAATTTATTCATTAAATAATTAACCGGGTTTTTCTTTAAGCTTCTTGTATATAATTATGAAGTAAAACATCTGGGTTTTTATTAATAACATCTCCTGCTAAATAAGAATTTTCATATGTAGTCCTAAGAATATCTTCTGGTGCTGCCGATCCCACTTTCATTAAATTATGTTTTAATAAATATCGCCTAATTATAGTATTTGATTTGGTGTGTAATTTTAAATTTTCATTTTTAATTTTTTTACGCATAGTTCTGTTTTTTATTAAAACCCCGATAACACCTTTTTTCAAATTTTTACCCAATGTTAATTTTCTTTTTACTTTTTTAGTGTTGTGTTTTCTTCTTTTCTTCTTTTTTTTTTCTAATATTTCCATATTTTCTTTATCATTATTCATTTTCTCTTCAGGTTCTATAACAGATACTATTTTATCAAAACTCTGTTTTAATTCTTCTAATTTATCTTGTCTTTCATTTTTAATGTTTCTTTGAATATCATCTGTAATATTAAGTTTTTTTTCTTTATTTGTTTCTTTATTTTTCAATGTTTTTTTCCATTCCCTATATGTTGGTTTTGAAGCATTTTTTAAACACCCATATGCTGGTGCTGGTTTTAATATATTATTAATGGCTTCTTCTGTAGATTTCATGGTTTTCTTTCTACGTTTTCTTTCTCTTTTTTTTCTTTTTTTCTTTTTTTTTTTT
>Ga0233432_10004570_pt1 | contig 12215 bp, 13 predicted proteins | sample SI_122_August201_6_FD_179870 | JGI IMG/M metagenome (GOLD analysis project Ga0233432, IMG submission 179870) | Seawater microbial communities from Saanich Inlet, British Columbia, Canada - SI_122_August2016_10_MG | ecosystem: Environmental > Aquatic > Marine > Inlet | place: Canada: British...
TCACAATAAATCAGGGATTCAGATTGTTTAGAAAGTAAAATAGTGTCTACACCAAACCCGCCAGTTAAATCTATTCCACGGCCTGAATTGATAATTGTAGTTTTGTATTTTGCAGTTTCCTCAGAGGAACACTGTTCCATTGATAAACGAACTGGATAAAGAACCTCATTATTTTGAAACCAAGTTGGGAGTTTTTTCTTAGCAATTTGTTTTCCTACCAATTGTTGAGCAATAGCTTTCATATCCCATTCAGGATATGATGATGCTTTTAACATTAAATCTGAAGCAGAAGAATTTATCTGACTATTTATAAATTCTTGTATGTAAGGGTCTAAAATTTGCAATTTTAATTAGAGTAGGAAGATAGAACGGCGATTAATACTGCCCCAACAACTACAATAGGTGTAAGGGTTCCTTGGATCAATCTTTTTCGTTTTTTCTTTGTAGCACCATATTTATAACCATTATAATAATCTATACTTAGATCTAAGTACTTATTATTTGGATTATTAATATTTACTAAACGATTATTTTTAGGTGGGACTAAAAAACTGATTACAGCTGGAATTCCCCTAGCAGGTGTACTAGCTATTCCTAATAAATAATCATTTGTGGCAATAAAATATTCTTGTGAATCAATAAAACCTTGATTAAAATTCTTATACTTTAATGTGTCACTAAACGCTCTATTATGTTTATATATTTGCCCAAAAGAACATAATGGTATTATAAATAATAATATTATTATCTTTTTCATTACCTAGTTCTAAAGTTAAATCCAATTGTTAAAGTAAATCGATTACCAACTCTAACTGTCTCATTTTCTTCATAAGAAATTCCATCTTCATAATAATTATTATTTGTCAGTCTACTCGTTGAAGGTACCCAAGCTAAATTAACAGGGATGTTTAGGTTTCCAGCTTGTATTGTTTTACCAATTCCTATAACTAAACCAGCGCCTCCAAGAGATAAGTTGGGTCCAACAGCAAATTCATATCCAGAAGAAAATCTAGCTCCAAACATTCCGCTTAGGCTAGGTAAAAATAATCCATATTCTAAACCACCTAAGAAAATAATTCCTTCTACTAATCCAGCTACATTTTCATCTCCCATAATTTGTTTTTCAAATTGGTAGCCAAACTGAGATATAATACTTGACGTTAAGCCAAATTCACTAATTAAATTATCTTTAAGTTCTCCATCTGTAATAATTGTAAATCCAACTCTGGGACCAGATAAGTTTTTAATAAAACTCTGATTAGTAATATTTGATTGTGAGTATTGAATTTGTGAAAATATGTTTACTGTAATTAGCAAACTCAAAATAAGTAAATATGTTTTTTTCATCATTAAATAAAGTATTTAGTTAGTAAATGCATATTGAATAATATTTGCTCCCATTTTTAGTGCTGAAATACGAATGTTTTGGCTATCCTTATGTACATCAGGATCCTCCCATCCATCACCAAGATCACTTTCATATGAATAAAAACAAACCAATCTGCCTTCATAAATCAAACCGTAACCTCGTGCAGGTTGGTTGTCATGTTCGTGAATTTTAGGTAAGCCATTTTCAAAATTATAGCTTTGATGATAAATAGGATGATTAAATGGTAATTCAACAAAGTCAAGTTCAGGGAAAACCTTTTTCATTTCAGGCCTAATAAAAGGATCCATTCCATAATTATCATCAATATGTAAGAACCCTCCAGCCTTAAGATATTGTCTTAAATTTTCTGATTCAGAGATTGAGAATACAACATTGCCATGACCAGTCATATGAATAAAAGGGTATCTAAACAATTCAGAGCTTTCTACATCAACCACATCATATATTGGGTTGATATTCATATTTAAATTTGCTTGACAAAATTGAATCAAATTATTTAAAGATGTAGGGTTTGCATACCAATCTCCACCGCCATTGTATTTTAATACAGCAATCTTACAACTGTAACTTGAGAATGCCATCGTTAATGGGATTAGCAATAAGAATATATATTTATATTTATTCATGATGTAATGCTATTGTATGACATGCGATCACTCCTGCGGTTTCAGTTCTTAAACGTGAGGAACCGAGGCTAACTGGGATAAAATTATTTTTTAGTGCAACTTCAACTTCTAATGTACTAAAATCACCCTCAGGACCTATTAATATTGTTGACTCAGAAACAACTTCTTTTTTTAATTTTTTTTTCTGATTAGGTAAGCAATGTGCAATAAAACAATGCGAGCTATCATTTTTTTTTATAAAATCATTAAAAGAAGTCACTTTGTTTATTTTAGGTAGTTTAGACTTTAATGACTGTTTAGCAGCGGAGAGGATGATTTTCTCCATACGTTCATTTTTAATCATTTTACGCTCTGAGTGCTCACAAATTATTGGGGTTACTTCATCTATCCCAATTTCTGTGGCTTTTTCAAGAAACCACTCAAATCTATCATTATTTTTAGTAGGCGCAATTGCTATGTGTAATGAATAAGGCCTTTTTGGTTGATTCCATTTTTTTATGACATTAAAAATGACTTTTTTTTGAGATGCAATTGTAATTTCAGCTTCATAAAAACCACCAACACCATCAATTAAATGAATATGATCACCAACCTTCTTTCTCAGTACTTTAAAACAATGAGAGCTTTCTTCATTCGATAAAAATGAAGCATCATTTAATAGTTCTGGACAATAGAATAATTGCATAGGACTAAATATAATGTTTTATTTAGCTAAAATTTCTTTCGGTAAAGCCTCCAGAATTTCTTCATTTGCATAATCTGCAAATTGCTCAAAGTTAATTTTAAACGCTTTCGCTAATTCATTGGCTTTCTCATCGTATAGATTTCCGTCTGCCCAAGTGTTTTTTGGATTTAATAACTCAATAGGCACATTGAGACACGATTTTGGCATCTGTAAACCGAAAATAGGATGATTTTGATATTCAACTTCATCTAAATCTCCATTTAAAGCAGCACTAATCATCGCTCTAGTATACTTTAATTTAATTCTAGATCCAGTACCATAAGCACCACCAGACCAACCGGTATTAATTAACCATACATTAACATCTGACTTTTCCATCTTATCACCTAACATTTCTGCATAGAATGTGGGGTGTAATGGCATAAATGGTGCACCAAAACATGCAGAAAATGTAGTTTGTGGCTCAGTTACACCAGCTTCTGTTCCTGCAACTTTTGCAGTGTAACCAGAGATGAAGTGGAACATGGCTTGACCAGGAGTTAGTTTTGAAATTGGAGGTAAAACTCCAAATGCATCACATGTTAAAAAGAAAATGTTTTTTGGAGAAGGTCCTATTGAGGGTATTTGAATGTTATTGATAAAGTGAATTGGGTAACTAACACGCGTATTTTGTGTTTTTGAACCATCCATGTAATCTGGCTCATTTGTGCCATTTTTAAAAGTTATATTTTCTAAAAGCGCTCCTTTCTTAATTGCATTAAAAATATCAGGTTCTTTATCCTCACTTAAATCAATACATTTTGCATAACAGCCACCTTCAAAATTAAAAACTTCATTTTCAGACCATCCATGCTCATCATCACCAATAAGATTTCGGTTTGGATCTGCAGAAAGCGTTGTCTTTCCAGTTCCTGATAGACCAAAAAATAATGCAGTATCTCCACTTTGACCAACATTAGCTGAACAATGCATTGAGAGAACATTTTCTTGATAGGGGAGTGTGAAATTTAAAGCTGAGAAAATTCCTTTCTTAATCTCTCCAGTATATCCAGTACCACCTATTAAGATGACTTTTTTAGTGAAATTTAAAATGGCAAAATTGTGTTGTCTTGTTCCATCAACTTCAGGGTCAGCCATAAATCCAGGCGCATTAATAACAGTCCATTCAGACTTAAATTGTTTTACTTCATCTTCATTAAGACGAATAAACATGTTGTCTGCAAATAAATTTGACCACGGATATTCGTTTACTACTGTTAATGAAAGTCTGTATTTTTTACTTGCACATGCAACAGCATTTCTTGCATATATTTCTTTTCCAGATAAATATGTAATTACTTTACTATACAAGTCATCAAATTTATTAGAATCAAATGCAAGGTTTACATCACCCCACCATACAGCATCCAGACTAATAGAATCTTTTACAATGAACCGATCCTTTGGCGATCGACCAGTAAACTCACCTGTGTCAATAGCTAAAGATCCTGTATTCGATAGAATACCCATCTTTTTGTCTAAAGTGATTTTAGATAAATGATCAGAGTCTAAGTTCCAATGAACTACTGCATTATTAATACCGAAATCTGATATAGATTGATTTGAAGATTTAAGCCCTTCCTCAATATTATTATTCAACTTATCTGAATTCATAATTAAATTACTTAAAACTAGTTTTTATTATTTAGTACTAATGAAGAATTGTTATTAAAACACAAAAAGGCTCTCGAGTTGAGAGCCTTTTATTGTGTATTATTTTGCTGATTTTAGAATAACACTTTTTTCATGTTCTGTAAAATTAGTCATCAATTGATCAATATTTTCTTTATCAAATACAGAGTTATATGACTCTTGAACAATAGATACTTTTACTTTATGCTCATCTATTAAATCTATAAAACTCAAAAGTTGATTAACAGATATACATTCTCTATTAGAATAAGCTGAAATCAGCATGTATTTTTGATGGTCATTATTCTTCAATTCTACAGTTTTTAATAAGCTGTCAAATCGTTCTTTAGAAATAGGTGCTTCACAATCAGATGCATACAATGATATACTAAAAGTAAAAGCCAATATCAATCCTAAAATACGTTTCATAGTCATAGTTATTTAAAAAAAGTTAAATACAAATCTATAAAAAAATGCCATATATTAGCCTAATATACATAAACAAACATGACTCAAAAAATTTTTATTATTGGAGCAGGAAGATCTGCGTCTTCTCTTATCAAATATCTTATTAATGTATCTGTAAAAAATAATTTTGAATTAACTATTGGAGATAAAGATGTTAGTCTTGTTAAAGATAAAATTGATGGTCATAAATGCGCTTCAGCTATTCAATTTGATGTACTAAATGAAGCTCAAAGAGTTTCTGAAATTAAAAATGCAGATATTGTAATATCTATGCTTCCTGCAAGCCTCCATTTTATTGTTGCACAAGATTGTCTGAAGTACAAGAAAAATCTTGTTACTGCCTCTTATGTATCAAAAGACATTCAATCTTTAAATGATCAAGCACAAAAGCAAGGCATAATTCTATTAAATGAAATTGGTCTCGATCCAGGAATCGACCATATGTCAGCAATGAAAGTAATAGATGATATCAAAAATAAGGGTGGCGTTATTAAGAGTTTTAAATCTTATTGTGGCGGATTAGTCGCGCCTGATTATGATACTAATCCATGGAACTACAAATTCACATGGAATCCAAGGAATGTTGTTCTAGCGGGACAGGGTACAGCACAATATATTGATTCTGGTAAATACAAATACATTCCTTATGGTCAATTATTTAAACGAACTGACACGGTAAATGTATTAAACTATGGGCAATTTGAAGCTTATGCTAATCGCGATTCCCTATCTTATAGGGAAGTATACAAATTAAATGACATCCCTACTTTATTTCGAGGTACATTAAGAAAGCCTGGTTATAGTGAGGCTTGGGATTTATTTGTTCAAATGGGATTGACCGATGATAGTTATGAAATGGATGTTTCAGGGATGAATTATTCAGACTTTTTTAATTCATTTATTGATGTTAGAAACCGTGATATAAAATCGTATTTAAAATCGCATTTTAGAGTCAGTGATGATGTAATATCAAAAGTTGAATGGCTTGGCTTTTTCAATCAAATTAATTTAGATCTAGAAAAAGGAACTCCAGCTCAAATTCTTCAAAAAATATTAGAATCTAAGTGGTTACTTCAAAAGGAAGATAAAGACATGATTGTAATGCAACATCAGTTTATATACGAAATTGAAGGGAAAGAGCACGAATTACACTCATCTTTTGTTCTGCTTGGTGAAGATCAAACATATACAGGAATGGCAAAAACAGTTGGACTACCTGTTGGAATTGCAACAAAATTAATCCTAAATGGAGAGATTAAATCAACTGGTGTAAAGGTTCCAGTCTCAAAAGATATTTACAAGCCAGTTTTAGAAGAGTTAGAACAATATGGTATTAGGTTTGTTGAGGAAGAGATTCGTTAATGATTTAAATAAAAATCTTTAGTCATATTGATATATGATTCAGAATAACCACCTTGATTATTATGAATACATAGTTCTGATTTTATTGTTTCCATTTTATTTTTAGAAAACAGCAGTACAGCTCTTTTAGGATTTGAATTTGGATTTGATCGAACTTCTAAATGATATGCTAAATAATTTCCATGATTTTTCACCATATCAAACAATTTTTTAGATTCTTTAATAGGTAAAATACAGGCTAAATCTGAATTATTATTACCTATTTTATCCCAGATGTTTAGTAGATCTTTAAACGTTAATTCAACTTGATGACGAGCTGTATTTTTAGATGTAATTATTGACTGTTTGGAATTACTAAAATAGGGGGGGTTACAAATGATTAAGTCGTATTTATCATCAGTCTTTAAATGTTTCGCATCCGCATGTATAAGATTTATTCTATCATTCCATTTACAGTTATCAATATTAATATTAGCTTGATTGTATGAATTAGAATCTATTTCTACTGCAGTAATATTTGAATTCGAAGTTCTTTGAGCGATCATTAATGTAAGAATACCTGTACCAGCTCCGACATCCAAGATGTCTTTGTATTTGCTTTTTATCTTTATCGCTGATCCAAGAATAATACTATCGGTTCCAACTTTCATTCCAGCCAGATCTTGATCAATTGTAAATTGTTTAAATCGAAAAACACTCATTTACTTTCTTTAGCTTTAAAAAAAGCATTTAAGATAATTGTTGTAAGAATAATCGCAGCACCTATATAAAATTCTATTGACATAATCTCACTTTCACCAAAAATCCATAAAGCTAAAAGTATTGCATATATGGGCTCAAGGTTAATACTAATACTCACAGTAAAAGGACTCAATTCTTTTAAAACTTCTGTACCTAAAAGAAAGGCTAGTGCTGTACAGATAACACCTAAGAATAATATGTAAAACCAATCATCTCCAATAGGAATAATGCTTAATAGGTTAAAGTCGCCAATAATTATCAAATACAACATCATAGCAATTGTTCCTCCTAGCATTTCGTATAAAGTAATAACTAGAGAAGAATTTTTTTTAATAAAAACTGCGTTCCAAACTGAAAATATTGCTGCAAAAAATGCCGAAGTTAAACTAAGTATGATTCCAAGACTGTATTGGTCTTCAAATGCAAAAATTATATATATCGCAAACACTACAAATAATCCCAAAATTAATTCATACAACTTTAATCGAGTATTTAAAAAAAGTGGTTGGATTAGTGCAATAAAAAATGAACACGATGCTAAACAGCAAAGTGTAACAGAAATATTAGATACTTTAATCGCCTCAAAAAATGTAGCCCAATGAGCAGCAGTAATAAATCCAACTAACAACATTTGCCATTTGTACCGCCATAACACATGTTCTTTCCTTTTTTTAATTACCATAACAATTGCAAGAGTTACAAAAGCAATTAGCATCCTATCCAGAACAATAGATGAAGAAGGCATATTTATGAGTTTACCTAAAATACCAGTAAATCCCCAAATAATAACTGTTAGGTGTAAAATGAGGTAATAATATGTTTTAGTTGATAATTTCATCATATAAAAAAGTTCCGTATTGCTACGGAACTTTTATTAATAAATATTTTAAAAGTATTTATACGTTAGCAATTTCTTCAGAAATATACTCGCCATTAGCAAGTTTGTCTTTAATCACAGAAAAGGATTTAATTGTGTACTCAACTTCTTCTAAAGTATGAACTGCAGTTGGAATTAATCTCAATAAAATAACACCTTTAGGTACAACTGGATATGTTACAATTGAACAAAAGATATTGTAATTCTCTCTTAAATCAAAAGTTAGATTGGTAGCTTCACCCACACCTCCAGTAAGGTAAACAGGCGTAACTACAGATTGAGTATTACCAAGATTAAAACCAGCACTTTTTAATCCTGATTGAAGTGCATTTGCAATAATCCATAATTTATCTTTTTGTTCAGTACCTCTTCTTATAATCTCTAATCGCTTAATAGCGCCCTCAACTATAGGTGATGGGAGGGATTTAGCAAAAATTTGCGACCTTGTATTATATCTTAAATACTCAATTACATCTTCAGTTGAAGAGATAAAAGCGCCTATAGAGGCAAATGATTTAGCAAATGTTCCGAAATAGATGTCAATATCATTTTGACAATTTAAATGTTCAGAAGCACCAGCTCCTGTTTTGCCCAGTGTTCCGACACCATGAGCATCATCAACAAGAATTCTAAAGTTAAATTTACTCTTTAATGAAATAATGCTTTTTAAATCACCTAAGTGTCCAGACATTCCAAATACTCCCTCAGTGATTACTAAAATAGCACCTCCAGATTCACTAACTATTTTTTCAGCTCTTGTTAATTGTTTTTCTAGATTCTCTATATTATTATGAGGATAAACAAATCTTTTCCCTTGATGCAACCTTACTCCATCTATAATGCATGCATGACACTCACTATCGTAAACAATAACATCTTTTCTGTCAACTAAAGCATCAATGACTGACATAATACCTTGGTATCCAAAATTAAGAAGTATTGTATCTTCTTTATTCATGAAATCGGATAAGTTATTTTCAAGGACTTCATGGATATTGGTATTCCCTGACATCATTCTTGAGCCCATCGGATAACCTAAACCCCATTTTTTTGAAGCAATTGCATCAGATTCACGAACTTCTGGAAGGTTAGAGAGGCCTAAATAGTTATTTATACTCCAGGTGAGCACTTCTTTTCCTCTAAACTTCATTTTACTCGAAATCTCTCCTTCAAGTTTTGGGAAAGTAAAGTAACCATGAGCATCTTTAGCATGCTGTCCAAGTGGTCCACGATTTTGTCTTAATTTTTCAAATAAATCCATAATTCTATCGTTAGAAAATAGCTGCTAAAATACGAATTGAATTCATCTTGCCAAAATTGTTAATGATAAGTAAATTATTTAGCTAATAATTTTTATTAAAATTATATATTTGCAGAATGATTAAAAAACAAATTTCAGTACTTTATGTCTTACTCCTCGTGTTATTGAGTTCATGTAATGAATATCAAAAAATACTTAAGAGTAATGACTTAGATTATAAATTTAAGAAAGCTGTTGAATTGTTTCAAAACGAAGAATACGTTAAAGCTTTTCCTTTATTTGATGAATTACTCCTTTTACATAGGGGTACAGATAAAGCAGAGCAGATATACTACTATTATTCTCTATCTGAATATGAAAAGGGAAACTTGCTATCGGCTGCACATCATTTAAATAATTTCGCCAATACATATCGTTCAAATATTAAAGCAGGAGAATGTGCATATTTATCCGTTTATTGCTATTATTTACTTTCCCCTAAGTATAGTTTAGATCAAATTAACACATATAAAGCATTAGACGAAGCTGAAATCTTCTTGGATACGTATCCTTTAAGTACCTTTTATAATGATTGTTTAGCTTTACAAACTAAATTAAATCTTAAACTTGATAGGAAATCCTTTGAAACTGCTAAGCTTTATTATACAACGCAAAACTACAAGTCTGCAATACATGCATTTAATTTCACTCTTCAAGAGAATCCAAATTCTTCATTTGTCGAAGAAGTTTTATTTTTACAGCTTAAAAGCTATTATTTTTTAGCTAAAAATAGTGTGGAAGAAAAAAAAGAGAAACGAATTAAAGATACAATCATTGCTTTTAATCAATTTAAAAACACATACCCTAATAGTCAGTATTTACATGAATCTAAATTGATTCATAAACAAGTCAAATTGCTTAGAGAATAATTTTACACAAAACAATTATGGATTATAAAAAAACAGATGCATCTAAAACAACAGTAACTAATGACAATAGTTTACTGGAAAATAAGGTTGGGAACATATATGAAGCTATTGTTGCTTTAGAAAAAAGATCAAATCAGATAGGTTCAGAGATAAAAGAAGAATTGTTATCTAAATTAGATGAGTTTGCAACACATAACGATAATTTAGATGAAATTTTCGAAAACAAAGAGCAGATTGAAGTATCAAAGTTCTATGAAAAACTTTCTAAACCAACTTTAATTGCAATCAAAGAGCTTTTAGACGATCAGCTTTTTATCAAAACTCAAAATGAAGAGTAGCATTTTATGCTGAGTGGTAAAAATATTCTAATTGGAATTACTGGTGGAATAGCTGCATATAAAACTGCTCATTTAGTTAGGGAATTCATAAAGGCAGGTGCAAATGTGAAATGCATTCAAACCCCGAGTTCAAAAAGCTTTATTACACCTCTTACGCTGTCTACTCTTTCCAAAAATGAAGTTTTTTCTGAATTTACCTCAGATGAAGAGAACCCTAGATGGAACGACCATGTAAAATTAGCTCTCTGGGCTGATTTGTTTTTAATTGCTCCTGCTACAGCTAACACATTAAGTAAAATGTGTCAAGGAGTTTGCGACAACCTTTTAATAGCCACATATCTTTCATCAAAATGTCAAGTTTATTTTGCTCCGGCAATGGATCTTGATATGTATAAACATCCATCAACAATACAGAACCTAAAAAAACTTAGGCAATTTGGTAACGTCATGATACCTGCTGAGAAAGGTGAATTGGCAAGTGGTTTAGTTGGTGAAGGAAGAATGGCAGAACCAAAAAATATACTTGAATTTGTTAAAGCTGATTTAGCTTCAAAACTTCCACTTTCAGATAAAACAGTTTTAATTACTGCAGGACCAACTTATGAAGCAATCGACCCTGTGCGATTTATAGGGAATCGATCATCTGGTAAAATGGGGTGTGAATTAGCTCTTAATTTTGCGAATAAAGGTGCCGAGGTCTTTTTAATTCTTGGCCCATCTTATGAGAATCCAATTAATGAAAACATTAAGCTCATTAGAGTTGAATCTGCTGAAGAAATGTATAATGAAGCATTATCTGTATTCGAAAACAGTAATATTGTAATTGCAGCTGCAGCAGTTGCTGATTATAAACCTGTCAATAAATTATTGCATAAGTATAAAAAAGAGTCAGGTACCCCTAAAATTGAACTTCAAAAAACAAAAGATATTTTAGCTGATATGGGTGCAGCTAAAAAAGATCAATTTTTAGTTGGATTTGCTCTTGAAACAAATAATGAAATTGAGAATGCTAAATCTAAATTACTCGAAAAAAATCTTGATCTTATTGTTTTAAATTCGCTTAATGATAAAGGTGCTGGTTTTGAGACAAATACAAATAAAGTAACGATACTTTCTAAAGACAATAAAATGCTTAGATTTGAGTTAAAATCTAAGCATGATGTTGCTAATGATATAGCTAATTTAATACTAAGTGAAATCGATGCATAAATTTATTTGCGCCATTTTTATTTTATTCTTTAGTTTTCAGTTAAATGCTCAAGAACTTAACTGTAGAGTTCAGGTAAACTCTCAAAAAATTCAAGGTACAAATCGTCAAAAGTTCACTAATATGCGAACAACGATTTATGAATTTATTAATAACACACGATGGACAAATGATGTGTATTCTCCTGAGGAAAGGATAGAGTGTAACATGATTATCAATTTGACAAGTCAGGTTGGTGCCGATGGTTACAAGGGTTCAATTACGATTAAGTCTTCAAGACCAGTATACAGAACCTCTTATAATTCTTCAATTCTAAATATTATCGACTCTGATGTGAGATTTGACTATATAGAAAATCAAACATTAGAATTTAACGAGCATAATCATACTTCAAATTTGATATCAATTTTATCTTATTATGCTTATGTTATTATTGGAATGGATTACGATACATTTTCTCCTCTTTCTGGAGAGCAATATTTCTTAAAAGCCCAAAAGATTATTGATAATGCACAATCAGATCAAAAAGCTACTGGATGGAAACCTTATGAGGGCACATTTAATCGCTATTGGTTAATTGAAAATTTACTTCACAATGACTATAAACCTTTACGTAACGCTATGTATTCATACCACCGTGAAGGACTTGATTTATTGGCAGAGCAAGCTGAATCTGCAAGA
>Ga0233432_10004571_pt1 | contig 12214 bp, 13 predicted proteins | sample SI_122_August201_6_FD_179870 | JGI IMG/M metagenome (GOLD analysis project Ga0233432, IMG submission 179870) | Seawater microbial communities from Saanich Inlet, British Columbia, Canada - SI_122_August2016_10_MG | ecosystem: Environmental > Aquatic > Marine > Inlet | place: Canada: British...
ACCTATATTCGCCGCGACTGCAAACCACAAGTAGGCGTACACATTATTTTTTGGTAAGCCTAATCCAAGCTGATAAATGAGACCGAGATTTTGAAATGCGGCAGGGTGCCCTTCACTGGCCGCAGCAATGATAAGCTCTAAACCATGCTGCGTATCTTTAGGAACAGTGTCTCCCTTAAGGTAGAGCGTTCCAAGTGTATTTTTAGCATCTATGTTTCCTAATTTGGATGATGCTTCGTACCATCTAAGCGCGTCACTTTTATTTTGAGGAATTCCGGTGCCATCCCAAAGCATTTTAGCTACGTGAATCTGAGCGTCTGAACGGTCTTTTCGCGCCGCTTGCATAAATAATTCGTACGCCATGGGCGGATTAGCAGGAGTTCCCGTTCCATATTGAAGCATTGTGGCCTTGGCAATTAGTGCATCAACATTGCCATTTTCTGCTGCGATACTAAACCACTGATAGGCTGCTTTTTGATTTGTCTGCGTCCCTAAGCCTTTTTGCAACATGTTAGCAACTCTCAATTGGGCGGATACGTCACCACTTTGAGCGGCTTGCTCAAACCAATGAAATGCTAGTTTTATATTTTTCTCTCCGTGCAAGCCATCCCTATAAACGATTGCCAAATGTAATTGTGAATTTGCGTCGCCGGATCGGGCTTTTTTCTTCAATAGGTTAAGTGTCGAATTCTCTGAACTTATTTGTGTAGTGCTGTCGGCGCCCGCAAAGTTAAGTGGGTTGGCTGTAAGCGCCAGCACGAATACACTAGTAACTAGACATCGGGGAAGAACTTTCATTAGATCAAATTGAAAAGGCCGTATAGAGTGAGAGTCTAGCTACTATAATAGCAGTTTGAGAGTGAATAGCAGTTCGGAAATGCTGAATGAGCTTGGTATAAGGAGATAATCATATGATGTCTAAATTTGAATCAGGTAGAGCAATTACGTTTGATTTCGAGAGTAAAGAAATCAATGATGTCTCCCTGACGAATATTCCACAGAAAATAAAAGAAAACCTATTTTGTTGGGGACACTTGTCGCCAAACGAAGGCGGATACGAGGTTCTGGAAAGCGTCGGCATAGATAAAGATATCATTGAGAGGATCATGGGTAGCCAGGATCATGGTGTTCTTAGATTTGGCAGGTCTGCGTTGCATTGCACCCTCATGGAGGCCGTGGTTCATGACGACGACTTGGAGTTAAGTCCAATTCATTTAATTATTGGTGCTAATTTTATGTTCACTATGTCCGCTGGTCGCTCCCAAGTTATCTCAAGCGTTTGTGAGTCCTATGAGGAGGATTTTTATCAGTATGCTCAATCAGGAGGTTTCTTACTGTTTGAATTGGTGGACTCCTTGATTTTCGATTATCGTCAGTGTCTTGGTGCGTTGGCAAGTAACGTTGAGTCTATGCAAAGCCGACTTATTCGTAATGACAAAGATGATGATATTTTCCATGATTTCTCGACACTTTCGGCTGCCTTGTTAGGGTTTAGAAATGCTGTCGCTGCGGCGAGAGAATCAGTTGACGGCCTATCCACTCGTCGCTCTCAGTTTCTTTCTGAATCCGCGCAACCGTTTTTAAGTCGCCAAGTCATGCCGCTCGACCGTTTGTCCGGTGATATCACGACAGAGAGAGCTATTTTGTCCGAAACGCTGAATCTATACATGGGTATGACAAGTTATAAAACCAATTTAGTGATCAATCGTTTGATGATCATCAGCATGGTTTTCCTGCCATTAAATTTCATGGCAGCAGTGTATGGAATGAATTTTAAATATATTCCAGAATTCAGTTGGCGCTATGGATATCTGGGGTTTTGGTGTTTTGCGCTCAGCTTAGTAGCAGCAATCGTGATCTTTTTTCGTAAGAAAAAATGGATATAGTTCGATTGCTAATTCAATTTCTATAGCGACTAAGCAATGAAGACATTATAATTATTAAAGGTTATGAACGTGATTAAAGATATCTGTCCATTTGAGTAAAGTTACCAAGTCGTTATCCCAAAGAAGTCTGAGTTCTATTTGGCATCCTTGCAGTCAAATGGCTCGACTGCAATCTTGTCCACCACTAGCTATTCAATCGGGCCATGATGGTTGGCTCTATGATGATACGGGTCGTCGTTACTTTGATTCCGTGAGCTCATGGTGGGTCAATATTCTTGGCCATACAAATAAGCGGATCACAGATGCGATTGTTGAGCAGGCAAATCGGCTTTCACATGTGATGTTGGGCGGATGTACCCATGAACCGGCGGTTGAATTATCCGAGCGATTAGCAGCAAGGACGTCGAATAACCTGGGGCATGTATTTTTTGCGTCGGATGGCTCCAGTGCTGTAGAAATTGCTTTAAAACAATGCTTCCACTCAAAAGCTGCTCAGGGAGAGGGCTCGAGAAACCGGTTTGCATGTTTAAAGAATAGTTATCACGGAGAGACCATTGGCGCTTTATCTGTAACGGACGTTCCTTTATTCCAAAACTCATATCGTGCACTCTTAAACGATACTTATATCGTGGAGGCGCCTGATAGCCGCAAGGAAAACGAAGATGTAGCACTCGAGGCTCTACGCACATTACTTGAGAGTCACGGCAATGAAATCGCGGCCTTAACGATTGAGCCGCGGGTTCAATGTGGTGGTGGAATGACTATGCACTCGCCTGAATATCTGCGCCGTGTAAGACAAATTACTCGTGACCATGGGGTGTACCTAATTGCCGATGAAATCGCTGTTGGGTGCGGGAGGACGGGAACGTTTTTTGCCTGGGAACAAGTGAGTAAAACTGATTGGCCGGATATTATTCTCCTGTCAAAAGGGATAACTGGTGGGAATTTGCCACTATCAATTGTGCTTAGTTCGGATGAGATTTTTGATTCGTTTCTGAGTGATGATTTTACGAAAGGATTTCTTCATTCGCATTCTTATACTGGAAATCCAATCGCTTGCGCAGCGGCTAACGTGGTGCTCGATCATTTTGATGAGGGTCTCACTAGTGACATTGCTGAGCAGGCGAAGCATCTAGCGAACGCTTTTAGTCGTTTTCATGACGATCCTCGCGTATTAAACATGAGGCAGTGTGGGATGATTCTCGCCTTTGAGATTAAGAATCCGAGTGATCACTTTGCGGAGCGATTTCATATGCGAGGCCGAGAGCATGAGATTCTTACGAGACCGATCGGTAATACGGTCTACCTCATTCCACCCTACGTTTTATCGGAAGAGTTAGCTGAGTTCCTAGCGGATGCTATCGCTTTTTGTATTGATGATGTGTCGGATTGAGTTTGCTTAGAAAATTAGAAGAAAAACTGAGCGGGCTCAAAACTGCAGGGCTCTTGAGAAGAAAGCGTATTGCCCAGTCACCCACGCAAACGCGTCAAAGTATAAACAATCATGACAATTCAATTTCCACCGAAAAAACTCTTTTTTGTTCCAACGATTATTTAAGCCTAGCAAGTCACCCTGAAGTAATCGCTGCTTTGAAAGACGGAATCGATAAATGGGGTGGTGGTTCTGGTGCGTCCCACCTTATTAGTGGGCATATGGCTCCCCACGAAGAGCTTGAGAATATGATCAGTCAATTGTTCTCTGGACTCATATCTGACAATCGATGTATAACCTTTTCGACTGGATACATGGCAAATCTTGCTGTCATAACAGTATTGGCGCAGGGCGACTGTGAGATTTTTTCTGATGAGCTTAACCATGCCTCATTAATTGATGGAATAAGGCTTTGTAAAAAAACAGTCAAAATTTTTAAACACGCTAATTATGATCACTTAGCCATGATGCTCAATGAGAGTACTGCAGAACTGCGCTTAATCGTTACCGACGGAGTGTTCAGTATGGACGGAGATAAAGCCGATCTAGACACGCTTTATGAGTTATCAGAGAAGTATAATGCTTGGGTCATCGTCGATGACGCCCACGGTTATGGCGTTTTAGGCTCCAATGGCCTTGGTAGCCTAGAAGTTACGAATCAAACGAGTGAGCGTGTTGTTCTGATCGGGACGCTAGGAAAGTCTGCAGGACTCTCTGGAGCTTTTGTGGTCGCGCATCAAACGATCGTTAATTTTATTTTTCAAACTGCGAGGGCTTATATTTATACGACTGCGGCTCTTCCAGCCATTTCTTTTGCCTTACTTAAATCACTTGATCTAATTCACGGAGACCTCGGTCGAGATCGAAGAGCTCAGTTGAAGTTGTTAAAAAACCATCTTGAGCATGGGCTATTGGGCCTAAAAAATAAATACCCAAAATTTGAATTATTGATTGTAGAGTCGTCCTCTCCAATCCAGGCAGTCGTTGTAGGTGAAGCTGAGCGTGCAACTCGATTGTCTTCCCGTTTAGAGGAATTAGGATTTCGTGTCCCAGGGATTCGACCGCCAACTGTACCCAAAGGGACCTCCCGTATTAGGCTTACACTTTCGGCGAATCACACCATTAACGACGTTGATCTTTTGCTAGAAGCACTTGGATCATGCTTTAGGGAAGAGGTATGAGTAAACAATTCTTTGTGACTGGAACCGATACCGAAATTGGCAAAACCACCGTGACCTCCAGTCTAGTCTCGGCGGTTGCTAAGATGGGGCATACTTGCGTTGGCTTGAAGCCGATTGCTGCAGGGCAGGATTTCGTTGATGGCGCTTGGGTCAATGACGATGTTTTGCGCTTGAGTCGGGTATGTGAACCCGCTATTGGCATACATGAAATCTGCACTTATCAATTTAGAACACCGTGCGCACCTCACATTGCAGCAGATTTAGAGTCTCAAGTGATTGAGAAGGACGTTGTTTTAAAGCATATTCGCTCGTCTGTACGTCTAGCTGAATATTCCTTTGTGGAGGGTGTTGGAGGTTTTGATATTCCTCTAAATCCAGATTGGACGACCGCTGATCTAGCGGCTGACTTACAATTCCCAGTCATATTGGTTGTGGGTATGCGACTCGGTTGCATTAACCATGCGCTTTTGTCTGTCGAGTCCATCGAGCGTCGTGGTTTACAACTCGCTGGGTGGGTGGGTAATTTTGTTGATCCAAACTTCTCATTTGCAAAAGAGAACCTTTCAACCTTATCTGACCGAATTAAATCTCCCATAATCGGAACGGTTCCTTACATGGAAGAGCCGTTACAGGACGTTGATGTCAGTGATTTTCAACTAAAACAATTGCTAGATTGTTGAAGTTTTTTTCTACCGGTTGGAACAATGAAAAATATTGGCGCCCCGGAGACGAATCGAACGTCCGACCTACCCCTTAGGAGGGGGTTGCTCTATCCCCTGAGCTACCGGGGCGCTGTAACTAGTCCCACTTAACCAATATTTTATTAATAATGGAAATCGTATTTTAACAGCTCGAATCCACCTGAACCTAGTGTGAGTGCATAAAAAGTACATAAAAAATGATTCAACAAATCGACTTCTCAGATATCTCAGTCAAGGCGGTGGCCCTAGCGCCACACATAGATTAGAAAAAAACATGCACAGCAATGAAGGCAAAAAAGACTCCAATTAAATATAAGATCGCAGCGACGACTAGGGTAACGGTACTAACTTTCCGTAACTGAGCACACGCCTTAGCTTTAAGTGGATCAGCGGGACATGGAGCGTTCCTTGATTGCCAATGCGCGAATGTTGCTAGGGTGATCAATATTCCTGAGCCAATAAAAAGCGGGGCCTTATATGTCGAGATCGCGGTGACCCACGGTGCTGAGCTAATAAGCCCAGCGAGCACTGAGCCCATCCCGAGCGTAACAAGCAACGCGGGTAATGCACAGCATAAAAGAGTGCCGATGGAGGTAAAAAGTGAGAGTGACGGCAGGATGGTTTGGCGCCATCCCAATACAAGCTTGTTATTCTCCATAACTAATATTCCTTACGTCATAACCCGCGTCCGTTATCAATTGAGTAACGATTTTACTATCCAAAGTATGTCCCTCATTTAAGTGAACGATTATGGTTTTTTCATCAAGGTCTACATTGATGGACTCTACTGCCTCTTCCTTACCGAATGTTTTTTCTAGAGCACGTGCGCAAAAATCACAGACTAAACCATTAACACCTGCATAAATGGTTCCGCCCGGATGAGCAGAGTGCGCTGTAGTGGATAGTGCAATTAAAATCGCGACTGTTGAGAGTATTTTATTCATGATATTTATCCTTAGTTTAGTATCTAAAAATATAGTTAAACAAGATTTTATTGTGATTATTTACACCAAGTTCTAGTAGGTGAACATCTTTAAAAAATCGAACTAATGGCGTTACTGTGTGCTCTTCATTGGCTTCTGGCATATGTTCAATTTGTAGCATCAACCAAGTGTGCAGGTCTCCATAGTCACCTTGGTAAGGCGCCCAACCGATACGTGCGGATTGTTGAAAAAAATCATCAATACCGTCGATGTCAGTAAAACGATTTTCATACGAAATGAAACGTCGGCGATCTTCCCAGTCAACCGCGATTCCAGTGAACGCACTGGCTCCAGTTTCATTATCAAAAACACCCAAATCGCTGTAAGCGACGCCAACGCCGGATTTAATATAAAAATTGCCTTGAGATTCAGTTCTATTCCAACGCTTCATTAATCTATTGATTTGAAGCGCATGCAAAGTGAGTTCTTTATCGCGCCAATATTCGAATTTATAACCTATAGACGTTTTGGCCGACGGGGAGTAGTGCGCATGAACACTATTCTTGTCTCCATCATTCATAGTCATCAGCGTCCATCCCCCTGGATACGACACTGGTCTTGCGATGCCAAAAGATGGATTTACGAGCACCAAACCAAAAACAACTTGAAAGAGCAATAGCAATCGCATTCAAATCTCCTATTTCCAAAGAATAACTACTACGGCCTAAAGGCAGTAGCACGACCACAAAAGTCAGGAGATATTTTTTGGAGGCCGTTCCGGAGGAGTTTGACCAAAGAATGCTGGCGCGTCATGAAGGGGCCTAAAGCGCAGCTGGATGTAATCTTCTGAATTGACTTTGTGGGCTAAGTCAAAAGCGAGAATCGGGTGATTGCTCATACCATCTATGCACGAGCAATTGCGATCGCAATGCGGCGTGTCTAAATGCTTTATTTCATCCGTTTCGTGACAGGGCTTATCTTCGTCGAGAGCGGCTATGTCGCCGTGAATTGACGTTTCACTTAACGGCATCTGTCCTTGCACTTGCGCTTGATGTAAGCATGCTTCGCTGAACGCAAGAGCGCTGTTCGCGACGAGAGCAACTATGCTTATCAATCCTAGAACTTTTTTCAAACGCTTCATAAGTCAAAGAGTACCATGTTAATTAAGCACATATTAACGTTAACGAGTTTCATTTTTACGACCGTTTTCTTCAATATTAGTTCAACCGATAAGAAATAAGGCGGCGAAGAGTGAGGGGTTCTTGGTTATTTGTCTCGGGTCTCTTGTATTCATTATATTTCTTGGCGAAAATGGCTAATCGAACTTAGTTCGAATATCTTCAGTAGATAGAATGCTTAAATTCTTTGAATAAGTAGGGTGTAAATTATGACTATGTCTTTTAAAAACTTTTTGCTGGTGCTTTCCATATCACTAGCAAGTTTCAGTGTGATGGCGGGTCATCATCAAAGCGAACACATGGATCATAGCGATATGACTCATGAGCAGAGTGCTTCATCATGTGCTGATGATGATTCGTGTGATATGACGCGTGGTGTCGTCGTGAGCCTCAACAAAGAAAAAAGAAAAATAGTGCTAAACCACGAAGAAATCAAAAACATTGATATGTCGCCGATGACAATGCCCTTTAGTGTGGAGAGGGTGTCATTAATGCACGAGCTTGCAAAAGGCGATCATGTTCTCTTCTATGTGGAAAATGTTGATGGCGAATTGATAATTAAAGAGATGGTCAAAGATAGCAAATAACCGATTCAGATCCTTTTTGTTCGTCTCAAGCCACCTATAGATCAGGTGACCCTGTGTTGGGCGATCCATTTCCGAGGGTTACTCAATCTCCTGAGCTACTAGGCCGCTTGAAGCAACATCGTAGCCTACCTTGCTCAAAGAGTTACAATAGGGATCCTTGTTTAACGTTGGCGCCATAAAAACGCGATCAATTTAAGCGATTCCGCTGCAAAACACAACGAAATTGAATGGTGTGAATGAAATTTACTGAGCTAGGTCTTGACGATGTAATACTGCGTGCTGTTGTTGATGAGGGTTACACAGAACCCACTTTGATACAACAAGAAGCTATCCCCAATGTTCTTAATGGCAAAGATGTTATGGCAGCCGCTCAAACCGGCACGGGTAAGACAGCCAGCTTTACTCTACCCATGCTGCATCGTTTGCTCAGACACGCAAATTCAAGTACGTCGCCAGCCAAACATCCAGTAAGAGCTTTAATCTTGACGCCAACTCGGGAGTTAGCAGCGCAAGTCGAAGAAAGTGCGCAGCGATACGGCAAGCATGTTTCCCTCAGAGTTGGTTGTGTTTACGGGGGCGTTCCTATGAACCCTCAGATCGATATGTTACGAGCGGGTGTTGAGATATTGGTAGCTACTCCTGGTCGACTGCTTGATCACGTTGGGACTAATAACGTGAGGTTTTCTTCCGTTGAATTTTTGGTTTTAGATGAGGCGGACCGGATGCTCGACATGGGCTTCTTGCCAGATATTAAAAAAATTGTCGATTTAATACCTCCCTCACGCCAGACTTTATTATTCTCGGCGACTTATTCTGAGGATATCAGACGTCTTGCTGGCGACTGGCTAAAGAATCCGGTAAAAGTCGAGGTCGCACCAAGAAATACCGTTACGGATACGATTCAGCATACCGTCCTCAATGTAGACGAACGAGACAAGTCAAGACAACTCGTTAGGTTACTGACCGAAGGAAAGATTAGCCAAGCGTTGATTTTTTGCAATACCAAAATTGGAGCAAATCGTCTGACTCGGCATCTACAAAATAAAGGTGTTGAGTCTGAAGCGATTCATAGCGATCGTTCTCAGATTGAACGAACAACGGCATTAGAAAACTTTAAAGCGAATAAAACTAAAGTCCTAGTGGCAACTGATATTGCCGCGCGCGGTTTAGATATCGAACAGCTACCTCATGTGGTGAATTATGATTTGCCGCATAACTCGGAAGATTACGTGCATCGAATTGGTCGAACCGGTCGGGCTGGTCAAAAGGGAGAAGCGATATCGTTTTGCACTCCTAATGATCAGGAGTCTATTCGGGCCATTGAGAAATTAATCAACAAGAAACTAAAGCAATCGGAGCCCGTTAGATCTGCGCCTGCGCGCGAAAAGTCTCCGGATCGCAAGCAAAGGAAACAACCTAATGTTGATAGTTTCTTTTCAGAACCGTACACGCCCCAAAAAGGGTTGATCGTGTCTGAAAAAGGTGGCGTGGTCGATGAGAAGCTGACACCTAGAGCAAAGCAAGCTGACAAAAAGCCACTGGCGGCTTTGTTTATGCCCCCAAAGGAAAATAAATAAGCTCATAGGTATTGAACGTTCGCCGAACAACTTTCAACGATCCTAGGATTAGTTGCGTGAGGTGCTAATAGACCTCTACTCCTCAGCGAGCTCCATTTCCAGTTCTCGGAAAGATTTAGGTCTGTACTTATTTTCATAGCTTGGGTTTGGCGCTCCGTCTCTTACTTGGAATTCCCTACGCTGAAGCCAGCTATCACGGACAAAACTGTACTCATCAATGGCGGCATCACTCAGCATGTCTTCCGATTCTAAAAATCTAGAACGGATATCGATGAGTTCCAGTCCTGTGAGAGCCAACCGGGTCGTATCATCATTGATATGCGTTATGGGATCCATAAAGTAGTCTGCAGGTTTTCCGAGTCCATCTCGGACAGAACTGGGTCCGAGCAGTGGTAATACTAAATAAGGTCCGCTCCCAAATCCCCAATGCCCCAGTGTTTGACCGAAGTCCTCTTGATGGTAAGGAATGCCTATCTCTGAAGCGACGTCAAACACGCCGCCAACTCCCAAAATAAGGTTGGTTGTAAATCGAGCCACATCTGATGGGACATTACTTACTTTTCCCTGAAGTAGGTCATTAAAAGCCGTATTCAGCACTCCTAGGTTAGTATAGAAATTCCGCACACCTGTTCTTACAAGCGACGGTACAAAAGCTGTGTATGCCCTCGCTGCGGGCTTGACAACTATTTTGTCGACTGTTTTATTAAATGCATATATTTTGCGATTCATGGGTTCCAGTGGATCATGACTGTTCGGCCCTGTCGCACAACCGCTCGCGAAGATTGACACAGCTAGCAAAATAAAAATGTTCACGCTTTTCATTGAATTCACCGGAAATACATTAATCAAATTATACCGCGTATTCGTCAAGCTTTAGCATGAATGCTTTATGGTAATCTCATCACAGTTGATGACATAATATTTTATACACTAAGGGGGCAACATGGAGCTTGGTCTAAAAGGGAAATGGGGTTTAATTTGCGCAGGTAGTAAAGGTTTGGGCAGAGCGTGTGCGGAATCGCTTGCAGAGGAGGGCGTTAATGTAGTGATAGCGGCTCGTGGTCATGAGGCGCTAACAGATGTGGCGAGTCATATTCGGTCAATCTCAGACGTAGAGGTCAGAACAGTTGCTACAGATATAACCACTCAAAGTGGTCGTGAGGAAACTTTAAGTGCTTGTCCGTCACTTGATATCTTAGTAAATAATGCGGGCGGCCCCCCTGCCGGTAATTTTCGGGATTTCAACATCGCTGACTGGGAAAAGGCTCTTAACGCAAACATGTTAACCCCGATTGAGTTGATCAAGTCGGTTTTGGATGGGATGATTGAGCGACAATTCGGACGGATTGTTAACATTACTTCGGCGGCGGTGAAAGCTCCGATACCGATTTTGGGTTTGTCCAATGGGGCGCGTGCTGGTCTGACGGGTTTTATAGCGGGCCTGTCTAGGCAAACACCAATGCATAATGTCACGATAAATAATATCCTTCCGGGCGCATTCGCGACCGAGACAATGAACGGTCGAATGGCTGCTATGGCTAAACAAAGTGAAACCTCAGTAGAGGAGGTTGAGAAGGCTAGACTTAATGCGATTCCGGCAGGACGTTTCGGAGAGCCTAAGGAGTTCGGTCAGTTATGCGCATATATATGCAGCGCTCAAGCGTCCTATATTACAGGTCACAATTTCTTAATTGACGGTGGAGTCTATAACGGTACTTTATAAACTTATATTTTATTTATTGCATTAAAATCAATGTGTTATTGTTATAATTGAGTATGTCTTAACGCTGATTAATCTATTCTGGTAGACCATTATTTCGTTATTCAATTTAGAGCACTTGTTTCGTTTTATTTTTTAATAGAAAAACACTTGAATTTCTCCACCGAAACCGTATAGTTCGGCCTTCAAGTAGCAAGACCAGCTCAGTCATTAGTGTCTTAGTTTGGTCTATAGGTCGTTCAAAGGATCTTAGTGGGACATTGCAGCCACAAAGTGTTTGGGCGAGATCGCGGTTTGGGTATGCGTCTATGACGCAACGCTGGGTTAACCCCCCACATCACGTAGGGAGACAGTGATATGCGTAATCTCAAATTGAAGAAGGTTCGTCCGGTCGCAACGGAGACAGAAACGCTTCATACAAACGGGGACGAATTGGGTCTCCACTTAGTGGGGGATTCTTCTCTTGGAGAGTCTCACTTGAGTAGTCCGTTAAAGACTGTAAAAGATACGCCTGGGTTGCATGTTATGGGGGATCTTTACGACGTAAAATGTGACGCTGAGTACATGCTGGATTCTGATCTATTAAGAGCCCACTGCCTCAAGTTGGTTAAAGATGCAGGTCTATCTAGTGTGGGTGATTTTTTCCATCAATTCGGTGGAGATGGTGGAGTGACCGGTATGGTTGTGCTGGCTGAGTCACATATGTCATTACATACTTGGCCTGAGAAAAACTACGTAACCGTGGATGTCTATGTATGCAGTTATTCTCAAGATAACCGACCGCGTGCCCGAAGCCTCTACCAAGCTTTATTAGATACTTTCAAGCCTGACTACGAAAAATCACATGCCGTTGAAAGGCTTTAGTCGTTGGAATTCAGGCTGATAAGCGTATGAAGAAAAAAGATGATGAGGAATATTTTGTAGAGAGCCTCAACGATGGTTTAGGTTTCTGGGTTAGATCAAAAGAACGACTCGCACATGCGAAATCACCATTCCAAGATATTGAGGTTTTGGATACCCACTTTGGAC
>Ga0233432_10004576_pt1 | contig 12210 bp, 8 predicted proteins | sample SI_122_August201_6_FD_179870 | JGI IMG/M metagenome (GOLD analysis project Ga0233432, IMG submission 179870) | Seawater microbial communities from Saanich Inlet, British Columbia, Canada - SI_122_August2016_10_MG | ecosystem: Environmental > Aquatic > Marine > Inlet | place: Canada: British...
GGCGCTTGCCTCGGATGGCATACAGGTACAGGGTGCGCTGACACTCCGTAGCCGCTGGCCTGTGCCGATGCCTTTTCCCGACTTTTCCCATTCTGAGCCTGATGGACCCTATGCTTGGGCCAGGATGACGGCTGCATTGGCGATGATGACGATTGGCGGCTTTGGGATGTTCGCCTGCGTGGTTGCATTGCTGCCGGTCGCCACGGAATTCGGGCTGACGCGGGCGGAAGCTTCGCTGCCATATACCCTGTTCACCATTGGCTTTGGCGCTGGCGGGATCGCCTATGGTTGGGCAGTGACGCGCTATGGCGCTGCGACCATCACGTTCATTGCCGGGTTGATCTATGGCGGCGGGTTTCTGCTGGCGTCGAGCGCCCAGTCCTTCTGGGTTTATGCGTTTGCGTTCGGTGTGCCGATTGGGTTGTTGGGGGCTTCAGCGACGTTCTCACCCTTGGTCGCGGATATCTCATTCTGGTTTGAAAAGCGGCGCGGGTTCGCAATTGGCATTGTGATTTCAGGCAATTATATCGCGGGCGCTATTTGGCCGCCGATCGTGCAGGCGCTGATTGACGGGGTTGGGTGGCGGAACGCCCTGGCACTGGTTGGTTGCTTCTGCCTGGCGACCATGCCGCCCCTGGCGCTCATGCTGCGTCGGCGACCAAAGGCGTTGATTGAGGAAGCAGCGGACAGCGTTGGTGCAGCACCCGCCCGCCCGCTTGGCCTCGATAAAAACGCCCTGCAAGGTGTGTTGTGTTGCGCGGGCATTGCCTGCTGCATAGCAATGTCGATGCCCCAAGTGCACATTGTCGCCTTCTGTGCGGACTTGGGCCTGGGGGCCGTGCATGGCGCGAATATGCTGGCGATCATGATGGGGGCCGGCGTTGCAAGCCGCCTGATATCCGGCTGGATATCGGATAAAATCGGCGGATATCGCACCTTGGTACTAGGCTCGTTCCTGCAGATGGCGACGCTGTTCCTATTCTTGCCGTTTGACACGCTGACGCCGCTCTACGTCGTCTCATTCCTGTTCGGGTTGAGCCAGGGCGGCATTGTGCCGTCATATGCCATGATCGTGCGCGGTGCGTTTCCAGCAAAGGATGCGGGCTGGCGCATTGGCATGGTGATGAGCTTCACGTTGTTCGGCATGGCCATTGGCGGCTGGATGTCCGGCTATGCCTATGATCTGACAGGCAGCTATGACGCAGCCGTCTTCAATGGCATTGGCTGGAATGTCCTGAACCTAGTGATTGCGACCTGGCTGCTATTCCGTGCCCGCCGCGCCTTCCGCGCCATGGGAACACCAGCGGTTCCGGCCTAATCCTGATCGCTGCTGAACTTCGCGCAATGCTCAGCGATGGTGCGCGCGTCCGGCGATATCTGTTTTTCGGCAAGGTCCTGCGCTTCTGCGCAGATTAGGCGGGCTTGGTTTTTGTTGCCGATTGCAAAATGCGCATTCGCCAGCGTATCCAGAAAGCGGGGGTCCGTGCGTTGGCTGATTTCTACTGCCTTTTTTGCGAGCGCCAAGCTGCGGGCTGGGGCCGCAGCTTCGGCATCGGGCGTTAACACCATGCGCCAGGCAGCATTGTTAGCGGCAAGTGCTAGATCACCCAGTGCTGCGGCGTAGTCAGCATCGATTGTGGTGATGCCAGAAAGCGTTTCGTACGCACGCAGCCAAGCGATGATCGCGGCATTATCATCAGTGCCGCGCTCTACCATGCGCGCCCAGCGGATGCGGGCAACGCCAAGCGCATGCAAGGCTGCTGGATCATTTGGTCGGCGTGTGACGACCTCCGTGTGCATCGTAATCGCTTGTTGGTACGCGGCTTTGGCAGAATCCAGGTGGGCAAGCTTGTGCTCGATATCGCCCAGATGCTCAAAGCTGATAATCAAGTCGCTCCACAGACCGATGCTATCCGGGCGCAATGCGCGGATTTCCTTCGCTAATTCCGACGCTTCAGCGAATTCAGATGCGGCTACAGAATATGTGAGACGCCTGATCGCGTGGAGTTGCCCGATCCGGTCTTTGGTTCGGGCTAAGTCGCGCATGAGGACTACATTTGAAGGATCCTCAGCGATGAGAGAGAGCGTCAGATCCATCGCCTCTTTGAGGTGGTTACGTGCGCTTTTGCCAAGCGCGCGCTTATCCCTTGGGGCAGCCATGTAAAGGTCTGCTTGAACGCTGCCCAGATTGTAGCGCGCGATGGCGACATCTCGTTGGGCGCGCTTTGTTTGCCGCACTGTCGCAAGCGTATCTGCAATCTTGCTAGCCTCTTCAAACCCAATCTGGGCTTTTTCTAAGTCGCCGCGCGCGATCTCGGCGTAGCTGATTTTGTTGAGGGTTACCATAATGTCACGCTGAACTTCCATATCGCTCTTAGCTAGGGCGTTCAGGTCAGTCAGTGCAGAAACGTAAAAACCATGTGCGCTTTTCGGGCGACCGCGCATCAGGTCAAGATCACCAAGCTTTTGTTTGACGGCGGCGAGTGTTCGGCTTTGCTGGACGTCGCCCTCATTCTCACTTTTCAGGATACGGCGCAGTGCGAGCGCTTCCCGGTAAGCGCTATCCGCTTCGTCGAATTGGCCACGGGCAGTCCAGGCATCGCCCAGCGCGGCATGGGCGCTGCCAAGCAAGTCCGTCAACTCATCCTCTGGCGACTGGAGTACGAGACTGCGGGCTAAAGATTGTGCTTCCTCCGCACTTTTGAGGCGGGCCGTTTGGTCGCCACTCTTGCCATAGGCATCAGCGAAGCCCAGCAACATGCGGGCGCGCACCTTCTTCAGCCAGGCTTGGTCGGCATCCCCTTGTTCGAGGCGCTCAAGCACGGCTTCAGAATCGCGTAGCATGTCCTCGACCATGGATGTTGAGACGCCGGTGGCCTGGCCAACACCTGTGGTAATGGCGCTGACCAGCGTTTCAGCTGCATCTTGGGCGGCGCGCTGGTCCCGCTCGGCCTTGCTTTGCTGGTCGTTCGCATAGAGTGCAGCGGCGACGGCCAGCGCGCCAAATATTGCCATAACGATCGCGAATGCGGACACATTGCGCAGCCGCCGATTCCGCCGTCGCCGATCGGCCCTGATGGATCGGCGGACGAATTGCGCCACATCTGGCTTGAATTGAACGGACCATGCCTTCTGCAGTGCTACGGCTTCACTAAGCTGCGCACCGGATTGCAGAAGATATCCCGCTGCCTTGCCCTGGGTAAGCCAGCTTTCAGTACCGGCTTCGATCCGGCGTAGGGCGCGGTAGTGTTCCCGGTCCTGGTCGATCTGTTTGCGGGCCGCACCCCAGTGGTTCAACAGCGCCTCATGGGTCACGCGAACCATTGGTTCTTCGGACTCATCCGGATCGTCATAGCCCAGCACCCGGGCATCCCGCAGCGCGTCAATCAGCTTGCGGTGGCGGGAGCCTTCGGGGAATTCGCTGAGTGGTGCTGTTCTGGCCGTCGCATGGTCATCATCGCTGCTGCTTGGATTGACCAGCAGGCCAAGGACTTGCGGCAATGCGGCCTGAACATCTGGCGGAAGTTCGTCAAACACCTGGTCCGCCCGTTTGCCGAGCGCACCGTTCAGGCCGCCCAATTCATCATAGGCATCCAGCGTTAGGACGCGCCCGTCGCGCCGCCGCTGGTATAGCTCCTCAAGCATGAATTCCAGCAACGGCAAGGCATGGGGCGCGTTGACGGCCTCATCCTCAATCAGCAGATCAAGGGAGGTTGCGCGGCCTGGATCAAACTCAAAATAGAGGCCTGCAGCTTCTGCGGGGCGTAGAATAATGTCTCGAATTTCCCGGGCGCGGGGCGGTAGCAGATTATAGGGCCCATCGCCACCTACGAGCCGGGTGAAGCCTTCTGCCTGAACGCAGCGATGATAAAAATCGCCTCTAACGGCAGAGATCACCCAAATCAAATCAGCCGGGCGCGGATCAGCATCCGCCGGTTTTGTGCTAGCGGATGCGAGGGCAAACAGCAGCTTGAAAAGCGTGCCGCGCGTCGCCTCGTCATGATCCGGAGATGTGAAAAGCTCTTCCATTTGGTCGAGCACAAGCAGCAGGCGAGAGCTTCCAGGCTCGGCGTCTGGCCTGTTAGCAACACGGTCCCCAAGGGCACCTGCGATCAGACTGGCCGCTGCATCTGGGGCATCTCTTAGCGTTTCAGCTAATTTTAGTGGGCTCAATCCGCCTCTGTTGAGGCCAGGCAAGGCATGCTCTGCCATCAAGCCTTCCGCGAGGCCCAGGAAGATATCCGCGTTGTCACTTGGTCGGATGATGCAATAGCGCCAATCCTTAACGCCGGTGACGACATCTGGCCCTGTCAGCGTGGCGATCACACCGGCTCGCAGCAGGGAGGACTTGCCGCTACCGCTCATGCCGAATATCGGTAGGAAGGCAATGCCCGCCGCCGCCCGGGCTGTCGCCTGCTCGATGATTTCGGATACAGCGCGCGTGCGGCCAAAATAGATGGGCGCGTCTTCACGCTGAAAAACCTCAAGGCCTTTGAATGGGGAGCCCGATGACCAGCTAATTTCCCCAGCATCGCCTTCTGCAGGCAGCAGGCGTTTCAGGATGAGTTCGCGCAGATGTTCCGTTAGTTTGCGTTCAAATCGGTCCGCACTTTCGAACTCATGGAAGCCGCGTTTGAACGTGCCGTCTTCATTCCGAAACCAGCCGTTGATGAACCGGTCTAGCGCCCGCCATTGATCATGGAAGTCCTGCAATTGGTCCGGGTCTTTAACGGACACTTGCGGGTCGCGGTTCTTGCGGTAGGCGAGCAGGTCTGGACTGCCAGTTTCATCAAAAGCAGCCTGGGCGTCTTCGAATTCGAAGGCTGTACCGGATTCATAGCGCGTGCCATCTGGCCGTTTTTCAAAGCCTTCGGGCAGGCGTGTACCGAGCCGTGTCCATAGAATGCAAACAACGATATCGGCTTCAGATGGGCGAGAAATCTGCTTTTGGAATGTATCTGTGGAGACAATCGCCTGATATTCCCAGAGGATTGGCCTCAATTTTGCGCGGGCCTGGAATTCATAGGCTAGGCGCTTGATCACGCGGGCGGCAATTTCCCGCTCCTCCCCCACATCGCCGGGCGATGAGATGAAGATAGAGATTTCCTGGAGTTTACGGGCACGTTGATCGCCAGCGCGGATAGCGCCAGATACATCCGGTTCGTCTATCTTTGGATCTGACGGGGTGGACATGGATCAGGCGGCGTCAAACTGCATTCCGGGAACGGAAAAGTCATCGTAGCCGCGCCGATAGTCCAGCGCGGCTACGAACTGAATCTAGCTGACTATGCCCCAGCTTTCTGCTTCTGGCCAAACGTTCCTTTCAGCGCGTCCTGGCACTCTTTCTCGAGCTCAGGGAATGTCAGTTTGCATTCCGCTGAAAGCGCCAATGCCTGGGTCTTGCGTTTGGCCCGCACCAGCAGCGCAATATTCTGGATCATGATCGGCGCTGCTTGCCCAAATCGCTTGCGCCCAGCCGCTACAGTCTTCACTGCCGAGCCTAGGTTACCGTTCTCCGCCTGCAATTGGCCAAGTGTCATGTAGGTCTGCAGGGCGGGATTTTTACCACGTATGGCGCGTTGCAAAGATCTGATGGCATTGCGCTCGTCGCCGTCGGCCAACTCAGCCTCACTCAGGATGATGAGCGGATAGCTGTGGCTTGCAGTTACACCCCGCGCAGACCGTGCTGCATCCCGCCGAGCTTTCTTGAGCTTGCTTTCGCTGATGAGCTTATAGGCATTGGCTGCTTTGTCGTATTGCTGGAGGACGGTTCGGGTCCGCCTTTCATTCAAGGCAGCTTTGTAACGGCGCGCCTGTAAGTCGCTGCGGATTTTTCGATACTCCCGCCGTGCGTACATGCCGATCGCAGCCTGACGTTCTTTAGCGTCTGCATATTTATTGCGTGATTCAGAGCGCGCCTTTTTGAATTCGGCCTCGATTTCGGTCAACATCTCGCTGAAGATACCGCTCGATTCCTTGTTTACCTCCCACCAGTCTGCAAATTCACGTTCAGCAGAGATTGAAGCCGGATCATCAGCGCCAGTTTCCATCCTGCCAAGGAATTTCCCGACAGAGTTTGCAGCCCGAGGGCTGTATCCAGCTACCACCATTAGATCAATGCCGAGAAGATCAGCTTCTGACTCATTCTTTTGAGAGAAGCGGGGCATAAGCACGTCGCGGCTGAGGATTAGTGCGCCAGACGCGATCAACCGATATTTTTGCAATTCGCCACCAAGGCCAGCTTTACCAGTTGCTTCACCAAGTGCTGCAAGTGCGGACATGCCCATTTCTGCCGTCGTCAGCGAATGGCGCTGGGATTTAACCACCCAATCATTGTCATGATGATCCAAGAGAACATGAGCGGCTTCATGGCCGAGTATGAAGGCCAATTGGTCTTCATTTTCCAATGTCTGAATCATGCCGCGGGTCACGACAACTGCGCCGGCCGGTGATGTAAACGCGTTGACAGAATGCTGCGCCGATACGGTGACAATTGGCTGGAAATTTGTAACGCCAAGCCGCGTTTCTGCTGCCCGCGCAATTTTCCGCATCACGCTGTTGACGTAGTTTTGCATTCGGTCTGATTCTAGCTGACCTTTTTCATTGAGCATTATGAGTGTCTGCTCACGGGGCAGTTTGGCGCGATAAGCCGAATAATCTCTACCCTTGAGGCCAAATGTATCCGCGATCTGGCCTTCTGTATCTTCAACCATGCCCACGGGCGACGGGTCGAATACCTGACCGACCGACTGGACAGTTTTTTCCGGCTGACAGCTTGCTACGGCGACGGCCAAGGCGGTAGCGCTAGCAGCGAAAATCAGTTTCCGCATTGAAATTCCCCCAAGTCAGAGTGCGTTAGCGATTTAGTTTTTGCATTTGTCGCCAAGGCCGCGGCTGGATTGAGTAGGTGCCGCCATGCGCGAAGCGATGACGATGCAGTCGCGCTGCTTTGGGCCAAGTTCCGGCGTATCCACATCAAATGAATCAACCCAGACACGGCGACCGTTATAAACAATGCCAATCATGCCGTTATCCGCGATCTTGAAGACTTCAAACCGGCCGTTCAGCGCACTGGCCGGTGCTGTATCAACTTCAGCATTGCCTGCAGCCGATGCAAATAGCGGCACATCCGTCACGCCGGATGCGGGCTTCAATTGTGTCTTAAAGCTCTGCGCCTGTGTAGGAGCCATGACACCCGCGCCGAGCCAGCCGACTAGCGCAAGGCTAAACAGTAATATTCGTGAGTACCGCTGCATCAAAAATTCCCCCATGAAGAATGTTCAAGTAGACGGCTAGATATTCGCTGAATCGGAAATCCCGCATTTCTTTCGCCGCCGAGTCGAAGACTAAGCTGAGATTGAAGGGTTGGGAAAGGCTAAAAGTGCAACTTTAGGAATATTTTTCCCTTGATCACGAAACACGCCCCGCAAGCTGCGTGACGAGGGCGGCCCCGCCGACTAGCATTGGGGCATGGCTAAAGATGACCCTCGACCCTTTCTCAGCAACGCTGCAGCGCGTCGCCTCTTTCTTCACCGTCATGGCTTGGCGGCTGATCCTGCGGGCGCGCCCGGTATACCAGGGCTGGCTGATGTCATTAGTCGGTTGGGCTTTGTGCAGCTTGATAGCGTGAACACTGTCGAGCGCGCACATCATATGATCCTTGCCGCACGCCGTCCGGCCTATCGGCAAGCCAATTTGGCGACGTTGACCGAGCGTCAGCGGGGGTTGTTTGAGCATTGGACCCATGATGCCTCCTTCATCCCGATTGCGTTCTATCCGCATTGGCGGTTCCGGTTTGAGCGGGACAAAGTTCGCCTTGCGGACCGGTGGCAGAAGTGGCGCCGTGACGGTTTCGAAGCGAAGTTCGATGAAGTGTTGGAGCATGTCGCCAAGAACGGCCCTGTCATGGCGCGAGATCTGGGCGGTGGTGAGGCGCGCGGCAATCAAGGGTGGTGGGACTGGCACCCGAGTAAGACCGCGCTTGAATATTTGTGGCGCACCGGCGCGCTCGCGGTGAAGCAGCGGCGTGGCTTTCAGAAAGTGTTTGACCTAACGGAACGTGTGATCCCGCCGGATATCCTTGCGGTTGAGCCAGCAGCGGCAGAAACCATCCATTGGGCCGCCGCCAGCGCCATGGACCGATTAGGGTTCGCAACGTCGGGAGAGATCGCCGCGTTCTGGGAAACAATTACGGCTGCCCAAGCGAAAACCTGGACCGCAGCGCGCTTAGGCGATGATTTGATTGAGATTGACGTTGAAGGGGCGAATGGTGCCATACGCCGATGCTTCGCCCGGCCATCCGTTCTGGATAATGCTGAGACAGCGCCGGAAGCGCCAGCGGCAGTGCGCATCCTCAGCCCCTTTGATCCGGCCCTCCGCGACCGGAAGCGGGCGGAATGGCTGTTCGGTTTCCGCTACCGCATCGAGATATTTGTGCCGGAAGCGAAACGCCAATACGGCTACTATGTTTTCCCGGTGTTGGAAGGCCAGCGCCTGATCGGGCGGATTGATATGAAACGCGTAAATGGTGCGATGAATGTCCGGGCGTTCTGGCCGGAGGCTGGCATGAAGATGGGTAAGGGCCGCAACGCCAAACTAGAACGCGCCGTTGAACGCATGACTAAATTTGCGGGTGTCCAGGATATCCACTGGTCGCCTGATTGGCTGAAAGAGACACTGTGATCAAGACTTTATGGAGCAAGCATGCCTGATTTGATTGTAAGCGAAGACCATGGCGCAGTGCGTCTGCTGACGATGAACCGCCACGATAAGATGAACGCCTTCAATGGCGCGCTCTCCTCTGCGCTGATCGAAGCGTTGGGCCTGGCTTCGGATGACGCAAGCGTCGCTGCGGTTGTACTGACCGGCGGCTCACGCGCTTTTTCTGCTGGTGCAGATATGAAAGAAGCCACGAGCCATGGCGAGCGGACGCAGCGCCAAGCGATTGCCGCTGGTGCCCATGGCACTGCGCTCTATGACGCCGTGGCGGGCGTAAATAAGCCTGTGATTGCTGCCGTTAATGGGTATGCGCTTGGGGCAGGGTGCGCTGTAGCGATCTCAGCAGATATGGTGATTGCGGGTGAAGGTGCAGTATTCGGTTATCCCGAAGTGAAGCGCGGCCTCGCGGCGACGGCGGTGACACCAACACTTGTGGCCCAAATCGGACGGAAAGCGGCGTCAGAGCTTTTGCTGCTCTGTGAGAATATTCCAGCAGCACGGGCGGAAATGCTTGGGCTGGCAAATCGCGTCGTTGCTGATGATGCGGTTATTGCGCGCGCGTTAGAGATCGCGGCGACGATGGCCGCGTTTGACCATGATGCGCTTTGGATGACCAAACGTATGATCCGCCGCTCTGCCGATCTGCCATTGGATCAAGCGCATCATATGGTCAAGGACAACATGCTGGTCATGCGCGGCTTTAGCTAAAGGCGGCGTCATATGAAGTGATCGCCGTCTCTGCCTTCGCTTTGACGGCGGCGGCAGTGTCACCGGGTTTGTAGAGGCTTGAGCCAAGGCCGAATGTCCGCACGCCCACTGCCGCATAGTCCTTGAAGGACTTGTCCGATACGCCACCGACAACGCCAACGGTTATGTCTGGCGGCAATACGGCCCGAATGGCTGATACGCCGCCCGGCCCCAGCACGCTTGCCGGAAAGAACTTCAATGCGGATGCGCCCGCATGGATGGCTGTCAATGCTTCAGTTGGGCTGAAGACGCCAGGCATCGTCACCATGCCGTGGCGATGGGCCTGCGCCAGGACGGTGGTGTTCACATTCGGGCTGACGAGCAGGCGACCGCCCGCATCGGCCAATCGGTCAACGTCATCTGGCGTGAGGACCGTGCCTGCGCCGATTAGGCATTGGCTGCCAAGGCGCTTCGCCGTTTGGCTGATGGAGTGGAATGGGTCTGGTGAATTCAGCGGAATTTCAATGGCTTCAAACCCGGATTCAGCCAGGGCATCGGCAATGCCGTCGATCTCATCCGGTTTCACGCCACGCAGAATGGCGACAAGTGCGCGTTTGAAGTTCGGCCAGGAAGCGCCTTTTGGCGTGGTCATTGAAAACTAGCTCCAGATCATATGAGCGGCGCGTAGAAGCCCCGCTTGTGACGCCATTTCAGCATCTAAGGTTTTGGTTTGAATGCCAGCAGCGGCGAGGGCTGCCGCATATAGTTCCGATGCGCCATCAGATGCCAGCAGCGTCACGGGACCGTCTGGCCTGGCCGCTGCAATCTCCGCCCCGATCAGGAGGCCAGATAGACGGGCAGCGCCGCTGGCACCGTCTGCGTCTCCGACGAGGCCGCGCGCCCGGACAGAAAACAGTTTGGCCGTGAGGGCGGCACCATCTGCCTGCATTTCTCGAACAGCTTCCAGGAATGCAGGTCCGTCGGGCGCAATCTGCGCGCCGGGTGTCACGCCGTGTTGCAGAATTGAGTGTGTGCCAAGCACCGCGAATAACTCGCCTGTCATGAAAGTGTTGAAGTGGGTGACCGTGCTGTCCTGCAATGACACCCATTTGGAATGCGTGCCTGGAATGCACACCATGCCATCCTGCATGCCAGCGCCGAGCAATTGCGTTTCCTCGCCGCGCATTACGTCTTCTGCGCCGTTGGATGTCTGGGCAACGCCGGGGAGGATGCGCACGTCGCGGCCTTCGTAATCAACTGCGATGGCACCTGCCGCCACATCCGCCAGCAGCGCAGGCGTGGTTATGTATGGGGCCTCCCGCCAGCCTTGCCGCGCTCCGGCCATGCCAGCGATCAGGATATGGGCGTCCGCAGGTGCCTTCGCTGCCGCTAAATGGCGGGCCAATACATCTGGAAACCCGCCGGGGGATGCCGCGGCAATAGCCATGCCTTCTAACCCGCGGCTTTCACCAATCACGGCACCGTTCGCTGCCAATACCCAAAGCCTGAAGGATGATGTGCCCCAATCGACGGCGACACAGAATGCTTGGCCCTCCTGGTTTCCTGGCTTGTCGGAGTCTGTCATCATCACTGCTCAATTTCGCGCTTCTTGAGGTCGCATCATAGCGGTTCTGGCAGCGCCTTGCATTGATCGTCGTGAGGAAACGCCGCTATGGCTGATGAAACGCCCAAATTCCCAGGTTATGCACTGGATACCGCAGCCCAGGCGCGCGCGGAGAAAGCGCAAGCCGTGTTTCGGGAGGCCTTTGCCAATCTAGCGCCACCAAGCCTGTTCGATACAGAGCCACAAGCGATTGAGACCGCGCTGAACAAGCTCGCCGGAGATGTAGCCCCATGAGCTTGATGGATTTGACATTGGCAGATGCCGCTGCAGGCGTCCAATCTGGCGCTTTTACATCCCGCGCGCTAACAGAAGCCGCGCTGGAGCGGATTGAGGCCAGGAACCCAGCCCTGAATGCTGTCATCCGCGTCGAAGCGGAAACAGCGCTTGCTGGCGCAGATGCGGTTGACCGCACGCGTGCCGTTGGCGGTGCAATTGGGCCACTCGGCGGCGTGCCACTGGCGCATAAGGATATGTTCTACCGGGCGGGCGGTCTCACGACCTGTGGCAGCAAAATCCGCCGGGATTTCCGGCCCGATTATATAGCGACAGTGTTGGAGCGGCTTGGCGCTTCGGGGGCTGTATATCTAGGTGGCCTTAATATGGCGGAGTTCGCCTTCGGGCCGACAGGCCATAACGAACATTTTGGCAATTGCCGGAATCCGTGGAACACAGATCATGTGACCGGCGGATCGTCATCAGGCTCTGGCTCTGCGACGGCGGCGCGGATGACCTTCGGCGCACTTGGTTCAGATACCGGCGGGTCAATCCGGCTACCAGCGGCACTGTGCGGATTGGTTGGCCTGAAGCCGACGCAAACCCGCGTTAGCCGTTATGGCGTTATGGGGCTTTCATTCTCACTCGATACGGTCGGCCCCCTAACGCGGACCGTGCTGGACAACGCGCTCATGCTGCAAGCGATTGCGGGGGAGGACGTAAATGACCCAACCGCATCCCGCCGCGCGCCGGAGGATTACACCGCTGCTGCCCGGACGCCGAATGCCAAAGGTGTGCGGATCGGTGTTGCGCGCGGCTATTTCGAGAAGCACGGCGATGCAGATTCCCTGGCCGAGCGGGATGCGGCGCTTGCGGCGTTCAAAGGCATCGGCGCTGAATTGGTAGAGGTTGATGTGGGCGACATGACCCAAATCAACACATTCGCCGCTGCCGTTATGGGGCCAGAA
>Ga0233432_10004579_pt1 | contig 12206 bp, 19 predicted proteins | sample SI_122_August201_6_FD_179870 | JGI IMG/M metagenome (GOLD analysis project Ga0233432, IMG submission 179870) | Seawater microbial communities from Saanich Inlet, British Columbia, Canada - SI_122_August2016_10_MG | ecosystem: Environmental > Aquatic > Marine > Inlet | place: Canada: British...
CTATTATGTCTTCCCATTTTAAACCACCGACTGCATTAAAGCCACTTGTTTGGTTGATGGTGGCTTCCATCTTTTTAAATACTTCAGACTGTGCAGATACGTTAGATACTGCTGCGATAGTAACTTTACCTAGGTCTGTGTCTTTTGCTATAGCTATAACATTAGATGTTGCAGCTATAGTTGCACTTCCTAGTTCGGTATCTCTGCCTACCGCATCAAAGTCTGATACAGCTTGGATAGTTGCTTGTAACTGTTCAGCATCCCTAGCGATTGCTGTAACATTTGATACTGCTGCAATAGTTGCTTTTAGTTCTTCAGCATCTCTAGCAATCGCAGTAACACTTGATACTGCTGATATGGTTGCAATACCACCACGCTTTCTACTACCAATACTTGTAAAGTTAGTAACTGATTGTATGGTTGCAGTCGCTATCTCTGTGTTAGCACCAACAGCTAAGAAGTTTGTGTTTGCCTGTATTGTTGCAGACTCTTGAAATAGTATTCTAGCAAATCCTGTTAAGTTAGAATTTGCCTGAATGGTTGCTACACCTGATACAGTATTTCTAGCGGTTGCGCCAGATGTTGCGGATACGGTTGCTTCAGCTTGAAAAGCTAAGTCGTTAAATTTTGACCTGGAATAATAGCCCTTGTTATAGCCTATGCTGGCCATGACTTTAAGCTAGTGTTACGTCTAAATCACCAGCGTTAAATCTAAATACATCTCCTGTGCTTACAGTCTTGGAAGCGTCTAGGTTAGCGTATGCTAACAAGTTTCCAGATGTTGATGCGTCTAAAATACCAACTGCTACGATAGTTCCTAAGTTTGCAGTTGCTGTAGGATATTCAATAGCTGATGGGTTGGTTGCGGTAGTTGGGTTAGTACCAGATACATTAAATGTACTTGATCGTCTTACATAGCCTCCGCCTGTTGCTTCAGTTCCACCGCCTGTATCAGAAGGTGCTGATGTATATAAAGCAACATACAATGTTGAGGGTGCTGTATAAGCATTGCCACCAAAGACATGCTCTAAAACTTTGTCTTCTAAATAATCACTAAATCCTGCCATCGTATTCTCCTTTAATTACCGTAGTAGTAATTTCTTTTTTGTTTTGTTCCGTAAGTCTTTCTTCTCATCATTAGAGAACCTTTACCAAATGCAGCCTTCTCTTGAGCAAGTCTCATTTCTTCTAATGCTTTCTCAAACTGTTGTGTAAACATTGCTATTCTGTCGTCTTCCATCAAGTAGATAGAAGCGTGTTTCAATGCACCATACAAGTAAACATCTGGGTTTGATACTGATACAAAGTTAGTTGCATTGGTATCACTCAGTGCATTTATTTTACCATAATAAGTTAGCTGTAGGGTGTAAGGAACGTCAGGAGTTGGTGCTAATTCCATAGTACCATCAACCATTGCATAATATACTGGTTGACCTGTTAAGTTGTTATTTGCTTTTCTATAAACATCTAAAGATTCTATAGACTGTTGAAATAACGGACTAAAATCATTTGATGTTATTTCTACATTGATGGCTTCTAGCCAATCATCTGGTACTGATAAGTATTGAGCATCTGCTACTGCGGTAGCTCTTACAATCATGTCTTTTGTTCTTAACTTTCTGTTAAGTTCAGCCTCTACATTATCAATAAATGTATCTATGGTAGATGTTAAATCTGATCTGTTTAGATAACCAGCTATGGCTGTTTTTAATTCTGCATATGTCATACTTTACCTTGCCAAGTTCTAAAGACGTTATTGTCTGGATTGTTTAGCCATTGTTTCCACTTTGCGGAATCTTTTGACCAACCTTCTCGTAATGCTTTTTGCCAAATTACCATGGGTACTTCAGCTATGTGTCGCATATCTTTTCCAGGCTTAAGTGTATTGTCTCTTAGTTTCTTAACGTGGTCAATGACAGGAGCAACATCTTGAGTTGTGTGATAGACAAACTTGTCATCCTCTGTAATGAACTCTGATTTGTAACCAGTTTTGTGATCGGTGATTGTACGTTTTGTTGCCATATTTAATAAAGGGTGGGAAGGCCGAAGCCTTCCCTAAGTTTAACTAACTTATGAAGTTGTTAAGTCTGCGACTATACCGTGAGCAGCTTGGTTGCTCATTTCTAATCCATACTCACATAAAATCATTTTAGTTACTGCATCACCTATTGTAGAGATATCAACTGTTTTAAAGTCTCTTAAGTAAGATACTTTAGCGAAGTCTGGATCAACTAATAAAAGTGATCTTTCTCTACTGAAGTTAGATGGTACTATTTTCAACTCACCAAAGTCTGATGCGTAAATAGAAACAGAAGCCTCTACTGTGTTTGCATCAACCATTTGTCTTGCTGAAGCTCTACCTGTGAAACCAGATATTTTTTGCTTATTAACTGGGCCACAGATTGCCATTGAAGGCTCTCCGCCATTAGCGAAACAGTCTTGCAATACAGATTTTAATAATGTTTCTGTTAAAGCTCTTTGTGTTCCATCAGTTGGAGCAGCTCCGTTACCAGCACCTGAACCACCAGTTCCTCTTGATACGTTTGATGTAATCCAAGATTCGAAACCACCAGTTACTCTTGCTGTTGTAGCATTACCAGTTGTTTTAGCGCCTTTTTGACAAAGTGCTGTTTCCATATCTCTCTTAAGAGCTTTAGACATGATTGCTAGTTGGTGAGCCATTTCTGACTTCTTACCAGCAGGATCAGATGCTTGTTGAGAACCAGATACAGTTGCATCTCTTTTTGAGATTTGAGCCACGTTACTAACTCTTGCTGTAGCTGTAGCAACTGATCTTTCAAGAGCAAAACCCTCTAATTGCCCAGCACCACTTGGAGTTGGTAAGTTTTCTGTTTGCCAATCAAAAACTACGTTCCTGATTGAGTTTTTTCCTATAGAACTCAAGAACGGAGTTGTTTGAGGACTGATGTTATAGATAACATTACTTAGCTGTTCTCTATCTGAAGACGCCGAGTAAGTATCAAATGCGTTTGTTACTTTAGCCATGATATTTTCCTATGTTTAAAAGTTTATATAATTTGTTCAAATAATTTAGCTGCATCCTGGACTTTGCCAGTTTTAGCTAACCTTTGATGCGCTCTTTTCGCTGGTGTTGAACTTTTAGGTACATTTGAAGTGCCAGGTCGGGCGGTTCGAGCTGCCGCTTTCTTTTCAGTTGGCTTCACTTTAGTAGCTTGTTGTGTCTTATGTTGTAACCATGCGTTTCTTAAACCAAGTAAAACTCGGTAGTCGTAAACGCTGTCCATCTCTTGAGATGAATAGCCTAAAACATTAACACCATAATCCCGAATAGAGTTTTTTTCTTTAACTGCTATTTCGTTATCTTGCCATTCTGGAATTTGTGTTAGCAATTGTTCATTACCGTACTTGACGAACTTTTCAAGTTCCTCTTGTTGCTTTGCAGTTTGCTCCTGTTGGAGTCTAGTTGCTTCAGCTTCTGCGGCTTGTAACCTTTGCTTCTTCTCATTCCATAAGTCTTTTTCACGGACATAGGCAATAGGATCAGCGTCATAAAGTGCATTCCAATCTGGCTCGTTTCCTAACTCGCCTTTCAAAGTCGCTTCCAGTTTTGGTAACAACTGCGAATAAATTGCATCTTTTTGAGAAACCTCTTTTTGTTGAGCTTCAATAGCTTTACGCTGCTCAGCTAACTCTTGAGTTTTTCTCGTATAATCTCTTTGGCGACTGTATCCACTTTGGAGTTCTTCAAGCGTGACCTGGGTATCTTCACCATCTACTTTAATAGTATATAGCTGTGGTTGCTCGGACTCCTCTACTTCAACTTGATCTTCTTGAGGTTCGTCTTCATCTTCTTCAAAGTCGTCTTCTAGGTCTTCGTCTTCTTGAATGATTTCATCATCTTCAATGACTTCGTCTTCGTTGACTAATTCTTCTGATGGTTGTTCTAGTTCGTTTTCTGGTTGTTCCGATGGAGTCAAAAAACTTTCGAAAGATTGTTCTGTCTGTTCTAAATTTGTTTGTAAACCAATCGGCTTTGCGTTGTTGGTCATATTCATTCCTTAAAAATGTAAAGTAGTATTTTAACAATACTAAATTAAATTTTACACAACTTTATGCAATCTTCCTAGTTGTGACTTTGTGATCTTACCCTTCTCTACTATTATTCTTAAATGTTTTTCTATTTCGGGTAAAAGTTTGATTGCTTTGTGTAAATTTTCTCTTTTATTTATATCACTGTCTTTAGACAATAACCATAAATTTATGTAGTCATCTTTAAGATTGTTTACAGCGTGTTTGAATGTTTCTGAGTTTAGAATTAACTCTGCTTCGTTTGAACTTAAGATATCTTCTTGTGAGGGCATATTAACCTATGTTGTCTATTAGTCTTTGTAGTCCAGAATAATCAAAACCTTGATAGCCACTTTTACCAACTTCTTGTTGTGTGTAGCCTTGAGGCATTTGTGATGAATAGCTTTGACCTTGGCTAATCATATTGTCTACGTTAGAACCATCTGCGATTGATCTAGCATAATTTAAACCAGATGAATAAGTGTTGTCTTGTGTTGGGAATAATTCGCTAAGTGTTCTTATTCCAATATCTGTTCCAAAGTAATCACCAAAATCAAAATCACTTATTGGTCTTCTATCTCTGTCGTCATACCTAGACATTTCAATAGGCTCTGGTGTTCTGTTTTCAAATAAACCTTTTGGTATGTTTTCAAAGTTCATTCCTACTGGCCCAATAGTTTGTCCAGGATTAAAATCTTCTTCTATAAAATCGTTAGCAATACTAAAACCAGGTTGTCTATTGCTGGACATTTGGTTTGTTACTGCTGGTAGCATGGGTACGTTTTGTATTTGTGGTGCATCTACAGCAGGAGTGATTGCATAAGATGGTATGTAGTTTAGATTGTTATTTAAGTGATCGTATCCTGGCATAATTAATTCCTAGTTAGCTATTAGTTTATCAATTTTTTCGTCTAATTTGTCTAGTCTGTCAAAAATTCTTTGCATGTCTAAATGCAAGTCTTGTTTAGTAGCGTAGCGTGTAGGTATTTCTTCTCTTGTTTTATTAACCAATATTTCAACCCTTTTAACATCAGCAGCGTTTGTGCGGATGCTGTATATAATAGGAACATAAACGAGAGTGATAATCGCGTTCCAAAATAAAATAGGGTTGTCCATCAATAACTCCAAATATGCGGCCTTGGTCTGTTTTCTTTTTCTTCCGAGATGTCTAAGTGTATAAAACGAGCATCTCCTTTTTGATTTACACCAACGCCAGTAAATCCATAATCTTTAGCTTTTGATACTATGTTGAGTGCTTTGCTTCCTCTTACATATACATCAGCAGCCAGTCCTTCTGCATGAGTACCTGGTGTTTTCTTTCTCGCTTCTATTGGATGTTCTTCGCATCTGTAACCAGATGTAATAATAAAAGGAAAACCCAGCTCAGTTCTAAGTGATTGTAACTTATTTATTAGTTCGTGTGAAATACCATTTTTACCACAATGTTTGCAAGCAAACTCTTCTTCTTTGAAGTTTTCCCAAGTCATTATTTTCCTACTCCTTTTACCCTTTCGTAAGATCGCATTCCGCCAAGACCAAGCATACCCATAAGGACAGGTAGCATCGTTGATGTATCTGCTTGAGGTACGACAATACCAAAAGGTGCAGCGAGAGGACTGATAAGAAAGTTAACTGCAAAACCTGCAACACATATCCATGCTGTAGCTGGTCGCCAAGATGATTGAAACCAATTACCTTTGGCTTCTTCTTTGTTTACATCTATTTGTGCTTTAGCAATTTCATGGATGTGCTTTTGCGACATGGTTGCGATTTCATGTGCAATCTTTTGTTTTGTATCCGCGTCTGGAATAAACTTATCTAGTAGTTCGCTTACGGGTTTTATTAGTTTGTCTATCATATGTATATTTTTTGTGCAGGTTGTTTGCGTGTCGTTGGAATGACCACTCTAAAAACTTATCAAACCAACCAAACAATTACTTCTTCTTTTTCTTTTTAGGGAAACCAGCTTTCATGTTAGCGTAGGCTTTTTTAGAAATAGTAGATTTATTTTTTGGTCTGCTTGTTTTAGCTTTTTTTCTTTTATTTATATTTGCATATAGTGACATAGTATCTCCTTACCATTTTACTTTGTTCGCCCAGTAAGCTGCGGACAACTTACCCCTTGCGATATTCTTGGCGTGTCTTGCCTTGAATGATTTTCTTCTTGCTTTGCCTTTTTCGGTCATTGGTTTTTTACCAGCACCGCTTACGCCCTGTTGACCAAAGCGAATTAATTTTATAGTGCTACCGACTTTTGCTAAGACAGCGTGTGACTTTGTTTTGTGGTTAGGGGTACGTTTAGGTTTATTGTAACCAGCGAACTTTTCGCCTCTATAGGTTATTGCCATTATTTCTTTTTCCTTGGTCTGCCTCTTTTCTTAATGATTGGTTTAGGCTTCATTAGGTTGTCTAACCATTGCCAAGTTTTAATTAAATATTTTTTCATTAGTGTATCAATGTCTCCGTACAAGATATTAGCTCTGAGTCTGGTGGTATTTGTAGAAACACTCTTGCGACTCTTTTGGCTTCTTCTAAGTTCTTAGCTTTTATGTCCGAACCAACATAAATAAAATCTCCATCAAGAAATTCTAAATCGTATATCTTATCCGATTGGTTGGTTGTTTCCATTTGTAAACATTCCTTGAGATTGATTCTTTGCTACTTGTCTAATAGCTTCTCTATCTCTTTCCATGATAGCGTTGATCTCGGCTACATTAACCTGTGCGCCATACTTAGCTTCTAGTTCAGCAATCTTAAGTTGCATATCTGCCAAGGCTTGATCTCTATCTCTATCATCTTCCATGATGATTTTCATTCTGTCTGTTTCTGCGTCTATGATAGCTTTCTGTCCAAGGTTTTGTGCTTTTTGTGCCTCTGCTTGTGCTAGTATTTCTGCTGGATCAGGTTTCTGCTGTTCAGGTGGTTGCGGTGGCATTTGCTGAACTTGAGTGTTTATAAATGTATTAGCATCTTTAAAACCAGCCATCTCAATCATTTTTGTCAATGTGTTAGCGTACTGCTGTAGATTGAGCAAAGGATTGTCAGGGCCTAGTGTTTGTAAGATTTGTTCTTGTTTTTGTGACAAGGCTGTTAAGACTTGGAACTTTTCTTCATCAGATGATTTAGATATACCAACATTGATGACTAAGTCTTTGTCAGCATCCCAGTATCTAGGATCAATAGGTATAAACTCATTGTTAAGTCTCATCATATCTTGACCTTCTTGGTGCTTGATGACAAGTGAGTTAACCAGTTTAAATAAATCTTTCATTCCGTCTGCGAAGTGTCTGCAAATAAGTTCTATTCTGCCTTGCGCTCCAGACATAGTTGCTGATACTGCTTGTGAAGTAGAAGACTGAAGTGCATCAGCGTTTAGTCCAGCGGAGGCTTTGGAAACGCCTGTGCGGTTCTCTTTAGCTTCGTCAAGATAAGACAATACTGGGAATGCTTCTTTACCAACGAAAGGCACAGCGAAAGGCTGTACCATTCCTGGCGCTCTCATTCTAATAGGTTGTCCTATATCGGTGTTAAGGACATCGTCAATATTAACTTGTCCTTCAACAATTCCCATTCTCGGGAAGATGGCGTGGCCTAGACTATCAAGGGTGTCTCTCATTATCTGAGATTTAGCCGCTTGAATAGGCATTAGGTAGTCCGCAGGACATGAACCAATGGAGGTGTGAGGTTCAGGATCGGGACAGAAGAGTGTAATAGGTAGATCGTCCCAAGGTGTTGTGTTAACAATGTTCATCCCATTGCCTACAGTGCATACCCTAATCCTTTCATCTATACCATCGCCATCTAAATCATAAAAAACATAATGCTCTACATAGAGAACATTATTTTGGTCAGTTCTATCTACGCCAGAAAAATCAGCGTAAGGATTTCTTGCTTGTTCTTCGTCATAACTTTCTGCATCTACAGAGTCACCAGAACCAGCGTATTGTTCCATGTCTTCTTTGTTGTAACCCATAGCAACTAAGTCGCTAACAGTTTTTACCATGCGGTGTGCAACGTAAGGTGATGATTCTAAGTCTCTAGCATTTCTTGATATTAAAACTTCTTCAGGTGGTACTGCTTCTATAACCACCTGGTCTTTAGGTTTAATTCTTCTAATTTTAATGTCGTAACTGGCTGGTGTTTCTTGAATCATCTCTTCGCCAGTCTCAGGATTTTGCAGTGTCATGCTTTGCATTTCTACAGACTCTTTTATTACCTCTACGTTAGGATCAAGTATGAGTGCTTGGTAGGCTTCTGGAGAAATATTTGTGTATTCGTGTGTTGATGCAGTAATGCTGTCATCCCAGTAGGCTTTTACAAAACCAGTTTTTCTGATTAGTGCGTCTTTAAAAGCATCGTATAAAACTTTAAAGCCAGGGTTTTTTTGCTGGATGACGTAGTTAATGTAATCGGTTTGCTGTGTCGCAAGTTGTATGTCTTCAGGGCCTTTAGGTATGAACTCAACTATCTTGCTAGTACCAAAAAAGGTACGCATGATAGAGGGAAGCATAAACAGTACGCTGTCTCTAACGTCTGTTGATATAAACTCTGATTGAAGAGAAGATGTTGATCCAGGCTGGTTGCCTAGATAGTAGTCTGTTGCATCTGCTCTTTGTTCACCAATTTGGTCAATGAAGTCTTTAGCGTCATCCATTTCGGATTTGAGTACGCCTTGTAATTTCTCTTCGTCATAAGACTCTTGTTGTTCGTCTAGTTGTTCAACTATATCGTCTTTATCATATTCCATAAATTTTTATCCCACTCGTATTATTCTTGATGTCAATGGTTTCTTGAAATTATACCCTAAAAAGTTCTCTCCTCCACTAAAACTTGCAGCCGAGGATGCCATGGTCAATGCAAGTGCATCTGCTTTGTCGGGCGACTTGATTCCTCTTTTTTTCATTTCATCCTTGGACTCTATTTTTATTTTTCCTGTTGATGTATATTTGTAAGAAGGCGCTGCCAATTCTGATACAAGCTCATCATCATTAGGAAGTCGGCAATTACGCAGCGCCAACCAATCCTTAATAGCAAACCATAACTCAGCTCGTAGGTTGAGATAGTTTTTCTTTGACGATGGTGACTCGGCTACGTTGATACCTCTTACTGGTAAATTTTGTTCCGCTAGTCTATCTACAACTCCTGCACCAAGACCAATAACATCAATAAGTATTTCTTCTGGTCTTTCTATAACTGTGCAGTCATCAAACTTATTTTTAACTGCACCGCATAATTGCATTAAATCCATCGATTTGTAAGTATTAATTTCAAAAACTGTGTTGCCTTGTCGTACACAAAGTGCTGAGTTGTCTCCACCAAAACGTGCTACGTCTAGTCCCCAGATGATTGGTGCTTTTGCAGTTAGTGATACATCTCTGTTTACTGCGTTTCTAGCAAGTTCCATTGGTATGACTGAATCGTCATCAGAGTTTGGAAACTCTCCGAGTACCTCTACTCTTGCAACGGTAGAATCTTCACCGTACTGCTCTAGCATAGTTTGGAAAAGTTTTTGGTCAGTACCCTCTACAGTTCGTGAGTCTATTTGTTTTAGATTCCAGAACTTACGTTTAGATGTAAAGCTGTCGTAGAAAGGGCCTGAGTTTCTTCTAGGGTTGGAGAAGGTAAACCAGTAACGGTTTTCAGTTGGCTCGGAGAAGAAACCCTCGGAGACAGAATAGATGGGTGCTGGAATACCTGATGCTTCATCCATAATCAAACAAACTCCGTAGGAGGAGTGAATACCAGCAAACGCGTCTGGGTTTTCTTCGCTCCAAAGCTGTGCTTGGGCGTAGTAGTAACCAGTGTCTATTTTTAGATCTCTTTTTAGCGCTTCTTCAAACCAACCTTCTGGTTTAATTGTGGTGGCTGTCTTAGAGTACCAGTGATTGTTTATTGCTAGGGTTAGCCACTTACCTAGTTCCGCCCATGTTCTTGATCTAAGCTGTTGTTCGGTGTTAGCAGTTACGATTATGGTTGAGCCTAGTCGTGTGGATAGCATCCATAGTATTAGCCAGGAGACAAGTGCAGACTTTCCGATACCACGACCAGATGCTACAGCTAATCTAAACATTTCGGGATCAACACGTCCTTGGTTACGTTGGATGTGGACTGTCATTTTTTTTAAAATTTCTTCTTGCCACTTCCTAGGGCCTTCAAAGTCTTCAAGGGGGGTGTCCTTCTGTCCCCAAGGAAAGATAAACTTTACAAAGTTGTATGGATCATCTTTTATGTAGGGCGACCATATCTCGGTCATCAATTCCTTTTCTTGTTCTGCTCCGTATTTCATATATGTACCAGTATTAAAAATATTGCAATGTTGCCTACAGCACCAATGCTAAGTATTGCTAAGATTTCTCGTATTGCCTCTTTCATATTTTGCTCCAAAAAAAATTCAAAAAAATTAAAAAAAATTATCGCAACAGTTACACGTAATATACCCCGTGCGAAAAAATCAAGGGGGGGTATAAGCATCATATTTGCTGGAGCATCTAACAAATATTCTACCTATTGGCGAACCCTTGAACGCTGTTGCCATGAGGAGGAGCAACAACCGCCATTTATTTATTCTTTTTCTTATTAGTCTGATTAATTACCAGACTGCTCTTCTCTTTAGATGTTGTAGGTAAGGGATTTATTTCCTTAGCCTTTAATCTATCCGTACTATATCCGTGCAATCTATCCTTAGCACCAGATAGAACATCATTTAAGTTTATTGTTGCGTGTACATTCTCAACGCGATCCTTCCATGTCTTCGCGTCTTGATTCTTTAAGTAGAATATCTGGGCGGTAACGTTGCCATCAGTGGCGGAAGTGAAGAGAGAGTTTGTCACCTGGGCAAGTCCACGAGCTTTCCCCTTTTTTATAGCATCTTCAAAATCTACACTTCGCTTTCTATTTCTATCAATAGTATTCCATGAAACGCCCAAAGCACGGGCGATCTGGGTAGTTCCTAGCCCTCTTGATGCTAAGTTCTCAACTTGTTCCAGATCAATATTAATCTTCTTTCTACCGCCCTTTTTAAGAGATTTATTGTCTTTTTTAGGTGTTTTTTGCTCCATAACTGATTTTTTTTATGCTCCTTAAATCCCTATAATACAGCATTCTTCACAAAAACCCTAAGTTTTTTACTGTAAGTGTTTGATATATAAGTAGTTTTGTGTAACAATTCAAACAGTCGAGAACAATTATATTACTTTAGGAGGTAACAAACATGGACTACAAAAGAAAAGAAATAGAACAATATTTTTTAGATTATCTAAATGATAACCTTGATTATCACAAGGAGCATGAAGCGGACACATGGACAGAAGATCTACATCATAATTGCTTTAATACTGATTATTTTATAATTGGATCTTATAAGGCTAAACAATGGCTAGGCGATAAAGCATTTGATGTCATTGGCTTTGTAAAAGATTATGAGAATTGGAACTTTGGCGAAGTTCATACAAACTTATCGAACCCCGAAGCGGTTGTTAATATGTATGCCTACATCATAGGCGAAGAGATTGTTAATGATTACCTTTATATGAACAATCAAGGGGTGGCATAACATGACATTTAAACAACTAATAACCAAACTAATAGAGAAGCCACGCAACAGAAAAGCGTGGCACGGATCTTATTTAATTAATCATTTTCTAAAAAACTAGGGGGTTAGACAATGACATTTGCAAACGAATTTCAAAATGACTTTTACACCTGGGAAGATCATATCCCTGGTATAGATAAACCAGTTCTCTGGGAATACAAAAACAAAGATAAGTGTTTTTACCAATGGCCGATGTGGAAAAGATCAGATTACAAGATCTTAATACAATTAACCAAAGACCAGAAAAAACTAGCCCTGGACTACTTAGACGAGCTACACGCTCCACTTAACGAAGAGACAAGGCATCATAACAACGAGAAAGCAAAAGCCAGGAGGGCCACTCAATGATTAACTGTATAGAAATTCTAATCGTGCTTTCATTCATGGCTTTTTGCCTACATGGAGCATATCTAATAATTACCAAAGAGGATGAAGACTAATGAGTAAAAACGAAATGATTAATGAAATACAAAGTTTATGCAATGCTAACAAAGATAATTCAAACTGCTCTATATATTGGTTAGCAGACCAACTAAAAGAAATAGTTGAAGGTAATAGTTATCTT
>Ga0233432_10004583_pt1 | contig 12198 bp, 9 predicted proteins | sample SI_122_August201_6_FD_179870 | JGI IMG/M metagenome (GOLD analysis project Ga0233432, IMG submission 179870) | Seawater microbial communities from Saanich Inlet, British Columbia, Canada - SI_122_August2016_10_MG | ecosystem: Environmental > Aquatic > Marine > Inlet | place: Canada: British...
GCAGACAGTTTACTCATTAAAGATCGCAACCATCTCACTCGATGGTCTTTTACTGAATGAGGTTTGAGCATTTTCTGAGGGACACTGGGCAAAACCCGTTTTGCGACCGGCAGAACAATCGAGGTCAATAGCCTCAAGAACGCGAGCCGTGTCAGAAAAAGCTGAATCACGTCTTTCTAAAATGGGGACTTTTCTCAATCACAGTTTACCTTGCAGTAACTGATCCACCTTTGCACGCACCTTGGCATCCATCTTGATCAGTGGGGGCCAGTCGCGTGTAAACCCTTCTCCTCTTAGTTTACGCGTGGCATCAAAACCAAGCTTGGACCCAACGCCCACCGCATCCGTGGCATGATCCAACACATCAGCAGGTCCGCGTGTGAATACAGCGTCCCTGCGAGGTTCGGTGTTGGAGCAAAGCCTGAACAGAACTTGGCTGGTGTCATGAACATCAACATCGTCATCTACGACCACTATGTATTTGGTAAACATCATCTGCCCCATTCCCCAAAGCCCGTGCATGATTTTGTAAGCCTGCATCGGATACGTTTTTTTGATACTGACAAATACCAAATTGTGAAAAACCCCCTCGGCTGGAAGCGCAATGTCAACGATTTCCGGAAAATTCATTTTAAACATGGGCAGGAATAACTGAACACTTGCCTTGCCCATGTAAAAATCTTCCATCGGTGGAATACCAACAATAGTTGCCGGGTAAATTGCGTTATTACGGTGGGTGATTGCAGTCACATGAAAGACGGGGTAAGGCTCTGGTAATGTGTAGAAACCCGTATGATCCCCAAAAGGCCCTTCGCTGCGCAGTGGCTCCCTCGGGTCGATGTAGCCCTCAATCACAATGTCGGCGCTGGCTGGCACCTGCAGGTCGTTGGTTTCACAACGAACCATCTCGATCGACTGTTTACGCAAGTATCCTGCCAATAAAAACTCATCAAGTCCGTCGGGCAAGGGAGCGGTGGCAGCGAATGGAAATGCCGGATCACCGCCAAGAAAAATGGAGACAGGCATGCGCTCACCTGTTTCGTAGTAACGTCGACCATGCCTTGCTGCGACTTTCTGAAGCTGCCAGTGCATCCCAGTCGTTTGGTCATCATATATCTGCACTCGATACATCCCAAGATTACCTTCACCTGTATCGGGGTCACGCGTAACCACACATGGCAAGGTTACAAACCTGCCTCCATCCAGAGGCCAGCACTTCAACACGGGTAAATTCAAAAGGGTTGGAGTATCTTTGGGATCCTTGGATGTTTCCCTGTCAATAGAAGGCGCATCCGGCCATTCCTGATTTCTAGTCCTGGGAGGATCAAACAGATGGATCACATCTTTGCAGGGTCCAGTTCGGACTTTTTTGGGACGTACGTGCCGCAATTCCAATGCGGCACTGAAGAGCTTGATGGCATCTCGCACACCTGAGGGCGGCTTGGCTTTCATCAGGACTGCAAGTTCGTTGGCGACTGATTCAACCGATTCAGCTCCCATGGATAAAGCCATGCGTCGATCTGAACCCATCGTGTTGACGGCCACTGGAAAAGGTGAAATTTGGCCGTTGACGGTTGGCTTCTCAAATAAAAGCGCTTTGCCCCCACCCGGTTTTTTCATTTCCCGGTCCGCTATTTCCGTGATCTCCAATTCTGTGGCGACAGGTTCAGTGATTCGAACCAATTCCCCCATCTCGTCTAATTTATCAATAAAAGCCCTGTAAGATCCAAATGCCATATAAAAATCAGCGTAACAGACTCTAACCGGTATTCAACACGTCTACTTGAAGATATTTCTTGCAAGGCCTTATCGAGTGAAGTGCGTTGCTGGTTGCTTTCCATTTATCAATAATGCGCAAAGCTCAACGAAATTTACCAAGCAATATCACCCCTAACACGGCAATTAAACCACCTGCAAGAGAACGCATCGTGGGTTTGTCGCCCTCCATCCAGGTTGAAAGCGGAATGACCATCAAGGGAGTGGTGGCGACGATAGGCAAAACCAAGCCACTCGGAATGGCTTCCAGAGCCCACTGGTAGCAGCCAACCCCAAGGGTGGGTCCAGCCAGGGCAGTACCAATGATCCAAGGCAATGCAGCACGGCCTTTTGAGCGTGCTTTCTTGTCCTCCGTAGAACTTTCATGATTCGATTCTCCCTGCTTGAATCTGAGTCGTTTCATGACGAGCAATGCAATCAATGCCAGCAGCAAACCACCCAATATTCGCTGATAAGCAGCGGTCAGTCCATCGATATGAAAATCCTGTCGTCCATTGATATCGTATGCCAATCGACTCATCGCGGCTCCGACCCCCTGCCCAATCGCTGCTAGCAATCCATAAGCGACACCGACGAGGTCGATGTGTTTCGCGGTTGATTCGCCATTTAATGGCAACAAGGCCACAACCACCCCGAGTAAAATACAGGCAATCGAAGCTATTTGCGGCAGAGTCAACGTCGTTCCCAGCCACAACCATTCAGCGAATGCTGCGGAAGGCGCAGCGACGCAATGCACCAATAATAAGGTTAATCGAGACCCTAACCTGGGCAACGCTTGATAAAGGGCCAGATCCCCTAACCCAAAACCAACGACCCCACTCCAAAAAAACATCTCAAACCCTTCACCTCGTATACCTTGAGCAAAACAATGAGCCCAGATACCCAACAACAACGTTGCCAGAAGAAGTCGCCAGAAATTGGCAGAAATGCCCCCAAGAATGCGTGTGGCTCTTGTGGCAGAAACCGCAGAAAGACAAAATAAAAATGTCGCCAAAAGAGCGGGTATCATAGAAATCGAAGAAATTGAGAGACTAAAAAAAGAGGCCGGGGGAAACCCGGCCATCAATAAAATGGCTGTCCGGCAAGGATTCGAACCTTGACCAAAGCCTCCAAAGAGCCTTGTGCTACCTTTACACCACCAGACAAGCCGTGGGTAAATTTACTAGGGAAAAACGAGTACGCAATAAAATTGTCATCAAAAATAAGGAAAAAAAAACTCTCAACGAACTAGATATTACGCAAGTTATTGTAGTATAATTCCTTAGAAGTTAAATAGACTTCTGAGGTAATGTAAGTAGTTTGCCTATTTCTCGGTTGGTTACCTAGTTTGAATCAGAGGGCCAGTGCCTATTTTTCATTTTACAGTTGCTTAGGAGAGGAAAATCGGATCATATGGTTATATTCACCGAGTAACTCGACTGCATTGCGGTCCGTACGTGCTTGCCCTGACGATGTGGGGAATTGTAAGCATGGTTGGATGAAAAAAGCAGTCGACCATCTTGGGTTCATTATGGCTCTGGATTGGGAATGCGATAAAAACAATAACGAAAAACTTTTAAACTTGGCGAGGCTGTCGCGCCGATGCCGCAGATTTTCCTTGTCGTAAGACAGGATTTGGCGGGCCTCAGGAAACTTGTTAACCGTGTGTGTTTCTCTGAGGCCCGTTTTTTTTTGAATATTTTTATTTGCTTGCCGACAGAATGGGTGTTTCTGATCAGGAAACACGACTCACACAACTACACTTATTTCCAGCCAAAACCGGCCTTTCAGCCGAATGTAAACATGGAAGTCACCGATGCAATGCTTGCTGAGCATAATGTGATCAATTGCTTTTTGAGGTTATCAAAAAGGTATCGAGCATTAGAACATCCAAGGAAAGAGTATCTTTACGCGGGGAGATGTTGCGCCGATTACTAAAAAAAAGTAACGCCAAGCACGTCCTGCTGATTCGTCCTCTTGAGCCTTTTTCACAGGAAATCGGTCACTTGAAAAGCTTTCAGAGCGGAGAGGGTCCCATCATCAAATTACTCCAAAAATAAAAGCATGTCATTCTGTTGAATGAGCAAATCAGCTCCCTCTGAAGAAACTAGGTCTAGCCAACGACCACTTGGACAGAGCTGAGAACGGTTTGTCTTTCCCCTCGCGGAAAACATATCCGTTCAAGGTCGTTTCAAGCGTTAGATAAGACTTGGGCTGAAATTAAAACGTCCCGACGCCGTCAACAAGCATTGAATCCAGTTGGACGCGCTGAGGTCCTTCATTAATCGATCAAGGCACTACCTGGAATTTAATGTTTCATCCAGCCCCAGCAAGGTAAGTGAAATGCAAAACCCAGGGAACAGGTCAGAACTAACTTTTATTCGGGGCTTACCGAGCTCAATCATGATAGATTCCTGTTCCTTCCCAGTCATTGATTGATAGCCAAGAAAACTCTCTGACAAGAGCGCATACTCCCGCTCAGTGGGTGTTCTCAACAAAACATTCTCAAATAAGTACTGCACTTGTGATTCAGGGCTACGGGACGTGGATTCACATGCTGCCTTGGCCAGCTCCCAGGCGGCTTCAAGGAGTATGGGTGCATTCAACATTGCCAGTGCCTGAAGCGGTGTGTTGGTGGTTTGCTGCTGAACAATACATGACTCCCGGTCAGCAGCATCAAATGTCTGCATTAATGGAGGGGCGACAGTGCGCTTGAAATAGGTGTATAAACTGCGTCGATATCGCCCTGCGCCTTTCGACTCGGGATAAGTCTTTCGACTCACCTCACCCCATAGATCATCGGGCTGGTAGGGGAACACAGGAGGCCCTCCGATGAGGTCAACCTTCAAACCTGATAACTCCAGTAGTTGATCCCTTACAAAATGTGCAGGAAGCCTTTTCTGCGGTCCGCGTGCCAGCCATTTGTTCTCGGGATCCCATTCCAGCATTTCGGGTGAAACGTCACTTTGCTGGCGATATGTCGCACTGGTGACGATGGATTTAACGAGTCGTTTCACATCCCACCCAGACTTGATGAAATCGACGGCCAACCAATCCAGTAATTCCAAATGAGTTGGTGAGGCGCCTTGCACTCCAAAATCTTCAGCTGTTTTGACGAGTCCCTGGCCAAAGAGCATTTGCCAAACACGGTTCACAAACACCCTGGCCGTGAGCGGGTGAGAGTCACTCACCAGCCATTGAGCCAGGCCAAGCCGATTGGCCGGATAATCATTACTCCATTTTGCGATAAATTCCGGGACCGCCGGATCGACGGCCTTTCCCGGTTGATCATATTGGCCGCGAATCAGAATGTGCGTAGGCCGCGGCGCTTCCATTTCCTCCATGACCATGACCGTTGGCAGCGTTTCCTTGTAGGCACTCATTTTTTTTTGAGCCTCATGCCACTGGAACAAAGCAGGGCGAATGCGCGGATCTTCGGTCAGGCTCTTAAACATGGTTCGCACGACATGCAATTGCCGAGGTGTCCATGAATTCTTTTCGCGCACCAAAAGATCTTGAACAGATAATGGTTCTGAAAGAGCTGAGATTTCTTCCGAAGTAAGAACACGATCATAAATCCTCAATTCATCCAAAGCCCCCTCAAATTCATCAGCCATCGCACTCCTGCCAAGACGCAAAGGATTGGAGGAGATTCCGCTGGGATTGGAATCATTGTTGCGCAACAGTTCGACATCCGCTTTTTCTCCGTCCACAAACATCTTGATGCCCCGAGCACTCATGGTTGCATCATAAGTTACAGCAACATGATACCACTGCCCGGGTTGAAACGAATTGAATGTCCGCACACCTATACGCCCAGCGTAACCTTGTGAAATGGATAGATACCGAAAGTGTCCTTTTTCATATACAAGCTGGTACCCCTTGCCATCCACACCATCCTGAATTCTTGAAAAGATGGCGCCACCGTGATCACGAGCCGGCTTGACCCACAAGGAAAATGAGTAAGGGGTCATATTGGTAAAACGCCCTATATCGCCGCAATTGCCATCCCATGTTCCGTTCAAAATTACCCCTGTCCCCTGAATAGCTGCCGTCCATTCCAAGCGTCCGTGTTCAGGTTGCTCTTTCAATGGCACAGCATCCCAACCAGCCAAACTGTTTTCGAAGGATCGGGCGTGTATCAACCCCTCATCAACCAAAGAAAGCTTTTGATCTCTCCATTGCCCGCCTGCATGCCAAGCCTCCAGAGCTTCATCGATCACGGGCTGCAGAACGTTCACTTCATTACCGGCCTGCCTCACAGCGCGCTCCAGTTGCTGCAGTTTCTCTTGTTGGAGCCATGTAGGAGCTTTTATGTAGGGTTCTGAATTGCCATCCCTGATCGCCCTTCCTGTCTCCGGAACATTATGGAAAAAAGAGAACATTCCGTAGTAATCTTCAGTGGTAATGGGGTCGTATTTATGGTCGTGACAACGCGCGCATCCCATGGTCAAGCCCAACCACGTGGTCGAGGTTGTTTCCACTCTATCAGCAACATTTTCTGTCAGCACCTCCTGCGGAATCGATCCGCCTTCAGAGTTGTAGCGATGGTTGCGGTTGAATCCGGTGGCAATTTTCTGCTCAAGAGTTGAATTGGTTAAGAGGTCACCTGCGAGTTGCTCGATGGTGAACTGGTCAAAAGGCATATTGGAATTGAAAGCATCGACAACCCAATCCCTCCAGCGCCACATTTCTCGATCCCCGTCATTCTGATAACCATGGGTATCAGCGTAACGTGCCGCATCCATCCATGGCAGAGCCATGCGCTCGCCAAAACGAGGTGAAGCCAACAAACGTTCGACCCACGCGTCATAAGCGGCATCTGAAACATTTTCTTCCAGTGAATCCAGTTCATCAAGCTCTGGAGGCATCCCGGTGAGGTCGAAGCTCAAGCGACGCAGAAGCGCACGGGGATCGGCTTCGCGAGAGGGAAATTGCTCCGTAGATTCCAATTGCTTCAACACAAAAAAATCAATCGGATGCCGCGACCAGGATCTCATGTTCACTTCAGGAAGTGTCCTTTCGACGGGGGGAACAAAGGCCCAGTGTGTGTCCCAGTGAGCTCCTTCGTTCACCCACTGAACCAACATGTCTTTTTGAGATGGATTCAGTTCAAGCAAGGCATCCGGAGGTGGCATGACCTCATCTGGATCGTGACTCAAAACACGCTGAATGAGTAGTGATTTCCCTGCGCTTCCGGGAAGAAGAATTGGTTCCCCTTCATCTGCTTCCGTCAAACCATCGGGCTGATCCAATCGCAAGCCCGCTTTGCGATGATTACGATCAGGTCCATGACAGGGAAAACAATGCTCCGATAAAATAGGGCGAATATCATGATTGAAATTGACTGTGGAACCCGAAACGGAAGTATCCCCCCGGATACTGAAACTTATGCATAGAATGAGAATACCTCTCCAATAAAAACGGGGAAATTCTCTTATGCTAATGTTCGAGTCCATATTCACGCGAATGAGAGTTACATTACATAATTACCTGTGAAAAAGCCAAGCTTCGCTGGGAATAAAGAAATACGCTTGAACAGGGTAATCCAAGTTCACTTCAACTTGAGTTATTTCGTTCTTTTGCTTTTTCCTGAATCCACCACGCCACCCATCCCCCCAGCAGTGTCAACAAGCCTAGAAAACTTGGAAAAGGGTTATTCCTGATCGAAAAAACAGTCACCCAAAGCACCATTAACAGGAATAAGAAAGGTATCACAGGCCAACCAGGAACATGCATGCTTGCCCCTTCTTTGCGCTTCAATCGCACCAAGCCAACCACGGTTAATGCCGTCCCAATCCCAAGTGTGAAACCAATGTAAGTAATCAAATCGCGAAATCGAGGAATCCAGAGCATTAATAATACAACCACCAACTGAAAAACCATGTTACTGCAGCCAGGTGGGTTTGGTGATTTCATAAAGGACGGCAAGTATCCATCCTCTGCCATTTTGGCGTAAACTCTCGGGCCAGCCATGAGCATGGCAGAAACAGATGTCGTCAATGAAACAACAATAAGAAACGAGATAAACCCAGCCATGCGAGTTCCCCCCAATGATTCAGCCACGATACTGGCTACATTTTCCTTACCCTTGATAGAATCTGGATCCGCTCCCCACAACAACACTGCATTCAGAACTAGATAAAGCAAGATAACTGCAAGGGTTCCGATGAGCATGGATTTTGAGAGATTACGATGAGGTTCCTTGATTTCCCCAGCGATATATACGACGGCATTCCAGCCTGCATAGGCAAAGAAGATCCAAACTAATGATACGGAGAAAGTGTCATATTGAAAATCCCAGCTAGGCATCGGAACCGAATCTTCCAGATTATAGCCAGCCCATGAGAGAAATAACACCAGCAATAACAACTTGAAACCAACCATCAGATTCTGCATCAAGAGCCCTCTGCGAACACCTGCTCCATGAACCAATGCGATCATCAAAACCGCAAATGTCCCAACCCAACGTGGCTCGACGCCAAACACCCAAGGCCTGAGGTAAACACCAATACCATATGCAGAGGCAGCAATCGGAGCAGAAAAGCCTACAAAAAGGGAAAGCCAACCACTGATGTAACCCACTGAAGGATGGATGGTTCGAGAGAGAAAAAAATATTCACCTCCAGACTCAGGCAACCGCTGCGAAAGCGCTCCGTAGCAGACCGCTCCGAGTAAGGCCATGACACCTCCAATAAACCATGCGAAGAGCACCCAGCCACGGGATGGCATATCAGCCAACAGGTAACCCGTTGTAGTAAAGATCCCAACGCCAATCATGTTGGCAATGACAAGCGCAGTCGCACCGATCAGACCAATTTGGCGAAGCTGGGAGTTCGGTTCTTTCACGCGCTCACTTGAAGTAGGACGGGAATAAAGAATCGAATGTCTCCGTATTTCAGGCCCAATCTACCAATGATTAGCGCCGCAGGGGTGGGATGGGCGGCATGGTAATACCTTCCCTTTCCGAAAGGACACTTTGAGCTTCAAGCATCAAGATCTGCTCCTCACGACTCATAGCAGGCTTTGACTGCCTGTTGTTTGTTGTTGTTCGTGCAGACCGAGCAGGCATGCGCTGCAGCCCACTGCGATTGGAGGCAGTTCCAGCATTTTTGAGTAAAGAGCCACTAGAGGAAGGGGTCGTTCGAGTGCTCGACCTACCCGAAGTTGTATTTTTGGTATTGTTGTTTTTGCCTTTGCTCTGCTCCTCAGCACGACGGCGGATTAATTCTCTGGCACTGATACGCGTGGGCGCTTTGGCGTTAGATCCCTTGCCCTTGCCCTTTTTCTTGCCTCCACTTGGACCATCGTAACGGTATTCTTCAAATTCCAGCTCGTGGCTTTTCCCGTAGTATTCGATTTCAACATTTCCATTGAGTTCGATCTGTTTGACTTTTACCCCATGATGTTCGTCTTCAGATTCGGTAAAGGAAAAAAAGCGCTCAACCGGAGGAAGCTCAGGGTCAGGATTAGGAATTGTCATGGCCATCCAAACTCGCTTTAACTCATCCTTGGCACTGACACCTGCAATTTTGAGTTTCAATTCATCCAATTCTGGACTTTCCTCTTCGTCGGGTTCTTCAACCACTTCTTCTTTGGGAGGTGGAGGAGGCTGCAGATTAAAGGGATTACGGTCCAAAATCGTTTGATACGATGCGCGAAGACTGTCGATCACCTCCGGCTGCGCCTTGATTTCGACAGCAGAAAGAAGGAACGTGCAGAGGCAGGCCGTCCAAATCGATTTTATCATTTTCATCTTTGCGCCCATAGCTATGGAATGGTTAACCCCACAAAAATGCGCTGGTTGCGGTCTTGTGACAATAGAAAAAATCCGGCGCTCCCCTCGGTGTTTGAGAGGAAGACGCCGGATGTGCAAATTCAGGACTAATAAATGAGACTCAGTAAGAACTCTGAACGCCTCGCGTAGAACGCTTCTGCATCCAAGGCATCATCTTACGTAAACGGGCACCGACTTTTTCGATAGAATGCTTTTCACCTGCTTTGAGAAGGGCATTGAAGTTTTTGTACCCTGTCTGGTATTCCATGACCCATTCCTTGGCAAACTTACCATTCTGGATAGCCTTGAGCGCAGCTTTCATACGTTTCTTGACACTGGCATCAATAATTTTGGGACCAACTTTAACATCACCCCATTTGGCAGTTTCAGAGATGGAAAAACGCATGCCATGAATCCCCGCTTCATTGATCAAATCAACAATGAGTTTCAATTCATGAAGACACTCAAAATAAGCCATTTCAGGCTGGTAACCCGCTTCAACCAGGGTTTCATAACCGGCGATGATCAAGGCACTGGTGCCACCGCAAAGAACGGTTTGCTCGCCAAATAAATCCGTTTCGGTTTCTTCTTTAAAGGTCGTTTCAAGGACGCCTGCTCGCGTACCACCGATACCTTTAGCCCATGCCAAAGCTACTTTTTTGGCCTTGCGAGAGGGGTTTTGATGGATAGCGATCAATGAAGGAACACCCTTGCCTTCGACATACTGACGTCGAACAATATGGCCAGGGCCTTTGGGAGCGACGAGAATGACATCCACGTCTTCCGGTGGAACAACGGTTTTGTAATGCACTGCGAAACCGTGCGAGAACAGGAGTGTTTTACCCTTGATCAGGTTGGGTGCGATATCAGATTCGTAAACAGCAGCCTGCTTGGTGTCAGGCAGAGCAACAAAGATTACGTCCGCTTGTTGAACGGCTTCCGCTGTGGTAACGACTTTAAACCCTTTGTCTTCGGCAACAGCGATCGATTTGCTGCCTTTGTAAAGGCCGATGATGACGTTGCATCCACTTTCCTTGAGATTCAAGGCATGAGCGTGTCCCTGGGAGCCGAACCCAAGCACTGCCAGAGTTTTGTCCTTGAGGACATTGAGGTCTGCGTGCTTGTCCGAGTATATTTTTGCTGGCATTTTATTTCTGCGTTTGTTGTTAGGTATCTTTTGCGTATGATAAAAAAGCTACTCAAGCTCGCGGCAAGGCAACCGTGCCGGTGCGGGTCAGGGCGCGGATTCCAAACCGGCTCATCAGGTCGATGAACTTGGAGATTTTACCCTCAGAGCCTGTGACTTCGATAGTCAGTGAGTTAGGGTGAACATCAATGATCTTGGCGCGGAAAATATCTGTGATCTGCATGACTTCAGATCGGGATTTGGAGTCGGCATTGACTTTGATGAGCACCAGCTCGCGGTCGACATGCATTTGTTCGCGAAAATCTTGAACCTCCAACACCTCGGGGAGCTTGTTCAATTGACGCACGATTTGCACCAAAGTTGCATCGTCTCCCTGAGTCACAATCGTCATGCAGGAAGTGTCATCTGCATAGGTCGGAGCGACATTCAATGTGTCAATATTGAAGCCTCTACCACTGAACAAGCCGGCGATTCGTGTCAAAACGCCAAACTTATTTTCAACCAAAACTGATATTGTGTGTCTCATAGATACGCGGGACGCCGTCAAGCGAAATGGGGAGAGTTCTAAATTTTAACCAGAGGGTCAACATGAAAAAGCAGGAAACCGGGCTTTAATTACATATTTTCATGCGCTCCGACCCTCTAAAAGTTGCTTGGCATGGAAATGAAAACAGGTATTGGCAAACAAATCCGATGGAAATACTTTCCGAAAACAGCACTGAAACCTGACAAAATGCAAAAATCAAGGGATTCGCATTCAGGTAGAATATCTTGCAAACCTCATGGCATTAGAAAATAAACGAATATCATTGCCTGCTGAGGGGAAGAGAGGCACCACTTGGATGTTGACGCGATCTCATCAGGCGCGGCTGAAACAAAGCTGTGGCAGCCGTTTCGCGCAATCTGAAAACATGAATCACACTTTGTGAATGAAGAAATCCACGAAAGCAAAATTACAGGCTTATGTTAGAAAAGGCCGATTGAAAGCATCTTTCATGCTTTTGACTTGGATTTTGCTTTGCTTTACTGCGTTAACCACAAAGGCAGCCCTTCAGTTCGATGTCTTTCCAGGTTACGGTGATTATGTGCGATCGTATCATTGGTGCCCTTTCACTTTTGAATTGCATCAGGATGGCCCCGATTTCAATGGCTTCGTTTCCCTCGAGGATTCCAACACCGGGGTTGAACACAGGGTTCCTATCGAATTACCGACAAATACCCGCAAGAAAGTCGTCATTCCAGTTTTTTTCAAAGACGGAGGCAACCTCGACAACTGGACCGCAAAATTAATCAGTGAAAACGGCCAAACGATCGCAGAAAGATCTCAATTTCAAGCTACTGAAATAATTCCATGGTCGGGCTATCTCATGGGGTCCGTGTCACGCAGTTTCGCCGGACAACCAAAATTTCCTGAAGAGCCGCGCCAGGAAAATTACAGGCCTCAAAGCGGACGCATTCAGACGGCTCATTTCCCCGATCAACCCCTGGCCTTGGAAGGTCTCAATTCACTTTATCTACA
>Ga0233432_10004589_pt1 | contig 12191 bp, 8 predicted proteins | sample SI_122_August201_6_FD_179870 | JGI IMG/M metagenome (GOLD analysis project Ga0233432, IMG submission 179870) | Seawater microbial communities from Saanich Inlet, British Columbia, Canada - SI_122_August2016_10_MG | ecosystem: Environmental > Aquatic > Marine > Inlet | place: Canada: British...
AAAAAACCTCTTCCACTCAGAGAACGATCATTCCTTGCTCATCACAGGCATTGGCCCAACTCAAACCGCCCTTTCTGTCGGAATGGTGAGCTCTATGCATAAAGAACATTGCTGGACCAATCTCGGGATCGTTGGCTCTCTAAATGGGCAACTGAAGATCGGTGACATTGGGAATATCTCTCTCGTTAGCTCAGAATACGAATCCCACCCTTTCGACCGATCAGGCGACTCATACCAAATTAGAGAAAAGGGTTGGGCCTGCATGACCGTCGGCAAAGCCCTCCACGATGATCAACTCAGAAAGAACCTCTCTTCAAAAGCTGATGTCGTTGATATGGAACTCTACGCCTTAGCCATGGCTTCGAAAATGTTTAAGACGACATTAGAAAGTCGAAAAATAGTCAGCGATTTTTCAAGCGAATCAGACAAGCACCTCATCGTAAAAAGAATCCCTGAACTTATGGCCAGCCTTTGGCAAAAACAGAAGGAACAGCACTGATGAGAAGGGCCCGATTCCTTGACCAGATATACGTTCTGGTATGTTAACGCTTCACCAGCCGAAGTGGCGGAATTGGCAGACGCGCTAGCTTCAGGTGCTAGTGGGGGCAACCCCGTGGAGGTTCAAGTCCTCTCTTCGGCACTGATTATTTTCCCGAAACCTCTCTCTACTTTTTCTTGGCCACTGTGAAAGACGAGGCCCTACAAGAGAGACTCCTCCGATATGAAGAACTGAGGCAACACACTCGCCTTTTGCCCGTCAAAGTCACTGCGTTCTATCGTCAGAAACTGGAAAGGGAGTTTAAAGCTCTCGGCCACGAGGAAGGCCCCCTTCACCGAATTGTCTACCCAAGCAACGACCGATTGCTTCAACCTGAAGACCTAAAAGAGGTCGAGGACCATGTGAATGACAGAAGCCACATGCCTTCGACTCAGTCTTCTTTTCTTCACAAGTATCCTGATCGAGTCCTGTTCATGCCAACCAGCGAGTGCCTCTCTCACTGTATGTACTGCTTTCGTCAGGACCTGCTGGAAGAGCGCCACGAAAACAAAGACAATCCTTCATGGAAACAACATCTAAATAGCCTTCTCGACTATCTCAAAATACACCCCGAAGTGAGTGAGGTCATTCTCTCCGGAGGCGACCCTTTCTTACTGCCCTCCAAGGCCTTGAATCAGATATTTCATTCTCTAAAAAAAGCCAACATCCAGCATCTAAGAATCCACACCCGCTCTCTGGTTTTTAACCCTGAATCCTTCACCAAAGGACACATGACGGTCTGCCATGATCACAATGTTCGCGTTATCTTGCATGTGACTCATCCCTACGAATGGTGCAAAGAGGTGTCCGTCAAAGCGCGCGAATGGAGTAACGCGGGCATCCGCCTCTACAACCAATTCCCTATCCTCAGAAAAATCAACGACCATCCCTCGGTACTCGCAAACCTTGTCGAAAAACTGGACGAAGACCGAGTCAGAACTCTCTCGATCTACTTACCGGATCCAGTAAAATACTCTTCCTGTTATCGAGTTCCTTACCATCGACTCGTAACATTGATCAAGGAGTTCAAACATTCGACGCCATCCTGGATCAATGGGCTACGATTCTCCCAAGACTCCCCCATCGGAAAGCTAGGACTGGATGAACTCGAGCTCGTTGACCCAGAGAAGCAAGTTCTGATCTACCGCAGAGGCTCAGAGGAAGTCAGAGTTCCTGACCTTCCGTCTAACATCGACGAAACTTTTGACATTAAAACGCTCCTCTGGGAAGAGCACGAAACTGACTGAGGAGAATATCCCTCAGTATCAATCAGTTCATGATGTCGTAGCGGTAATACACCTCAAGGCAAAGAGCAAAAAGAGCTGTCGTACCAACCCTACCGGTAGATTTTGAAGTAGAGCCCTCAGTAGGATCCCACGACCCTCCTAATTTCTTGGGGTCTCCTCGGTGTTGAGACCCAATCAGGGTTTTCTTCATCGCTGGGTTCCAAGCTCTCCAAGCGTCTCCTTGCTGCTGAAATGCAGCCAAGGTTCCATAATAGATATGGTAAGAGTCCCCAGGCTTATCAGGTCCTACATATTTTGCTGCTTTAACTTGATCAACAGTGTTCTGAGCTGCTTTCACAAGAAAAGGATCGTATTTATCGAATCCAAGAAATTGCTTCACAAACATTCCAACCCACATCATACTGACGCGACTAAAACTCCCTGGACCATAAGCACCTCTACCCGTAACGGGGTCCGTCATGGTTTCATGGGTCCATTTCTTGTAACTTTCAAACATCTGTTTCGCCTCTGGACTTTCCATCACGGAAAAGCCAGCAGATTTGGCACTCTTGAGTCCCAAAGCAACCCAACCCGAAACGGAAAAGTCCTTGCCTCCACCCTCATAGTGCCACCCCTCGCCTTTGTGTTGATTAATAAAGTCCTTAGCCAGAGCTTCTCCATGCATATGTGTCTGACTGCTGGATCCAAAAATCGACGTTTCGGCTAAAGCCATCAACACGATGGCTTTACCGTAATTGGTGTGCTTACCAAAGTGGTCGAACTTTCGCCTATAATCTCCCTCTAGCTTGGCCATTTCAGCGTTAATGTACTTAACGCCTTGGCGCACAGTATTTTTGTACTTTCCGGACATCTCATTGTGACCCGCTCCCAAGAAAGGTAGGAGAGCCAAGCCCGTCGTCACAGGATCTGCCGTGTTGGTGCCTTCGTAATTAGGGGCAACCCATGAACCATTTGGTTCTTGATGAGCCGCTAGCCATCGAAGGGCAGCATCAACAGCACCCTCAGTATTGCGACCTCCTCCACCAGAACGCAGAGCCTTATTTTTGTTCTTTCCAGAACGCTTGCTGTATCCCGATGGAAGACCACTAGCTCCTGAAGCGCCACCCGAAAGGCCCAAGGTCGCTAAATTTGATACATCTTGAACGGTACTCACTTCGTCAGGAACAAGATCCATCACTTCTTCCATGTTGTCGTCCAAAGACTCAACAGGCTCTTCGATAATCTCGACCACCTCTTCTTCAACGGGCTCTTCAGTTTCAACTGGCTCAACCTCAACTTCGGTAGGCTCAAGCTCAATCTCTTCGATCTCTTCGATCTCTTCGACGGGCTCTTCCTCCTCGATTGTCGTGATGACCGTTACTTGTTCATCGTCACTGGGACCTTCAGTAGGAATCAGACTGATGACAAACAGGAGAACCAAGTGCATGGCAACAGAAAGAAGAAACATTGGGGAGTATCCACGGATAAAGCCCGCTTTCCCCTGATCTTCTTCTTCCTCAAGAACATCTTCCAACTCTTCGTCGTATTGATCTTCTGCGTTGGCCAAGTTTGCCTCCATTCCCCAATGATTTCGACCATTCTACCTCTCCGCAAACAACCCTCAAGCCCCAAAGGGCCACCCTCAAGTCAAAAATAAGTCGGCCTCAGACTCGAGGCTGCGTATGACTCAGTTCATCACGTCGTAACGGTAGTAAACTTCGAGGCAAAGAGCGAAAAGTGCCGTTGTCCCAACTCGACCCACTTTGTGACCAGTGTGCCCTTTCGTCGGATCCCAAGAACCACCCAATTGCTTTGGGTCACCCCTATGCTGAGAACCGATGAGAGTCTTCTTCATAGCGGGATTCCAAGCCTGCCAGCATTCTCCTTGCTGCTGAAATGCAGACAAGGTGCCATAGTAGACTTGATAGACATCACCAGGAGCTCCTCCACCGACAACACTTCCCTTCTTCACCCAATTTACAGTGTTCTCAGAAGCTTTGACGAGAAAAGGGTCATACTTATCAAATCCGAGGAACTGCTTCTGAAACATGCCCACCCACATCATGCTGGGATCTTTAAAGCCTCCGGGACTGTATCGCCCCTTTCCTGTCACAGGGTCTGTCATAACCTCATGGGTCCACTTTTTGTAACCCTCAAACATCTTCTTAGCTTCAGGACTTTCCATCACATAGAGCCCTGCTGATTTCGCACTCTTGAGTCCCAAAGCTACCCAACCCGAAACCGAGAAGTCGTGCCCACCATTATGATAATGCCAACCTTGACCGGGCTTATTGGTCCATTGATCCAGTAAGGTCTTGGCCATCCCTTCTGCGTGACGACTCGTTCGATCGCTAGATCCAAAAATTGTAGTCTCAGCCATCGCCATCAAAACGATTGCGTTCCCATAATTATTATAGAAACCCTTGCCCTTGTATTTACCTTCTAGTTTATCCAGTTCACCATTGAGGTACTTGATGCCTTGGCGGACCGTATTCTTATATTTCCCGGACATCTCATTGTGACCTGCACCAAGAAAAGGAAGCAAGGCTAAGCCTGTCGTCGCCAGATCTGCTTGACTCGTCCCCTCATATTTGCTGGCAATCCAAGAGCCGTCATTCTCTTGGTGCGCCGCCAACCACCTCAGTGCTGCATCAACCGCCCCCTCGGTATTTTTTCCACCACCACCAGATCGGAGAGCCTTGTTCTTATTCTTTCCTGATCGTTTGCTATAACCAGAAGGGAGGCCACTGGCCCCTGAGGCTCCACCAGAAAGACCCAATGTTGCGAGATTGCTGACATCCTGAACGGTGCTGACCTCATCGGGTATAAGGTCCATCACCTCTTCCATGTTGTCATCCAAGGACTCGACCGGATCTTCGATGATTTCCACAACCTCTTCCTCAACGGGCTCTTCGGTTTCAACCGGCTCAACCTCAACCTCGGTGGGTTCAAGCTCAATTTCTTCGATCTCCTCAATCTCTTCGACGGGTTCCTCCTCTTCTATAGTTGTAATGACTGTGACTTGCTCGTCATCGCTTGGTCCTTCAGTTGGGATAAGACTAATAACAAAAAGAAGAACCAAGTGCATGGCAACAGAAAGAAGAAACATCGGAGAGTAACCACGAATGAAACCCGCTTTTCCCTGATCCTCTTCCTCTTCAAGAACATCTTCCAGCTCTTCGTCGTATTGATTTTCTGCTTCAGCCATCTTGAACACCACCCGAATCGTCCTGCAAACCTATTTTAGACATTTTTAACCCTGTGACAAGTTAATCTTCAAAGCTAAGCCAGCACGAAAAAGAACTTTCATAACAAATATAAACCTTGAAAATGTGCAGGTTGAAGAGCAACGAAGAAATGGAATATTGGAGCCTTTTAAAGAGAGACGCCAACATATGAATATCGCCGAAGAAAATTTCAACTCTCGTGTCGCATCCAACCCCTACCCAGGCCGAGGCATTGTCATGGGGCTTTCCGAAAGCGGCCAACTCCTTCAACTCTACTGGATCATGGGTAGAAGCGACAACAGCCGTAATCGCATCTTCGAAAATGACGACAAAGGCATGCTTAGAACACTCCCTGCGGATCCATCAAAAGTTCAAGACCCCTCTCTCGTTATCTACGAAGCCATGCTGGAGAGGGACAACCATTTCATTGTCAGCAACGGTGACCAGACAAGAACGATTCATCAGATGCTAAAAATGGAATCAGGAGGCTTTGAAACGGCCTCCGTGGCTAGAGAGCGAGAGCCCGACGCCCCAAATTACACCCCCAGAATCAGTGGAATGATCACACTTGACCGCGGCGAAGCTTTTTTTCGCTATTCCATCCTCAAGGCCAACCCTCTTAATCCATCGAGAAGCGATCGAAATTTTTATTATAAAGATGCCGTTGAGCCGGGCCTAGGCTTTCTAATCACCACCTACATGGGCGACGGAAACCCTCTCCCCAGCTTTCAAGGTGAACCCCTTCCTGTTCCTATGAAAGGCACTCCCGATGAAATTCTGGAGACTTATTGGAACAGCCTCAACGAGGATAACAAGATTTCTCTTGCTCTCAAGTCCATCGACCCCTCCAACGGGAGCTCTGAAATAAGAACCCTCAATCGATACTCAAAGACAACCTGAGGGCAACAACTGGCTTAAAAAAGTCGAGCTCAAGCAAACTAAAGCGTCGTTTTCATCTCACGCCAGGGCTCTACTCAATAACATTTATAAAGAACCCAAGCGCTTCTGATAAAGCCCTTTGCCCATGGTTCGAGGCCTCTCCTGAGTGCTGATGGCGGGACTTGAACCCGCACGCCCATGATTGGGCACGGGATTTTAAATCCCGGGTGTCTGCCAGTTCCACCACATCAGCTCGAGGCTCATATTAAATTGGCCTTAAGGGCTGCAAAGCACAATGTGTATAAATTGCCCCTATACTTGTTGATTTTTCAAGGTTCCTGCCAACATGACGGTCCTTGCTGGGCTCGATGAAATCACTTTCTTCATTACTCCTCATTACACTTTTCCTTCACGCTTTCACTTGGGAAGGGAAGTCTGAGAAAAGATTACTGATCCCCTCACTAGAGAGAGCCCTGCTTCTAAGAGCTCCGGAAAAAGGTCTTATCAAGGGTAAAGAGCTCAGTCGACTACCTCTTTCTGGGCTCCAAAAGAGCATGGCTCTTCGTCACTTAGAACGATTTGCGGAAAGAGTTCCTCTGGACGATTCTAGAGTCTTCTGGATAGATCGCTTCCATCGAGATCTCTACCGAGCGATTCTAGCCAAGCGCCCGGGGACAGAAGCTGATACATTTCGTCCAGTCGAAACATCTTGGAGAATCAGAACTGGGCACCAATCGGGAGTCTTAATGCGACCCGATGGGCTGCCCCTCCCCAACAACGAAAGTTCACCCTATCTCGAAGCAGGTCTTCAACTTCTCATGAAGGCAAGAGAACTGCCTCGCTATGGCTCGCTCGCCCTAGAACTCTACGGGCACCGTAGGGATATGGAGAGAAAACAACTCAGCGCCTACGATTCCCAAAGTATGGGTGTCGCTTTATCCTTCCGCAAAGCAGTGAGGGAACTTAGACTTGACCTAGAACAGTCGTTTTTTGGCAATTCAGCAACCCGTCCTGGAGCCGTTAAAGCCAAGGTGTCTTGGGAAGACCAGAATGAAGTTATCTCAGCCTTCCTCAATGGAAAACTGATCAAGAAACTACAACTTCAACATCAGACTTTCACAGATCAGGTAAAATATGATCAATCTGGCAACAAGAAAGACGCCACAAAAGTCGATTTTGAACTCAAACTTGAATTACTGCCCTTCCAATTTTTCGGAGGCAGAACCCTGGTCACTGTAGGCTCAACCATATCTCGCCAAAGCTCCAGCGCCCCGGTACTCGATCGCTTAGGACTGAAGCCTTGCCTCCAGCTAAAATGGAAAGAGCCGAGCGGTTCCTACGAGTTCGAGTCTCGCGTCAGCCATTTGTTATACTCTTCGCAAAATGATTCTCTAGGAGTCCGTGATGATCAGCTGCTGACCTGGGAGGCAAAACTGCAAAGAAATATGTCTGAGCAGTGGGCCATTCATGGTGGTTGGGAATTTCAAGACCACACGTCTAAACAGACAATCTACGACCAACGAAATGAAGTGCTTTTCATCGGGATGGATGGCCGATGGTAAGATCAGCATTCATCACCTTTACCCTCCTACTTTCAGGATTGACCTCTTTAGGAGGAGAAGAGTTCGAGGGTGAAATCAGACGCATTGGAAGGGCTTCTGTTAACCTCAGCTCTTCGACCACCCTTGAAGCTGGAGATCTGCTTCAGATTCATAAAGGCTCCTATAACTTCAGTCTTGGACAGACTAAAATTGAAATCGGCGAAAGCTCTCTTGTTAGCATTGGACAGAAAAAAGCTTATCTCGAAATATTCAGAGGAAGCGCAAATATCTCGTGCGCCGCAGACTCCTTCATCCTCCTCAATGGATCTTCTCAACTCAAACTTCTCCCTAATAGTTCTGCTTATTGGGCCTCGAAGGGAGAAAAAGTTCACATCAGCCTGTTCAGAGGAAAGGGGCACCTCCTAACTCCTTCGGAGGGGAAAGTCCTCACTTCGGGCATGGGAGCCCTCATCGAGAAGGATCAGATCACCTCAAATATTCTTGCGCTCAATATGGAGGAAGCCGTCTCCCCCATGACAGAAAAAGGAGTTCAGAAAATCTTCGAAGAAACGGCCGAGTTCAGAGAGCGCTTTGGGAGCTTGGGTTTTTTAGAGGCGTTTCGCTTCGAAGACCCAAAAGAAGTCATTTTTTACTACCTTGATGCCATGGAAAGAAGTGGCTGGATCAATCACGTGGAAAGAGGACAGGACCACCTATTGGCCCAGAAGGTCCTTCTCCTTGAAAAAAGCGACTCGGTTTTTCCTGAAAGATTACAGATCCATCTAAGAAGGAACCCCTCCACAATTTCACTCCTCAAAGATTTCGATCGGCTTGATGTCGGCCTCTCTAAAATGGACGAATTGGACCGGGTCTTTATTTCCTTTTTCGTTAGACAAGCCATGGCGGAGGAACTGATCGCCAAGAAAAAACTGAGGCTGTCAGTCAAGGGGTTCTACCGAACTCAAGCCTTACATCAGACAAACGTCACCGAATCTCCTGATGACTCGAAAACCATTTCCGACCGAAGAGGCGCTTCCATGACTCATCAACTTCAAGTTAAGTGGACTGGGCTCACTCACAAATGGGGTCAGCCGGGCTTTTCACTTCGATTATCTGACCGAAGCTACTACGACGGATTCTTTACGAACAGAGAAGTGTCCACCTTAGGCATCGAATCCAAATTAAATCGCACCGTTGGCAAAAAAGGCGACACCATTCTTGAAGTAAACCCCTCTTACAAGCTTCGCTTCGATTTTGTTAATTCTAACGCTGGTCGAGACCTTAACTTTTTCACCCACCGCCCTGCTCTCGAAATCGTTTTTAACCCCATTCAGGAAGGAGGAAGATGGTCAGACCTCTTCTTTCACTTCCTTAAATTTGGCCTTGACCATCGTAAGTATGCCTCGGGTTTTCGCTTCTCCTCAAATGCTGGGGAGAAAAAAGATACCACGACCCTTTGGACTTCTTGGATAGGGATTAACGCTATTCGTTGGGGTCAATTTCGAGTTCAGGAGAGCCTCTCTGTAGATGTACGATCTTCGATTTCAGAAGACGCCAATCTCGAATACAACCTATACAGTCTTAACTTAAGCCTTTCTATGAGGCAAGACAGGTGGGAAGCCAAACCTCTTTTTTCACTAACTTATCGAGAGCAACCTGCCTTTCGCGGCGCCCCGAGAAATGATCTCAAACATGAATTGGGAGTTCTCGTCACGTCCTACAAAGTTGGCAACTGGGCGGATATCTCTTTGGGTTACCGTTACAGCTCTCAGAATTCGAATCAAGACAACTTCTTTGATTACATTGACCAGCAGTGGTCCATGAGTCTCATCAAGGCCTTCTGATGAACCGGCAACTGAAAAACATCCTTTTCTTGGCCAGCATCTTCAGCTTCTTTAGCCTCTGCCTTCTCGCAGAAGGCAGCAGACGCTTTCAAATTAAGAGCGAGGGACTCCACCTGATGGATGTTCCCCCCCAAGAAATTCTTACAAAAAACATGCCTCAAAAGGTCGAGGTCCTGCTACCAGACAACTTGCGACTTCAAAAAATCACCTCCCCCATGGATCTTGACCTGACGCTAACTGACCTCAAAGGAAAAGCTTATCTTATCTCACCCAAAAAAGGTCGACTCGATCTCGATAAAACATCTCGCCCCCTCATGGCTTGGGACCGCCTCGTCACCGAAAAAAAATCCGAAATCACGATCAAATCCAGTGATGGCAGCACATGGATACTTGGATCAAACGGACTCCTTCAGATTATGAAAAAAAAGGATGAAACTCCTATTTTGAGGCTTCTCAAAGGAAGGCTTCGCATTCGCAATCCAAATGAGGAGACTTTCCTTGCCGTTGAGACACTCAATTCCATGCTTTCCATTCCCTCTGGAACGACTGACGTTATCATCTCCGCTATGAATACCCTCGTTGCTCCCCGAGAAGGAACCGCACCAATTGTCACGACAGGCAAGACTAAGGCCACGGTCCCCGTTGGACGATACGGTTTCATATCCCATGACGGCTCTTTGCTATTCTCCCAAGGGAAATAATGAAGGCGACCACGAAGATCCTCATTTTTCTCAGCTTGGCTTTGGCTCCTCTGCTGGCCGAAGCAGAACCCTTCGGGCTTGTCATGGCAAGGAGCGGTGAGAATTATGTCACCAGAGGCATCATTGAATTCGAAGCCCAAGTCGAGGAAGTTCTCATGTGGGGCGATGAAGTTGAAACCGGAGATGATGGGGCGCTCCAGATTACATTTGGCTCTTCATTCCTATCAATTGGGCCAAACACCTTTGTATCATTTAGCAAAGAAACCAATTCCGAAGGCGAGGAACTGATGCTTATGAATCTTGAAGAAGGCTCTTTTCGCTCAAAAATCCTCAATTTGGGTACCCGCCAGTTCTTTGAAGTCGTAACTGAAAACGGTCGACTGAGAGTCCATGGCACGGACTTTGTCTCGTCATTTAGCCCTGAGGCAGAAGAACCATTCAACGTTTCTGTACTCCAAGGAAGAGTTTCCCTTAGCAACCCTGAAACGGATTCTCCTGGAGATCAGAGTTCTACCCAATTCGAACAAGATGAGCCTGTCACCCTGAACCAGCACGAGGCTGGAGGGTTCGTTCAGAATGGGGAGTCCCAAGAGGTCTCAAAGTTTTCGCTCAACGAGGCGAATCAACTCAAAGAAGATTACCCCATTCCAGGGGACGAAGTTGTAACGATTGCAATCGACAACTTGGGTGTCGCCCACGCGGAAATAAACACTTTGACTGATAGCATCCAAGAAGGCCAAGAGCAGACGACCAGCAGTGACCCCACTCTCGACGACATCAAAGACGAAATTCTACTGCAAACAGAATTCGAATTGACTATTAAGGCGAGGATCGACCCAGACGCCTGAGGCAATTGTGTTCTAAATCACAGTCTTTTGGCTTGTTTTTAATCGCCCCCCCTCAATAATGACCCGAAACTTTTCTAACAGGGAGCTTTTTTGATATCGACCGGCATCAGGATCTTAATCTTGATCTCCTCAGTTCTGCTCGCCATTTCGTGTGGTGGTGGCGGAGGAGGTGGAGGAGCTGACGGCGATGGCCCGACACTATTAAAAGCCCGGTTCAGCCCTACAGATCTATATAATGCCCTCCCCGGTGACCGGATGCTCATCTACCGATTGGGAGAAACGGAGGTCTACTTTGATGGAGGAGACATTGGGACGGTCGCCAAAAGGCTGACGGTTTCCTTTGAGCTTGAGCAACATTATATCATGGCTGTTGAGCGATTGGGGATTCAATTCCTCAGCACCATTATCACCCCCGACCAAATCAACGAGGCCATCACTCTTGGAGTTCTGGACCTCGGAGACCTCAATGCGGTTACGACGTATCTGGTTCACGAGATTGAACCCAATGCTCGAGCCAAGGACGTTGTTCGTCAAAACTCAGCTGTCCAAACAGCCCTCGATCGTTACTTCAAGGATGTAGACACCTTCAAAGAGCTTGTCCTGTTTGACCTTCTCGATAGCACCATTGAAAAAGAAGACGATTTCTTTAGTCAAATGGCCAACCGCGCAAATGCCATGACCGCTTTCTCAGCCCTACTGAGGCACAACATCGAAAACGGCAAGACCTCGATCCAGAACATTCAAGATATGCAGGAACTCCATCGAGCAGTCCTGACAGGCTCGGCTCAAATCTGGGCATCATCTAGCAGAAAAATTGGTGATTCTTTGCCAGACTTTCCTGCCTTCTCGGATTACTTTACCGATGTCGGAGCTAGGATCCAACACAAACTCTTCAACAAGGAGAGTACCACCTACTTCGTCATGGATGAGCGCGACCTCTATGACATCTTCTACGATCAAGATTCTGCCGACGAACTGTTCGTCTACGATTTGGCTGTTGAAACTCCCTATTCGGTTATCTCAGGCATCATCACAGGGCCCGGTTCTTCAGAGACGACAGTCTATCTCCAGCGACCATCCGCATCTGGCAATGAATGGGTGACTCAAGAGACTGTGACGGACGCAAATGGCCATTTTGCTTTTGAAGGGGTTCAAAACGACGACGAATACCGGTTGGTCGCTAAGAAAGCTGGATTTGTATATCGGGGAAAAGCTCTTTCAAAAGCCGGAAATCTGCTCACGGTCAGCATCGAAGGCTTTCAAGTTGACGACTCCACCATAGAAATGACCACGGACAGCATGCTTCAGGTCAAAGACAAGGGCATCACCAGCGCTAAGCTTGCCGACGACATTATCATTCGTGGAGACCTTGAGGTCCAGGGCTCGA
>Ga0233432_10004590_pt1 | contig 12191 bp, 12 predicted proteins | sample SI_122_August201_6_FD_179870 | JGI IMG/M metagenome (GOLD analysis project Ga0233432, IMG submission 179870) | Seawater microbial communities from Saanich Inlet, British Columbia, Canada - SI_122_August2016_10_MG | ecosystem: Environmental > Aquatic > Marine > Inlet | place: Canada: British...
ATTTCTACTTTTACTCTTTCTACTTTTACTCTTTCTACTTTTACTCTTTCTATTAGATCTTTTATTTTTTCTATTAGATCTTTTATTTTTTCTATTAGATCTTTTATTTTTTCTATTAGATCTTTTCTTTCTAGTACTTCTGGTTCCTCCTTCATAACTATTTTCTGATTTCTCTAATTCATTTTTATCAAGTTTAACCATATCTCTGTTTAAATCATTAATTATATTTATAAATCTTATAAGTGATCTCCTAAAAAACTTATCTGAGACACTCGTTCTTTTATTTTCCATTTCCTTTTTTATTAGATTCATATCAATTTTACCGTTTCTTGTAAAAAAACTATATTTTATTAATGATTCTATAAAGTTAGCTAATACTTTTTTTATCCATGAAAGTTTTCTATAATCTTCTTCATCGTCATCTACTCCCTCTAATTCAGTAAATTCTTTTACTCTTTTTATTATTTCTTCTAGACTTGAGTATTTTCCCTCATATCCAAAGAAAAATAAATAGCATCTCATAAACATATCCCTTTTTTCTTCATCTAATATTTGTTCTATAAGGTATTCTATTTTCCTTAGATTGAATAAACTTTTAAATTCTTCTTTTTCTTTATTGAGACGCAAAAGAAACTTTGACTCTTGTTCTATTCCTTCATCACTGTTCTCGCTTGATACTTCTACTTCACCTTCTTCATTAGGGAAGTTTTCATAATAGTAATTTTTTAAAGCAATTAACTTTTCTTTATCCTCACCGAAATTTTTGTCATTTAAGAGACGATTCCCTAATTCTAATAGTATTAATTTCTCAAAATATAAATAAAATTCTGTGCGGAGATGAAGATCCATTTCTTCATGTAATAAACGTTCTCCTTCTGTTACATTTTTTTGAAGCATTTTTAATTCATTTTCTGTAATATGTTTCATTTTTGATCCTTCACTGCTTTTACAACCATTAACTATTAACATACCGTTTTCACAAACCATATCAAGAAATTCATTCGCATCTTTACATCGTATTAGTTCATGAAATTCAAAAGCATTATCATCTAAATCTTTTAAATCTTTTAAACTTTTACCATCTCTTAATTTAACCGAATGTGATTCTAACCATCCTTCATTAAGATCACTTTGGGGAACCTTACATTTCTTTTTATTATCCATCGCTTCTTTTGAATGTCCATCTATTGTATCAAGTTCCATATATAATTATTGAATATTTAAATTTGAAATAATATATTAGAGATATTAATTAATAAATATGGCAGACTCAGAAAGTCCCCTCCGCTTTCTAGACAGAGATGTTTCTCTCATGATTTATGAGAAATATTATCCTTCAAAAGAAGCAAAAGAATGGAAAGAACTTTCAGATGATCAATTCAAATATCACCTTAAAGAATACCTTCAAAGATATCTCTTGAACGACATTTATGGTCATCTAAATCTTTTGAAACCAAATAACCCAATTCGAATTATTGGAAACAATCGTTATATGATACCTTCAAAACATTACTCATTTACAGATTATTTGGTTAAACATTCAAAAACATATGTAAAAAATAAAAAAAGAGATAGTTCTAATAAATATACTCCTTCTTACGTTCGGGCAAGGAAATACAAAAAAGAAGCTATGGATGAAAGAAAAAGAATAAGTAATTATTTAGTTTAAGATTAAATTCTTAATTTAAAATAAATGTAAAATTATCAATGAAAGACAAAGTTTTTTATTTTTTACCAATGGTTTCCACCATCCTTGTTGTTAATTCTTTTAATCACATAAGGAACTTTGGTATTAGAGATGATATAAAAAAAAATCCTTGGAACCTTTTCTTTCCAAAAATATAAATTTGAAAGTATATAAATGTATTATATTACACTTCAATAAAATGGATAACAAACTACACCTTATTCCAAAAGGAGAAGAAGAATATTTCAGTAGTTCAGAACAATCACAGAGTAGTGAAGGTGAATATGATGAAGTGGATACACCATCTCCAAGAGAACATCCAAAATATCATTATGAGAAAGAAATGAAAGATAGAAACTATGAAAGACTTTCTCACTTTCTATTTGGACTTATTATAGGTTATCTATACAAAGATTACATTTCTTAAATTTTAATATTTCTAAAGAATCCTTCTTTGGCTGTAAAAAGGTTCTTAAAATTTTTCATTGTAATTACGTATTTATTTTTCTTTTTTGTTCCCCAAATATTCATTAATGCAGTATTAACATTTTTACTATATGATAAAAAAAATTCATTCTTCATTAATTTAATTATTTCTGATTTTGTTAAGGATTCTTTGTTTTTAGAATATTTTTTGAATAATTTTTCTTTTTTATCAGTTTTCTTTTTTTGAGTTTTTTTCATTATTAACTATATTATTATGAAATGTTTTTTTATCATGGTTAATTATTCCACACGGACCACAATGGTCATGATTTGCCAAATATACAATTCTTTCTAGTCTGTTTTTATCATAGCTTATATTCCATCTCCCTAAAAGAGGTTGCTTTTGAACTTTTGTGAAGATGTTAAAGATTTCTCTCAACATTATTAAATTTTTATTACAATAATTAATATTTAATTTTCAAATTTTAAATGTATAATTTTTTCTTTCCTTCTCTCCCTTATCTTTTAAAACTTTTAAACGTACGTACATAATCATACCTACTTTCCATATTCTTTTATGAGGATACTTGAATCCATTTTCTTAAAGTTGGTAGTCTTTTTTTTCATTATATTATATTGTTATATTATATATATAATGGATGGTCTGAATTTTTTATTAAGTAATTATTCTATTTTAGAAAATCCTAAAGAATTAAAAGCTTATATGGATCCAAAAGATGAAGATGGAAATAGTGATGAAGTTACTAAACAAAATAATCATCGTTCATTATCACTCTTGATTAGAGATTTAATAGATAATTTTAGTAATGAAGCATTAAAATTATTATTAGAGAGGATGGATGTTTCTAAATATGATAAATATGCTATTTATGGAGGTAAGGGAAAGGCAACTGAAGCAGATTTATTTACAATGGGTAAAAGAAGTAGATATGATATGGCTGTGACAAGTTCAGAATTTTTTTATTTAGATGAAGTTGATGTGCTGACATATTGTTTCAAAAAAGATAATTTAAATGCATATGAATTATTTTTAGAAGACGGAGTACTACATACTCAATATGATGGTAGTAGACAAGTCGCACGGGGGGAGAAAGGCACTACTGTATATACAGAAATAGTTACTGAAATATTTTATAGATTATTGGGTGATTCAAATTATAATCTTGGATTATTAGAACAATTTATATTATTACCACTCTATCATGATAAATCAGAAGATTTTAAAGAATCAATACATAAAGGTATTCCATCTATTAATGACCTTATCTTTTTGAGAGAAAGAGAAATACTTGAAGAACAACTTGGTGGTCAATTTATCCCAGAAAAATTAAAAGCACTAGATATTGTAGAAGATATGCTTAAAAGATCAATTGAAACTGTTGAAAGACATAATTTAATGAATGCTAAACAAAGACTTAATACAGTTAAGGGATTAGAAGATAAAGGTTCAGAAAATCCAGCAGAATTATATTTAGACGAAGATACTCGTAATATTTTAAGAAATTATACTACAAAGGCAATACCATATTCTCAATCAGAACCTTTTTTTGATTCAGATGAAACATTAGAACAATTTTTAGAAAAAATAGATGAAGTTAAAGGGAAAAATTTAACTAAAAAGAAAAAAAGAAAAAGGAAACAAAAGAAAGGAAAATGGGGATCAGCAGCAGTAAAAAAAGGAGGTGCATACAAAGATTTATCACCAGAAGATTATGCAAAATGGAAAAACATACATGCTCTATCTAAAGATTGTGTTCCATGTGTCCTTAATTTATTAGGTTTTAATGAAGAAGAAAGTAAGGTTTTGGCTGGTTTTTATGGAAGAAGTGGTATGTATGATGAAGAAATAATAGATGAATTTAAAAGAATTCATCCTGACTACGGTTTTGCTTTTTTACATTCAAGAAATCTTTTTGAAGAGTTAAAAACTATAAGAGAAAAAATATTACTAGTAGAAAGAAATAAAAGATCATATGCAGGAATCGTTCAAAAAAGTAAATCTACAGATGATTTAAGATTTTATATAAAAAGATATTCTAATTTTATAAAAACATTTTATGATGAAATTTTTTCTGATAATGAAAACACGGCTGTTCTTGGAAGATATACTTACATTGAAAATATAAGAGATAATATTATTGGTAATCATGTTGTTTCATTATCTAAATACAATGGTGAATATATATTGTATGATGCTCAACTTAAAAAAATATCTATCGGATTAAGGAAAGTAACATTATTTTTAATATCTCAAAGAGCTTTTAGACTTGATTATTTATGGGGATTTAAAGTAGATCCTGGAGTAAGTCTTGAACCATCAACATTAAATTTAAATAAACCGGATACTTCAAGGGAACCTCAAAGAGAAAATGATGAATTATTAGATGAATTAGACGGACTTGTTTCTAAACTTGAAAATTCCATGGTACATAATGAAAGCAATTCTTTTAGAGAAAGTCGATTATTTAAATTAATGGATAATCCAAATACAGTATAATATTAATCTAAATAATACCCAGTCCCTTGATCACCCGTTTTAAAAACATAACCTTCTTTTTTATCCATAAATTTATCTGATTTTATAAATGTTTCAACTATATTATCATTTATATTATTATCATTTATATTATTATCATTTATATTATTATCATTTAAATCATCATAGATTACAAAATTACCGATCATCTTTTTTTTTTCGCAATCACCGAAAAAGCATGGTTTATCTTTTTCATCATATTTATATCCAAAATAAATTACCCATACAATCCCATATAATATACACGGAATAAATTCTTTATATGGAATATTATCATATTGATTTACTATAATTGATCCGATAACTGCTCCCAATATCCCTACAAATGTACTTTCAATAAATAAATTCATTATTATAATATAAATAATCTAATTTTTTTAATTAAACATAAGTTTAAAGTATTTAAAAAATATAATTTATTCTTTATAAAATGACTGAAGAAGAAAAGGTTGATTATTTAGATGTTGATGATCCTATTCCCGGACAGAGTTTCTGTTGTTTATCATTTGTATCTCCTGAAAATTTAATTGAATCGAAAGAAGCTTGGAAAGTTTCTAAATTTTTACAATCCGTCTGTAAAGATAGAGATATGGATTTCAAAAAAACTCTTGAACAATATAATGATTTTTGCTATAAGTTTCAAGATGATTTACAAAAAGACTTTGATCAACATAATAATTTTAAAACTAATATAAGAGGTATTAAAATGAGAGGTGTTTATTCTACACAAGAAGAAGCAACAGCAAGAGCAAAGAAACTTCAAACTACCGATAGTGATTTTCACGTTTTTGTAGGTCAGGTTGGTTACTGGCTTCCCTGGGATCCGTGTGCTGATAAAATTGAAGATGAGCAATTTATGAATTCTCAATTAAATGATATGATGGAAAAATATAAAGAAAATTCTATTAATAAAGATATCTTTTATGAAGAACAAAAAAGAGAAAAGGTTAAAGCAGCGAGAGAAGAAGCATTAAAGAAAAAGAAAGAAAAAGATAAATTAGAAAATAAAGTAGATTCTATTCCTGAAGAATCAGAAGAATCAGAAAAAGTAGAAGAATCAGAAAAAGTAGAAGAATCAGAACCAGAACCAGAAAAAGTAGAAGAATCAGAAAAAGTAGAAGAATCAGAACCAGAAAAAGTAGAAGAGTCAGTACCAGAAGAAATTAATGAAGTAATTGGAAATGATAAAGTTGATGAAGATATTAAAAATTCTTTAGAATCTGTTGATCCTTGGATGGCAAATAAAGTTAAAGATCAATAAATTATATTATTATTAACTATATGGAAGTTCCGATCATTTTTCTATCAATTATATTTATGATTATAATAGTATATCATATAACAAACTATTATAATATTAAAAAATTAAAAAGTTGTAGTATAGAATATAAAATAAAAAGTGATATTGATTTAACAGAACCCGATGATACTTCTGAAACGGCAGATGGAGATACTCAAGAAGAATCTCCATTAATTCAAAGCGAAGATAGAAAGAGTGGATTTTTAGATTTTTTTATGTTTAACTAAAATATAATGAGACTAAATATATCTTTAATTATATTCGTTATGGGTTTATTATTAATTAGTGCGGGTTATGCAAATCAAATAAAACCTTCATGTAAAAAAGATGTTGAAATTAAATATGTAAATAGAGAATTATATGATGAATTATCACAAGAGAAACCATATATGGAAAATCATCTACAAACTCTATAAAATGGATACTCTCCACATTTAGGACTTTTTCTTATAATTTTACATATATCTCCGGGTGCTAACCTTGTTATTTTGGCCATAATTTCTGTTTTTGAAATTATTGGAAATTGATTATTATTAGCATTACATTTAATAAATATCTCTTCTATTTCTTTTTTATTTCTAATTGGTATATGTTTTGGTACAAGTCTATGTTTGGTAATATCATTTGTGAAATGATTAATATCGAAAATATGTACATTTCTAAAATGTTTATTTTCTAATGGATAATTATTTTCTTTCATTTCTGTAATTATATCCTCACTTAATTGTCTTTCATTAAATCCATTTTGAAGTAAAGCATTTAATTCAATAAAACTTTTTTCCAATGACTCTGATACACTATCATTTATGATTATATAAAGACTATCTTCAAAATCAATCACTTCGCTTTGATATAGATTGTTTAATTTTTCACACGCTGCTTTTGTAACCTTTGAATTTTGACGACCGATTTCAGGAAGATTAAAATATATTACATGAAGTTTGTGTGAAGGTATCTTTAAATGTTTCAATGTAAAATTACATCCGGAAGCAGGTCCAAATAGAGCAAGATTACTATTCTTTGCTGATGGAATAGAATAAATCTTCTGTATCTCTGTATCCGAAAGATCAGCTATGGTTGATGTTTCCCATTCTTCTTTCAAAATTTCTTTCAGTGTATACCTCGTTTTGTTTACTTTTTCAACGATATTCATTATTATTAATTATTTATAATATAGTTTTATATAAAAATTCAAATTTTAATTATACATGTTTTTATCATTCTTTTTTTCAAAATGATCTGATTTATTATTTTCAATTATTTCATAAAAATCATCAATAATATCAAAAATAGTTTCTTTTTCTCTATTAAAAAATAAAAATTCTTGTAACATTGCTGTAGTATATTCTCTATTTTTAATCATTTTATAAAATTTATTAAAATTATTTTTATCATTTTCAGGTGCCATTCTTTCAAAAATACAATTTGTTTGATATTCATCAGCATACCCCAACTCATATTTATGATCTACTCGACATGATCTAAATAAAGCATTATCAATAACTTCAGGTTTATTTGCTGTAATAAATAATAATGTACCTTCAACACAAGAAAAACCATCAAAACAATTTAAAAGTCCTTGAAGTGTAATACCATTATCATCATCACCCTTTTTTCTATTTGTAAAAATTGAATCAATATCTTCAATAACAATAATTCTTTTTTTCTCCTCTTTTTCTTCTAAATAAGAAATAGCATCAATTAAACCATAATCTGTTAATTCTTTTGAAATAGGAATTACATATATATCACAATCAAAATAAGAAGCAATTGTATTTATAGAACTTGTCTTACCCGTCCCAGGTGGTCCATAAAGCATAAAAACACTTTTATATGGAATACCATGTTCTAAATAATCTGCTCTAGTATCTTCATTAAAGAATTTCTCAACATTTTTAAGTAATTCTTCTTTTTGTCCTTCTTTTAAATAAAGTGTATCAATTGGTCTTTTTGGACTTTTAAATAAAAGATTCCAATATTCTTTTCTCCACATATTTACTTTTATAGTTTTCTTTTCAGATTTTTTTGATAATTTAATTTGATCTTCACAATATTTCTTTGCTTCATCAACAAATTTAATTAAAATTTCATTAGTATCACCTTTTAATTTAATCTGTTTTAATATAGCTTCTTCAGGAGCAGAATTACAACCTGGACCAGGGACTAATATTTTTACAGGAATATCATTTTCTTTTAAAGTCTTCAAATCAAAATTAATAACATTTTCTTCATATTTTAAATCTATATTAATATCCGTGGGGTTACAAACTTTTACTGTGGGATAATTAGTTTTTCTATATATAAATTCATAAGGTTTAATAGTACTTTCAGCAACATACTCAAAACTATTTATCTGATCAGTATATTTACTGTAAACATAATGAAGAACATGTTTATAAAAAATAGTATTACTGTTTAAATTTAATTCGCTTTTCATTTATAATATAATATAAATATCTTTGTATTTTTAAATATTTATTCTTCTAATTCTTCAATTTCTTCATCTGATAATCCTTCTTCAATTGAATATTTATTCATATTTTTCTGTAAATATCTAAATACCGGAATATTGGAAATATTATCTTCTGTAACTATTCGAGTTGCTACAGACATGGTTTCTAATTCTTGAATTAATAATTTCATACAATATGGAATTTCTACATTTACTTTTGTTTCTTTTTTATCATCATAATTAATTAAACCATCTTTTTTATCTATTTGAACTTTAAATTTATCAGACCTTTCCATAACAGATTCTTTCAAAAATTCAGAAATACCATGTGAAAGAATTGAATCTCTTTCCATCTCTCCAATACGAAGTCCACCATTATTAGCTCGACCCGATGCTGGTTGTCTTACTAAATGTTGCGAAGGTCCAGTACCCCTACTATGCATTTTATCAGCAACCATAATTTTTAATCTCTGATAATATGTTGGACCTATAAATATTGATGTTCTTATCTGATCTCCATTAATACCAGAATACATAACTTCATTACCATCTTTTTGATAATTAAATCCTTCTAATACTTCTGAAAACTCCCGTATGTCATTATTCTGAAATGGTGTCGCATCTCCTAAATGTCCTGATAAACAGACACTCTTTCCAAGAATAACTTCTAATAACTGATTAATAGTCATTCTAGTAGGTATAGCATGTGGATTTACTATAATATCTGGTACTATACCATCTTTAGTAAATGGCATGTCATAATTAGGTAATGTCATTCCACACATACCCTTTTGACCGCATCTTGAAGCAAATTTATCACCAGGACCGGGTGATTTAATTTTTCTAATTCTAACTTTACATGATCTAAGTCCTTCTTTATTTTTTAAGACACTTACTTTATCAACTGTTCCACTTGTTCCAAAATTAACTCTTTTTCCACTTGCTTTTGTTATCAATGATCCTGAACTATTCATTTTTTTTTCACATCGTCCAATGATAATATCTTTATCAGTTATATATTCTCCTTCTTTAACAAAACCATTATCATCTAATTTATCAAACTTAGCCATGTTTGTTTTTTCAACATTTTTTTCCGTTTTTGGATTGCCGAAATAAATTCTTTTATTTCCTTCACTACTTTCACTATCTTCATAACTTCTAAAATATAATGATTTAAATAATCCCCGTTGAATAGAACTTTCATTTAAAATAACAGCATCTTCTTGATTATACCCAGAATAACATGCTATCGCAACAATAGCATTTATTCCATATGGTAATTTATCAACATCAGTATATTTTTTATATCGAGTAGTTACTATTGGTCTTTGAGGATATTCTAATATATGGGCGAATGTTTCAAAACGAGTATTATATGCTGATGAATAAACTCCTACAGATTGTTTAGTTTGTTGACATGAAAATACATTTCTAGGATATTGACTATGATCTGGAAATGGTATATTAAGAGATACAGCACTTAACATTAATGAAGGATGTATTTCACAATGAGTATGTCTATCTTCAAATGTATTTATATCTTTAGCAATTAAAGTTTCTTCTGTTTCTGTTGAATCAATGTATTCAATTACAGCAGATTTTTCTTCTAAAAATTGGAATAAATCATCTTTTTCGGATTTAAGTTTATCTAATTCTTCTTTAAAGTAAACACTAGTATTAAAATTTATATCTTCGTTTATTTCAAACATATATCCATAAATAGAATTATTCCAACTTTTAATATAATTTATATCACCAGATATAAGTTCATTATATTTTTTACCATTGTTATCTTTTAAATTAAATATGGGTCTTATTATTCTTCCAGAATCACAAAATACATGTAATTCTCCAGTTTTTATATTCCAAGAAATAGAAGTACCAATATTTATAAAACTATTTAATTTTAATAATCTCATATATTTTAATAAATATACAGGATCCCTATGTACACCAACTATAGTCCCATTTAAAAATACTTTTACTGAATTATAAAATTCTTCATTTATAACATTTTCAAGTTTAATTATATCGCCATCTACTAAAGCTTCATATATAGAATTTTCATCTATATTTGTTGTAACTCTAGCAAAAATAGATAAATGATTAATTATACCAACATTTCCACCATCGGGAGATTCCGTCGGACAAACAAATCCCCACTGAGAATTATGTAACTTACGTGGACCAATTGTCTTTGATCCGGATGGTAAAGGATATGATAATCTTCTAATATGTGATAATGTTCCAAGCATAACATTTCTATTTAAATCCTGGACAATCCCCTGCCTTGATGATAATCCAGTTCCAAATCTAGCACCAAAAGATTTTGATATTGAATCCATAATTGAATTATCAAATATCTTTCCAATATTAAATTCATTTATGATATTAGATATATCAGAACCTTCAATTGATTCATGATTTAACTTATATTCTGCATCAATTTTTAATGATGTGTTTCTCTTAAAATTACCCCATAATTCACGATATAATTCAAGCAATAATGATCCAGGTAAATCAACTCTTTTATTTGTATATGAATCTCTATCTGTTTCATCATATAATCCGATGTGAGTTAATAATATTTTTCTAACTATAAAACCTAAATATTTACACTTTGAAATATTATCATTGTAATTAGGGAATAAATTATTACTTAAAATATCATAAACATTAAAATTTTCTTTACCCTTTGTATTTAATGATAAAAATTTATAAGCATTTTTCTGTGTATATATAGGTTGTGAAGATTTAATACTAGGTATTAATAAATCATATAATTTAGATTTTAATTCTTCATTATCATTTTCATAAACTATTGTTTCAAGTATTTTTTTATCGCTTTCATATCCTAACGCTCTGAAAAGTATAAACAATGGTACTTTAACATCTAATCCTAATATTCTAACAATAAAAGTATTCTCAATACGTTCAATTTTAGAACTATCTATTTTTGATTTAATTTTATTTCTTATATATGATACATGGTTCGTTCGAGATGATTGAAATCCTTCATTTGATATTGATTTAATATTTCCTTCTAATATAATTTTATCGTCTGATGATTTATTTATATACAAAATATTATTTACCTTTTTTTCTTGTGATAAAATAACTTTTTCTTTTCCATTTACAATAAAATAACCACCTTGATCATAAGGACATTCTCCGAATTCACTTAATTTAATATCATCTAATCTATGTAATAAACATAATTTAGAATGAATCATAATTGGTATTGAGCCAATATTTATTTTTTCAAAATTTTTAACAACAGATCTCCCACCTTCATTATGAAATATATAATGAACACCAATATTACATAAAATACTTCCTTTATAAGTTAAATTTTTAAGTCTCGCATCATTAGGGTACATATTTTTTAATGATTTATCATCACTATCATATATAGATGGTGAAGATACAAATATATTTTCAATATCTTCAATTGGTTCACCATTTTCATCTAACGTTTCTCCAAAATATATTTTTATTTCATATGAAAAATTATCATCTCCCTTAGAACTTTCTCCTTTGAATAAAATAAATGGATTTTCACGTTTAATTATTTTTCTAAGGCCATTTTCATTTGAAAAAATAAATTCATCAAAAGAATCAATTTGATGTTGGGATTTATAATATTTTGTATCCCGAAAATAAGTATCAATTATATCCCAAACATTTACTAATTTATTATCCTTTTTAGACATTATATTATAAATGGATTTTTTATTTTAAATCTTTTTAAACTTTAAAGATTTTTAAA
>Ga0233432_10004592_pt1 | contig 12190 bp, 7 predicted proteins | sample SI_122_August201_6_FD_179870 | JGI IMG/M metagenome (GOLD analysis project Ga0233432, IMG submission 179870) | Seawater microbial communities from Saanich Inlet, British Columbia, Canada - SI_122_August2016_10_MG | ecosystem: Environmental > Aquatic > Marine > Inlet | place: Canada: British...
TTTAAAACATGAATGTCTTGATCGTCATCAATGAGTAAAATATTATTGAGTCTATTTATTATCATATTGAATAAGGTTTTAAATAAGTTAGTTTCATGATTTGTTAAAATGTAAGAAATTCTACCTTGATAATTAGGTAAATCCGGGGATTTATTTTAGTCCCCGGATTTATTAATGTTTTGAATGACATTTTCTCCGGCACAACCCATTGCAGTGGAGCGCATTTGATCTGCAAAGATAAAGAGTCCATTTGGTTTTTTCATATTTTTTCTTTATGAGTTTACTTCAATGATCTCGATATCTGCTAACAGTCCGGCATCCATTAAGTTCACATTTAATCGTTCACACTTCTTGAAATGTCCGGGACCCACAGACTTTGTCACCACTTGTTCTAAATGGAGGGGGCCGAAAGTATTTTTCCGGGTCACACTGATTTCAACTTTTAGTTCAGCTGCCAGTTTAATCTTTTTTATATTGGGTCTCCAGGCTATCATTTCTTCTCGCCCATTACTGCTAATTTTTGCATAGGCGCCTTGATAGTCCGGTAGGTGCACCCAACATTCCTTACCGTCTAATTCTTTAGGGATAGCATAATTATAAGTGATAGAGTCGGAGTAAAAGGGCAAGCCTTGGCTGGTAATAGTCATGGCTTCTATCTTCTTATTCGTCTCACTAATGGTCATTTTATTCCCTCCTTCGCCTTCTTTTAGATCGAGTGCAAAGTTTCCTCTTAGGTACATAGCTTCTAGGTTTATATCCTCTCTGAACTCACAACTCACTTCCAGAGTATTGGTTCCTTGAATGAATTTATCTGCACTAAGGGGAATAGTAATAAAAGCAACATCCACCCAATAATCAAAGTTTCCAGTGGTATTTATTTCCTTTCCATTGAGAGCAATTTTAAAGTTCTCAGGTCTCTCTAGTACTATATTCATTTCTTTTACCACGGTACTGAGATCGCCCTGGATATCGAATTGATATTGTAATTTTAATTGACCCAGGTCGGTATATTCTTGTTTTCCTCTAAACCAGGGTTGGACCATATTCCCCGCTCTGGTGGGTACTTTGCTAGTATTCCTGATTTGGTCGTCAATTTGCATCACATATTCTGCTGGTTGAAACGCTGCTCCCTTGAAAGACCACTGTGGCGTATCGAGCACACAGATATTTTGGTCAGCTAGTTCATAGGATTCAATTTTACCTAAAGTATGAACTTTGGCTCCCGGCTGTGATTTGATATCGTCAATAAAAACGACCTTTTTTTCAAAGGGGACGGTTGTGGGAAGACTAACCTTATTGTTAGTACTACTAACACCATCTTTACTCGGTCGTATCTCGAGGCAAAAAGCCCCTGACGTTTCGAGGTTTAAGGTTAATTGACCTTTATCGGAAATATCCGAATTGGCAATTAGTTCCGCTGAGCCAGTTTCGAGGTTCCAGGAAATAATTTGTGCACCTTTGAATAAAGGTTTTTTATTTAAGGATAGGGATTCCTTCTTTGATTGACCAAGGATCTCTTCGAGAGAAATCGATAATTTAACTTCTTTCTCTCGGTCCATATTTAGAAGAGTGATAAAGTATTGATTGTTGTCAATATCTGTTCTTAATTGTGAAAAGACAGTTTTTAAAGGCTCTCCTGTCTTGTTATCAAGAATAGATAATTCAAGTGCACTATGGCCTGCAAGGGAAAGGACTAACTCTTTTTCATCAAAGGCAATATTTTTGCTTTTTTCACTGATAGCTTTTAGTCGTTCTTTATCTTCAGCATCCTCTAAGTTATTTATATACTTTGGAGTATCGCCCATAAATATAATATTCCCACCTTTATCTGAAAATTCCTTGAGTAAGGTAACAGAAGTTTTTCTTATTGTATCCATCCCGCTGATCAATAGCATCGTATAGGTCATTTCACCCAAGGACAATACAGCTTTACCCTCGACTACTTCGACTTTTCCATTTTTATGCAGTAGGTCTTCATCCCCATAATCAAAGTCAATCTGATTGCCCGCCAGATAGTGAAAGGTCTTGGCATATTTGTCCTCTAGTTCCAGGATATCACTATCCTTTGCATTCATCATCTCAATGGCGCCGGGATACATCTTTCCCCAGACGGATTCCACAGGATTGAGGACGAGGAGGTCACAATTGGGTGTTCCCTTGGCTCTGAAATATCCCATTCGGGAAAACCAGCTTTCTACTGTATTGTATTCTTTGTACCAGGGAGACTGGTGGAGGATACTTGCCGGATAGTCTCTCTTGGCTTCTCCTTCCATAGTATACCAGGATAGGTGATGACAGCGTAGATTGACGCCAAAGAGAGCCTGCCACGCGCCAACTGCCTTATGGGATTCGAAGTTCATCTGCCAGCCGGTGCAACCATAGAGTTCCGATAAGATCTTCTTTTGTCCAAATTGTCTGGCAGTACTTTCGATTTGTTTCACTAACCAGTATTGATTGGTTGCCTCAGCGAGTACATCCACCCCTGGAATATGCATATGGGGGTAGTATCGTTGGACGGATCCATTGGTGGATACCTGACAAGAGAGGGTGTTTTCGTGGAGCACATGACCCGTGAGTAAGAGATTATTTTCTTCACACCAGTCATAACAGGGCTTGGCAAAGTTATCCAGAAATAATTGCAAGAGAACTTCGATATAATTGGCCTTCACTCCATTGACACTGGATCCTTCTTTCCTCAAGAATAATTCGGGTAATAGGTCTTCTATTTTTTGATGATATAGACCTTCGTATTTGGAGAACAATGCTTCCGTCCACGGTATGAGATAGGTCGGTCTAATGTCTCCCGATCCATCGGAAGAAAATCCCGACATAAAGGGACCTCGGTGGGGTTCATCGGTGAAGATGCCTTTGATGGCTTTTCCAAAATGGTGACCGCAATGTTTTTTATAGGCTTCGTGGGTTACTTTGAGGTATTCGTCGGTAGCCGCCCTTTGTAGCGTATCGACATAGGTATTGCCATTATAAAAGGGACCTTCTGCCATGGGGATGATGCGAAAACAGAGCACCATGGCTTTTTTACCACCCGTGGCAGTATCTAAAGGAATTTCCCCTTCTTTTAATTCTTTTACATTATAGGTATCAAATTCATTCTCGACTTCAGCCGTCCATGTTTTAAGATGCTGTCCGTCTTTCGCCTTTTGTTGATCCCAGACAAAGTCGGCCACAGGGATCATCTCGAGGTAAACATACTTCATTCGATATTCTGGGTTTTCAGTGACGATGCCACCTGCTGTTCCAGATGGCCATCTATCCTCATCGTAGAGCCAGGATTCCATCCCCAACTTTTCGCCCTCTTCTGCACAGATATTGGTGAGTTCGAACCATTCCTTTCCAAGGTATTCGGTGATGAGTCCCGTACGCGAATGCATAAAGTAGCCACCCATACCCATTTCTTTCATGACGTGGATTTGTCTGAGTAATTCTTTTGCCTCTAATTCTCCATTCCAAGACCAAAAGGGTTTTCCCCTCCACTCGGCACTAGGATTTTTAAATTCCCCACTGGATTGTTCATTCTTATTTATTGTATCGCTCATTTTTCAACCCTAGTTTTTAATTTTTGTTATTAATTATTGTAAAAGATAGATTCATAGCTGTTTATTGTCGTCATGGCACACTGTCCCCGGATTCCTTTAGAATAGACATACTCAGGATAATGATATGAGGTTAAGTCTTTAAATACCAAGGGGCCTCATGGCCCGCCCCCGATTGTTACCACTATTCACCTCCCATCAATATAGTTTTAGCGGCAAAGACAATTTCTTCCTAAAAACCCCGGGGGTAACACCAATCACACGTTTAAACAACCGGGAGAAGTGTGATCCTGGCTCATACCCTAACTCTTCAGCTATTCTGGCGACATTACTATTACTGTTCTTTAGTCTTTCACACGCCTGGTGCATTTTGATTTTGCAGATACACTGGTATGGCGTTTGTTCTATCACTTCGCGAAAAATACGGGTGAGGTACTCCGGAGAGACTGAGAGTTCCCGAGCCAACATTGATGCATTTAAGGGGCTATGAAGATTGTTCTCGATCACCTTGAGTGCCTGCCGCACGTGTCGCTCTTGGGCTTTAAGGTGGCTGGTGTTCTCCACCGACAGATCTGTCAACATACCCAGAATGCTGTTTATAAAAAGGTGAGCAGCCCCCTGAGTGAGCTCCACTGTATTGCTCTTGATCTTCTGGTAACTAAGGAGTTGTTGAATCTGTGGTTCAGACTGGTCAATACTAAACACATGGCCGCAATGCTCGTTGAGAGAACGGGTAATTCCAGCATTATCACGATAGGCGACAAAGAGAAAATTCCACGGTTCTTTGCCATCTTTAGGGTAGTAATATGATATCTTAGGGTCCCCTATGTGGCAGCAAAACCCCTTGCCTGCATCCAGAATGTGAGTAGTACCATTAATGTCAATAACTCCTTGCCCCGATAGCGTATACTGGAAAACTGCACCGTTCTGCCACATTGCACGATCCTCACCTTTGTTGACATACTCGCAAGACAACGCCTGTGACAGTGCTATGTATAGCGGGCGCATAAATCCCTGCACAGGCCGTAGCACCACTATGTGCTTGCACCATTCATCTTGCTCATTATTCACAAATGATCCTCTCACGTAACTATTTGAACCTGTTGAGTATTAAAGCTTGAATATACGGGTTTCAGGCAGGAATCAAAGGCATCAGGCAGAGAATTTAACGATTATGTGCCTTAAGGCCTTGTGCTACTTTACCCTGCGCTCAGGATATATGCACCGTATTGGAGAACAAAACAACGAAATCACCTCCTCTATATCCCGATGATCCTGTAATTGGCCTCTAAATGTCAAAAAATGGTCATTGTTAATTACATGATTCTGATTATCTTTTATACATCGACAGTCCACTCTCTTTTTAAAAGGGTTACCATGAGCAACGAAACAGGTGGTGCAAACATAATCGTTGGATATACCGCTTCAATTAAACAGACGTTTGTGCTTAATACAACTGATTGTCCCGAAAACTTTGACTTGCTACATTTTTACTTTTAAAATATAGTGAATAATATAAATATGAAAAAAAGCTTAAATACCTCCATAATTATCGCACTAACAATATTATTTTCAGCTCAGTTTCTTTGCGCGAACAACAGTAATAACACAACTGAAATACCACAAAATGGTATAAAAAGTTTAGTCATTGAGCTCAACTCCATAAAAACAAAGCAAAGTGCAACCTGGTTGCGCAGAGCTTATAAAAGTATCGTTCGCAAAGCAGAAGCTTTGATCATATCACAACCCACTGCAGTTAATCGCTTTGATGTGTTTGCAATTAAGATGAATGCTCAAAAACGTCTTTTGATAACAGATAAATCAGAACTGACTCGTGCTAAACTTATAAAAACATGTCATCAAATTCTTAAAGCTCCAATACAGTATGCCAATATAAAAGTAGATGCCGATTTTTTTATAATGAATGTAAATATGTCCCAAAAAGATGCACATGTAAAAGAAAGAATCGTCGTGCTTAAAAAATTGGTCAGCCGATACTTAGATACTTCTGCTGAACTAAAATGCTTGGCTTTAGCTATGCAAGTATCTGAGAAACTTCATGATTTTGAAAATCGAAGTGCTTATTTTAAATTAGTACAGCAACGTCATGCTGATGTTCTAAAAGGTATTCAATTTATTCGTAAAAACAATGGTCAGCAAAAGATGGACATCATATTTTCTGGCACATTTGAACGCAACGATGGTGTTAACATAAGTTTTCCATACGACCGTTTTGGGCATGCCATAATAAGTATTTTTTGGTCAAAAGAAGATCAAGACTATATAAATTTTTTGTCGCGACTAAAAGAACAACAGGATTCACAGCCCAATAGTTTTGAAATTTTCAGTTTCAATCTCGATGAACTTGATGATGCTGGTGCTTCAATAATAAACAAGGTCGGCCTTAAGTGCTCTGTCATGAAAGTACCTGGAGGGAAAAACAATGCAACCTATCGCACATACGTCCTAAACAGTCCCAAAGCCTTTTTTATCAATGAATATGGTTGGACCATCATAGCACCAAATTCAATACTTGGAGCGAGTCATGGGCATTCTCAAAAATCGAAAGCAGCACCTCCTTTGACCTATCCCAAACAAATACCACACAATATCCGCTTTCAAATGCAGTTACAATCGCTATTCAACGGGGACTTTTTTGTTCAAGAGGATAAGCTGGTTATGACTGAAAACACACACCCACTAACTACAGTTCTTAGTAAGCTTCAATCCTGTATTCCAGAAGCTCCTTTTCGGTATCGATTAACACCAGAAATGGCTTTCAATAATTATTCAAAAATTGATAAACTATGTACTACTGCAACAAAAAAGCATTCAAAACATGCCGAATTATGGCGAGTTAAAAACTATCAAATCATTGCCCTCATGGGCTTATGGAATTGTACTGGTGAACCAATACACCTCGTAAATGCAGTTGCTGTAGCCCGCACCATACTATCCAAAAAATTACCGCACGTTGCAAATATGATAGCAAAATACTGCCTGGCAAAACATGCACTTCGAGATAACACTTTTACAAAAAAAAGTGTTATCACAAAATATGTAAAAGAGCTCGGAGGCGACAATGCAAGCGATATGGTTATTGCGGCTGCATCAGTGCTTGCTTTAAATGCAAATCATGTTCATTTGCATGAGTATTACAGGAATCTATTACTGAATTCTAAAAGCGAAAAACCCTACTCTGTGTTATCCTTTTTACGCAATCGCCACCATCGCTATAACCTCTTTCAGGGCAGTTATATTAAATTGGACCGTATGGTGAAAAACAGAGTAAGACGTTGGGTTGTCAACAACGATATCACCGTTCCAACAAAACCCTTCCCTACAATTAAATTTAAAAAAATAGGTGGAGGTGTGCTAAACTTTCCCAATAGAAAAAATGAAAATTTAAGTGTTGTATTATTTATTGAACCACCTAGTAGTGGTAATTTATACCTCCCCCCCCTTATATGTAAACTGGGGCAAACGGTAAACATAGAGAAAAAGGAAAGGTGGCGTCCAACTAAACGATCTGGAATCATCTATTCAGTTGCTGAGTTAGCTAATTCTCATATCAATCGTGGTGTCGATGTCATACTAGCTTTTTTGAGTGATGATGTAAAGCACATAAAAGCACTTCATAAAAAATACAATTTCCCAGGTGAAATCGTTTTGATACCAACTGGACTAAAACATTCCATTGTGAAATCATTAGACATTGTCCTAGCAGATAAATGCCCAAATGCCTTTCTTGTAAAACGAGATGGAAGTATTATTTGGCATAGTGATGGTTTTCCATACCGATATGGTCTTTACACTTGGGAAAAAGTATACCAATACTATATGGCTTTAAGAAATTTTATTTATCGCTGTGACTTAGATGAGGGTTACAGAGCCTTAAAGAATAAAAATTATGAGAAAGCCAAAAAAATATTCTCTGGACCTTATCTCAGTACAGTGAATTTAGCTAATTTAGATAGACCTAAACAGTCCAATGGGCGGACAGAAAAGCATAAATGGACATGCACTAAATATTACGGTAAGGTCTTGGCATATATAGGACTTGAAAAATGGGAAGAAGCTTTGATATATATCGACAAAGCTAAACTCCATCATATGGTCTATTTTCGCCACGATGAAAATATACCCTGTAGCACTGAAATTGGATTACACAAAACTCATGCGCTTATTTTTGAACAATTAGGACGTAGTTCAGAAGCGAAAAAAATGCAAAACAAATCAGCATTGAAACCTACCGTTTATGCTTCTAACTATTATGAATACTCTGGTTATAATTTACCCTATCAAATATTTACTGAAAAATTTAGTAAGTTAGAGATTGAGTAGTTTTTTTAATTTAGTATTTGATAGTTAAGTCATACACGGGTTCGCTGAAGTGAAAAGAACATAACAGATGAATAAGAAAATAATGATATGACAGAATCAGACCTGTATCCAAGGATTCGTTATTAATGGATCTTTATGGCATGTTCTTCGAATTCCCAGAAGGGTTTAAAGCAAGTAACACGGCTAGCATTCACCCCCAGTCATTCTTTCATCAGATGGTGGTGGATTGGTGTGGATGGCAAGGCCAAACTGTGTTGGCATGCAATCATGCTTCACATTTTGACAACTCTCTGCTTGGACGTTACCAATCAAACTTATATGATATTATATTACTCAGGTATGAATTATGACATTGAAATTAGTAATTGCCGGCAGAAGCAGTAATGCTTCAAGATGGATGAAATCGTTCTCCTTGAATTATTCTCATGCTCGTATTTATCGTATGGTAACTGGCACAATAAAAATAGAAAGTAACGGTAAAAAAATAATATTGACAAGCCCAGGATTATATTGGGTTCCCCCAATGGTGAATAGTATAAACACTGCAATGACTGATTTTTCATCAGATTGGCTTCAATACACAAGTGAGGATTTAGAATTAAATACTCAAATGTTAAACACTCCATTCGTTTCATTCCCATTAGAGGTTCACAACTATTGGCTTCCCGAATGGGATGATGTCTTGAATACAAACTCTAGATACTTTGTTAAGTCTGAAGGGCTCAATGGCTTAATAAGCTCAATACACTACAGGGTCTTCAAACAGAAACCTAAAAAAACAGACACTGCATTAAGACATATCGTTGAACCTGCAATAGATTTATTGGGTCATAAGTCAGAAACCCGACCTAGTAATAAAGCTTTAGCTGAAGCATGCGGAATTTCTGTATCATACTTTTCTCGATGTTTTAAAAGGTTTTCGGGCATGACTCCTTTAGATTATCAAAAAAAACATCTAATGGAAAAGGTTGCTCATTTATTACATTGCAATCATAATTTATCACAGATATACAAAAAAGTGAATTACCCATCTACTTTTAGTTTATCACGTGATTTTAAAAAACAAATGGGTGTATCTCCACGTGAATATTTAAAAGGTTTTAAAGATTAATTTTTAAAATAAAAAAAAACCACATTCAATAAATATCTCTATCAGACAGGTTAAGTAAAATGAAGCTATGTTACATTCTATTAATTTCACTAAAGGTCTTGAGAAACTTTATCTTTCCTTTAATAATGGCGTCGATGGTAATCTCATTGACGACGATTGCTCATGCATATGCAGCTTCAAGCGATCCTGTTGCTATGATTCCGGAAGAAACTATTCAGAAATTAGTCAGTGAAACCAATCAGATCGACCCAAAGCTATCGGCAACCAGATTGCGCAGAGTGTATAAAGGCACGATCCGCAACGCCCAGAGCTTACTTAAAGTTCAGCCAAAGGCTCCCAATCGATATCGCGTTCTCCATATCACCATGAGGTTGCAACAGCGCCTACTGTCACTCGACAGATCTGAGAGAACACGTATCGGTATATACCAGACCTGCAAGCTGCTAGCAGATGCGCCTGATCAATATGCAAAACACAGGCTCGACGCCGATATGATCCTGTCAGATAAAGAGCTCAGCGGAAAGGGGGCTACTTTCAAAGAAAGAGCCGTTGCGCTTCGCAGTCTGGTTCAGCACTATCGGGAAACGTCTGCCGAGCTTAAAAGCCTTATGATCGCGATGAAGGTGGCGGATCAGCTCCATGCTTTTGAGGACAAGAACTATTACTTCACAATGATAAAGCAGCGGTTTGCAGACAATAGTAGAGCCATTCGCTTCATTCGCGAACATAGCGGTTCTCAACGTATCGATATCATTTTCGCTGGCAGGTTTACGCGCAACGACGGGGTCGCCCTGCATTTTCCGCAGGATCGGATGGGGCATGATTTTATTGCCGTCTTTTGGTCTAAGAAAGATGAGGGATACGAGAAATTCCTCTCCCAACTCAAGAATCAACAGGATCGCCAGCCAGATCGGTTTGAAATATACAGCTTTAATCTTGATAATCTGGGGGATGCCGGCGCATCTATTGTTAAGGCGATTGGCCTCAGGTGTTCTGTCATGAAACTTCCCGGTGGAAAGAACAGCGAAACGTTCCGCACCTACGCCTTAGAATCTCCTCAAGCCATCCTCATCAACGAATTTGGACGCACCATATCCGAACCAAAGCAAGAAGATCAGGGCTTTGTCGGGTACGAGGGTAAGCTAAAAGAGAGAGTCCCGTTTGCCTACACTGAACTGCTTCCATCTAATGCTCGCTATCAGATGCAGTTACAATCGCTACTGAATGGTGATTTCTTCGCTCAAGATGATAAGGACCTTCCGGTGAAAGGTAGTGCGCTGCCGATCCACGTTATGAGCGACATTCTGCCCTTAATTCCATCCGCTCCTTTTCGTTATCGCTTAACACCAGAAGCTGCCTTCAAGAATTACTCGAAGATTGAAGCACTCTCTTCCGCAGCAATAGAGCAACATTCAGTCTCTCCTGAATTGTGGCGCGTTCGCAATTACCGAATCATTGCATTGATGGGCATCTGGCGTCATACCCGCAAACCCAAGTATCTTGAAAAAGCGGTTACCGAATCTCGCGCCTTATTATCCAAAGAGCTACCAGCCGAGGCCACTATGCTAGCGCGGTATTGTTTGGCCATGCATGCCCTGCGGGAGGGTCTTCAGACCAAGAAGAAGATAATCACGAACTTTGTAGAGGAACTTGGAGGGGTCAAAGCGAGCGCCCTGGCTCATGCAGCCGCATCAGTTCTTGCATTGGGTGCTAATGCTGTGGATTTGCATGAACACTACAGGACGCTCTTCCTGGAGTCTGGCAGCGAATCCCCCTATTCCGTATTATCCTTTCTGCGCAACCGCCACCACCGATTGTATCTTTTCAAAGGTGGTAGAGGTACACTCCGGGAAGACCGCTATGCTATCAACAACGACATCTTAGTTCCCAACCCGCCCTTTCCGCCTATCAAGCTGAAAAAGCTAGACGGCAGTGAGCGGCGCTTTCCCGGTAAGGGTCGAGAAAATATGACGGTTGTGGTTTTTCTCGAGCCTCCCGCCGATGGTAGCCTCACTCTTTCCCCCACTCTTTACAAACTACCCAAGAAAGTGGAACCAGTAAAGAAGGTCAAGGCAGAGAATAAGAATGATAAAATGAAGAAGAGCACGACGAAAAGGCAGCCTGGTCCACCCCCTTCCGGCAGACTCTATCAAGTTATGCAGCTCGCGGATAACCATGTCAATAAGAACCTTGATGTGATCCTGGCTTTTCTGAGTGATGATCTGGAGCAGGTCAAAGCCTTGAATGAAAAATACAATTTTCCCTGCGAGGTAGTATTGGTGCCTGCAGGCCTTAACAATCCCATCGTTCGCTCATTGGATATCTTTAATGCTGACAGAATTTCATACAGCGTCCTCGTCAGGCGGGACGGAAGCATCCCCTGGCAGGCGACCGGTTTTCGCTACCACGCATCCGGGCGAATCGAATATCAAAACTTATTGGCATTGAGGAATCATATCTACAGGAGTGATATGGAAGCCGGTTATCAGGCCCTCAAAAATCGGGATTATACGAAGGCCAAAGTGCTGTTCTCTGGTCCCTATATAAGTAAAAAAATCGATTTGAAGGATATGAATCGTCCGAAGGGCAGTCTAAAAACTGGATACCATAAATGGCCCGCTTCTCAACACTACGGCAAGGCCGTGGCATACATTGGTCTCGGCGAGTGGGATGAGGCTCTGATGTTCATCGACAAAGCAAAGCTTCATCATACGTATTACTTCAGGCACAATGAGGATAAACCGTGCAATGCCGAAATTGGTATGCATGAGTCGCATGCTCTTATACTTGATAATCTGGGACGCAAGATGGAAGCAAGAAAAATGCGGAGTAAGGCCTTGATCAAACCGACAGATTACCCAACGGTGAGATTCATTTCCCGGAGTTACGATCGCCCTTATGAGGAATTCGATAAGAAATTGGGTCGTCTGAAGGTTGGTCAGCCAGGAAAAGAACTGAAAGCGAGGTGATCAACACCTTCCACTAAAACGACAGTCCCCTTCGCTGGTATAACGTTGATATTAAAGGAGTTATATACAACATTTATAATATTAGTATACCTTAGTATCTCGCTGCTTAGTGCCATTCAACGATGTCCCCCTCTTTTATTCTTGGAGGCTTATGTAGGATTGTAGGATTAGTTTAGGTTAATATTGACAAATAGACACAATCCTACATAATCCAC
>Ga0233432_10004593_pt1 | contig 12190 bp, 18 predicted proteins | sample SI_122_August201_6_FD_179870 | JGI IMG/M metagenome (GOLD analysis project Ga0233432, IMG submission 179870) | Seawater microbial communities from Saanich Inlet, British Columbia, Canada - SI_122_August2016_10_MG | ecosystem: Environmental > Aquatic > Marine > Inlet | place: Canada: British...
GTTGGCAAAGTACGCGGCGGCCTTTTTTAGGATGTCACGTTCCTCGGTGACTCGGCGAAGCTCTGCTTTGAGTTTGGCAATCTCTACCTGGTCGTCGACCTTGTTGGCCTGACTGGGATTAGGTTCTCCGTAACGCTTCATCCAGGCGTACAGGCTGTGGGTGGTTGTGCCTAGCCGTTCAGAGACCTCAGCTACGGAATAGCCTCGTTCGGTGACTTGTTTAACCGCTTCGATTTTGAATTCTTCTGTGTACCGCTTGCTGGTCATAAACATCTCCAATAGAGTTACATTTTAACGCTATTAGGTGTCTAGCAAACCCTGGGAAGTCCAGTACGATGTTGAATTGTGTTGGAACTGAAATAATTCATTTGCGTAAAAAACAAGGCTAAGAGGTTAAAACATATGAAGTTAATCGGTTTTTTTATGTTTGTATTTATGTCCGGTGGAGTATTAGCGGCATCAGAGAATTCCAAAGGACCTGAGGAAAACCTTGTTATTTCTTCTGTTCAAGTTAGGGAAAGTGATGCTCAGATTTGGATCACGGGATCGGACTTTCTTAAATTCGGTGAGATCTCTGTCCGGATCCTATCCGGAGATCCTTTTAACGTAGTCTACGCGACTGACACTGAGATTCTTGTTGACCTCCCCTATGAGGGATTGGAAGCAGGTGATTACATATTGTCGGTATCTGCGGGGCAAGGTGTATCTCAAACTGATGAGTGGAACTTAACGGTAGGCGCGGTTGGTCCAAAGGGTGATAAAGGCGACAAGGGCGAACAAGGTTTGGTCGGTCCAGCAGGTCCAGCAGGTCCAGCAGGTCCAGCAGGTCCGAAGGGCGATCAAGGTGAGCAAGGATCAATAGGACTTACTGGTCCGAGGGGCGATCAGGGGGAACGAGGTCCGGTCGGTGCTGGTCTGGCAACGCTTCTTACACTAGACGGAAAGAATCAGGGGCGCCTCCTCGACTCTGATATTTCAAATGACCGACTGCTGACTGGCAAGCCCCTAGTTTCTTAGACACCTGCTTCGTTCATTTTCTTCTGTTGGATTTCATAATCAACCGGCGAAAGCATACCGTTGTTGGTGTGCTTTCGGGTCGGGTTGTAGAACATCTCGATGTAATCGAACACGTCCTGCCTTGCAGAGTCGCGTGTCGAGTAGGTCCGTCGCCGGATTCGTTCCCGTTTCAAAAGGTGAAAGAAGCTTTCTGCCACCGCATTGTCATGACAATTCCCACGTCTACTCATGCTCGCATCCAAATTGTGTTTGCTCAGAAACGACTGCCAAACCTTGCTAGTGAACTGAGCGGCTTGATCGGAATGAATCAAAATTTTGCTTTTTGGCTTGCGTCGCCAAACGGCACTAAGCAAGGCTTGCAAAGCTAGATCCGTTGTCATGCGAGACTGCATCGACCAACCTACGACACGTCGCGAGAACAGATCGATCACAACTGCTAGGTATGACCACCCCTCATGCGTTTTGATATAGGTGATGTCTGTCACCCAAACTCGATCAGGTGCGTCAACTTCGAACTGTAGATCTAATGTGTTGTCGGCGACAACCGCAGGCTTACCACCATATTGACCAGGGCGGCGTCTGTCGCCTATCTGAGCTGAGATGCCCGCTAAACTTGCTAATCGCGCAACACGGTTCTCAGAGCAACTCTCCCCTTGATCCAAAAGATCATCGTGCAGCTTGCGGTACCCATAGACTTTGCCGCTAGCAACCCATGCCTGCTGGATTAATGAGGTTTGCCGCACATCCTCAAGCGCACGCTGACTTAACGGTTTTTTAATCCACGTGTAGAAACCGCTGAAATGCACCATCAGCACGCGACACATTGACCGCACCGAAAACTCAACGCGATGTTTCTCAATAAACGCATACCTCACTGAGACTCTCTCGCGAAGTATGCGGCCGCCTTTTTTAAGAGATTACGCTCTTCGGTTACACGCGCCAGTTCGCGCTTCAATCGTTTGACTTCAGCAGCCTGCTCAGAATCCTCGGCCCGCAGCCGGGGTGCCATCGTAAATTGGGCGCGCCATGTATAAAGCGATTTTGTGCTGATCCCCAGCCGTTCAGCGACTTCACTGACCGCATAATCACGCTCGACAACCTGCGCCACAGCATCCTGCTTAAACTCATCCGTATATCGAACCCCTTTGCTCATATCTGTCTCTCCTTGGTTCCAAAATTACCAAGCATAGCGTCTACAAATCTAGGGGCATCTCAGTTTTATATAGCGATTACGAAGCTACCGCTTTTGAGTGTTTCTGCTAGAGCACTGCGTGTGCTGACAAAATCTGTTGGCAACCACCTTCGTTGGCAAACTCGACGTCTTTGAGTTGGGCACTCTGTGCAGATAAATACACAGCAACACTTACAAGCTGTGCATATTGTTATTTATCAACTGAGGAAAATTTCATGCAGAAAACGGTTCTAAACGAAGTATTTGAGTTATTGCAGCAGATTGGTGCTGTAAGCAGCGAAAGCGAATTTAGCAAAGATTGGCTGTCCAAAAGCGAGTGCTACATGCGTACGCTGCGTTTTAAGCGTGTTAAACCAAGTGTGGGTATTGGCTATATGTGCAAGCAAATTACAGCACTACAGACGCTGTATGACTGCTACAGAGCGCCATACGCAGCTTGGTAAGCGTTTTATTGAACTCAGCTAACAGTGTCACAAGCAGATTAATAGTGATGCTGTGGGGTGGTGGAAAGACGAGGTGAGGGTTTGACAAATATCACTGTAGCTTCAATCCAACAACCCCGTCATCCGAAATTGGGTTTTAAGCAGTAAATTTTTGTGCTGCGGTTTTCTGCGGTGGAGTACTTTTGTCATTGCGGTGGTGATTTTGCATCACCCCATTCTGCAAGTTGCTAAATAACAGTATGAACAAGAGTGCATTACAGGACATACAGCTAGCATTGAACGCCATACGCAGCGAAATCGAACGTGTAGACGACGAGACGAAGTGGGCAGCACTTGAGTTAATGCTAGGCACAAGCGGCAGTGTTGTAGCACTTGCTAAGAAGATGGTAAAACCAGAAACCAAAACAGTTACACGCACTGTCGCTGTTCCAAAGACAAGGATATTCAAACAAGAACCACAGCAGCAAACGGCACCAAAAGACACAGAACGAACGAACTTCACACCTATTCGTCCACAACGTCCGTTACCAAATCAACAAGACGACAGAGAAAAACGTTAGGAAACCAGTCAAAAGTGCATGGTTTGTAGCTGTTTGACTGTATGGTTGACACTATGGCTGAGTGGCACAGTGAGGTGCTATGCAAATACTATCCCCTAAAACTATCCCCTTTCAGCAAGCGTAGAAAAAACGTGCTGTTTATCCCTTTACCAAATCTATAATATAAGACTGAATCATAACCAACGGGGGTGTGAGATGAAATCTTATGACGAGTAAAAAGCTGAAATGGAAGCAATTCAGCAGCAGATGGTTGAAGCTAAGAAGAACGAACGTGCTAACGCACTGAAAGAAGTAAAGCGTCTTTGCAAAGAGTTTGGCTTCACGGCTGGAATGTTGAAAGGTTCACTCGCTAAAGGGCGAAAAGTAAAAAGCGATAGTTAAAATGATAAGCATCAATCAAATTGACAGTCCCAAAAAAAGAATTTTATTTCTTGGCTACGATCAAACACAGACAACACTCATCGATGCTCTGATTGCTAACAAATGTGTTGTTGATCATACGGCAGATAAAATTGATGCAATCAAGGGGTATGACTGTGTGATTAGCTATGGATATGGACACATTCTCAAACAAAGCACAATCGATGGTTTTGAGTGTCCAGTATTTAATCTGCACATTTCGTATCTGCCCTATAACCGTGGAGCTCATCCGAACTTTTGGTCTTTTTATGACAACACTCCAAGTGGTGTAACAATACATTTAATTGATAGTGGAATTGATACTGGGCTTATTGTTAAACAGAAATATGTCAACTTTAAGGAATCGGATGACACGTTTGTAAAGACGTATTCCGTCCTAATCAAAAATATGGAGGATTTGTTCCTCGAATTTCTTCCATCGTTGCTAACCGACACTTGGACAGCAAAACCGCAAAGGGGTGAAGGGACTATTCATTATGTAAAAGATTTACCAAGAAATTTTTCTGGTTGGAATGTAAAAATATTAGACGAACTTGAAAGATTAGATGCTGAAGGAATTAAGCATGACGACAAATAGCTTTGTCATTAACTCTAGAGAAATTTCCAGTGATTATGCCCCATACATAATCGCGGAGGTGTCAGCAAATCACAATGGTTCGATATTACGGGCTAAAGAAACAATTCTCGCAGCCCGTAATGCTGGAGTTGACGCAGTTAAAATCCAAACTTACACACCAGATACAATGACAATTGATGTCCATAAGCCAGATTTTCTTATCGAAGATGGGCTATGGAAGGGGCGAACGTTGTATGATTTGTATAGCGAAGCCTACACTCCATTTGAGTGGCATAAGGAGCTGTTCGATTATGCTAAAGAGATCGGAGTTACGCTATTTTCTTCGCCGTTTGATGAAACCGCAGTAGATTTGTTAGATAGCTTGGATGCGCCAGCATATAAGGTTGCATCATTTGAAGTAGTCGATTTGCCACTTATTAAGTACATCGCCAAAAAAAATAAACCGATACTCATGTCAACTGGAATGGCATCGTATGATGAAATTGGTGAGGCGCTGGAAGCGGCTAAATCGGTTGGCAATGGAAAAATTTTGTTGTTTCACTGTATCAGTAGTTATCCCGCACCTTTATCTGAAGCTAACCTAAATATGATTCCGATATTACAAAAGGAATTTAATATCCATGTTGGCCTCTCTGATCATACAGTTGGTAATTTAGCAAGCGCACTAGCCACTTCGATTGGTGCAACGGCAATTGAAAAACACTTCACAATAAACAGATCTGATGGAGGAGTAGATAGTAGCTTTTCGCTTGAGCCAAGTGAAATGAAAGCATTAGTTAAGGAGACCAAAGAGGCTTTCCATGCATTAGGACCTAAATCATTTAGTAGGTCTTCTATTGAAGATGGTAATAAGATTTTTCGTCGCTCATTGTACTTTGTAAAAGACGTAGACGAAGGAGAGGTTATCACCAACGAATGCGTTAGAAGAATTCGTCCTGGTTTCGGATTAGAAGCGAAGTACTTCGATCACGTAATAGGATCTAAATGTCTTATTTCTGCTAAAAGAGGGGATAGAGTTACAATTCAGCACTTCGATAAGAGGGGTAACTAGATGAATCTGTTAGTTGTTTTATCTCACTTAATGTCGAAGACATGTGAACTAGGTGACGAGTCAGTCGCACGAGCAGATATGGCTATTAAACTTTTTTCGAGCGACCAATACGACAAATTAGTGACACTTGGTTGGGATTATCTTGCTGATTGCGATGTGCCAATTGCTGAAGTTGTAAGTGACTACATATTAAAAAAATCAGATATTGATAATTCATTAGTAATCGCAGTAAGAGAATCGCGCGATACTGTCGGTGATGCAATCTACTGTTTAGATTATTTTCGTAGCTCCAAACTAAAAAAAATTGATGTAGTCACTTCAGACTACCACGTTGAAAGAACAAAATTCATTTTCAATCGTGTGTTTAACAATGCTGTTTCAATAGAAGTTTATGGGGTGGAAACAAAAGCGAATTTAGATTCAGAAACTTTAATTCATGAAAAACAATCTCTTGATGCTTTCTGCCAAACATTTGATGGAATTGATTTCTCATCTAGGCATGAAATGTTTTCTGCTTTTTCAGAAAGGCATCCATTCTATAACGGTAAGATCTACCCTAAGATTTCTTACTAATGAGTGAGTGGTTAGACAATCAGAAAAAGCCAATCTATAGCACCCATGAGTTGCTGCAAGAGCGAATTGAAAAAGCTAATCCGCGTCGAGAGCTGACTACTGAAGAAAGCAAGCGTCTTAACAAGTTAGAAGCAATAGCAGACGAACTTAAACGTGGAGAAAACGTGCAAAATTCTCAGCTGCAAACTTGGTTAAGCGAAGAAGAATACGAATAGCTTGAGTATGAGTGGCAAGGACAGCTTGAACTGCGTAGTGAACTTAAGGACAAACCAAGCGAATTAAAGCGATACGAAGAAAAGCTGAAACAAGCTACCTTTAACTACAATCGTACAGAAGGCTACAGCAGCAAACGACACCAAAAGACACAGAACGAACAGACTACACGCCTATTCGTCCACAGCCACCGTTGCCAAATCAACAAGACGACAGAGAAAAACGCTGAAAACACGCTGAAAGTGCACGGTTTGTAGCTGTTTGGCTGCATGGTTGACGCAGTGACTGACTGGCATAGTGGGGCGCTGTGCAAATACTTATTGTCACAATAGAGCACGTTAAGGTAGGCGTAGAAAAAACGTGCTTTCCAACTATTTTACAAATCTATAAGATAAAATTGACACTTAACCAACCGAGGTGTGAGATGAAATCCTATAACGAGTTGAAAGCTGAAATGGAAGCAATTCAGCAGAAAATGGTAGAAGCTAAGAAGAACGAACGTGCTAACGCACTGAAAGAAGTGAAGCGCCTTTGCAAAGAGTTTGGCTTTACTTCTGGCATGCTTAAAGGTGCGCTAGCGGAGGGGCGGAAAAAGCAATGAAACAAGATAATTTTTTAGAACTTCGAAAACAGTTTTCTGACCAACTTGGCGTTCCAGATTTGTATGATTTTATTGATCAATTTGCTCTCTATGCGGGTGTTCACACTATTGGGAACAAACTTTGGACCTATGATTTATTCAAAACTACCATAGGCATTCCTGGTGATTTATATGAATTCGGATGCTGGAAGGGTGCCAACCTTATGTTTTTGGCAAAGCTGAATAAGCTTTTCGAGCCATCCTCGCCGAAGCAAATCTACGGCTTTGATAACTTCAGTGGGCTGCCCGATGTGTCGTCATTGGACGGCTCGTATGCGCAAAAGCAAGTTGGAAAATATCTCGGAAATGAACAGCAATTGAAAAAGGCCATTGAGCTGTTTGAACTTGAAGATAAAGTGAGTCTAATTGTGGGTGATGCGCTAGAGACAATCCCTAAATTTCAGTCCAACAAAAAGGAAGCTATTTGCTCATTAGCATATATTGACTTTGATTTATATGAACCTTGTGCTGCAGCATTAAGGTTCTTAGAGGAATCTCTCAGTGTAGGCGGTTTAATCATATTTGATGAGGCTGGGACAAAGGAATGGCCTGGTGAAACCCTTGCAATGAAGGAGTTTCTTATTAATACCAACCACGATTTTGAAATGTTAAGTAATCCATTTAGTAGGCAGCCAACTATCGCTCTTAGGAGGATCTCGTAATGAAGGTCACATGTTTACAGAGCTCCACTCAAAAATGGAAGCCATTCAGCAGCAGATGGTTGAAGCTAAGATGAACGAACTTGCTAACGCATTGAAAGAAGTGAAGCGCGTGTGCAAAGAGTTTGGCTTTACGGCTGAGATGTTAAAAGGCTCACTTGCTGCAGGTAGAGGGAAACAACAACTGTGAAAAACTATCTAATTGGATCTTCTTCAAATTTACTTGAAGGAAATGCTGCTTGGGACACGCTCAGAAATCAAGTGACTCTTACTTTTCAAAATTTTGGGGACATATCATCTGGACTAGTGTCACCTAATGATAACGGTGTGATCATAACCATATTCTTGGAAGATCTTATAGAAAACTGCTTGGATGATTATTCTCTCATCGCAAAATCTAATAAAGCATTGTTCGATTTAATTGGAAAAAGGTCGGTTGAATCAGATGAACCGATTATTATTTGTCTTGCTAGCAGGGCTTATGCGTCAGCCGTTGCATCGGCGAGACGTGACACGAAAATCAAAGCATTTTTTGATGACTTGATCTCTAAGCTGATTGAGCTCCGCAATGAATCAAGCACAGTTTATATCATCAATTTAAATGACATTTTCTACAAGAGAGGGAGCGATCAGATGTTCTCTGATCGTAATTGGTATTTTGGTCGGTGTAGACTATCTATTGATGGTTTAGGTGTCCTTGTCAACAGCATCTCAGAAGTTGTTGATCGAATAAACAACCCGCCAAAAAAAGTCTTAGTGCTGGACTGCGACAATACGCTATGGGGAGGAGTTATAGGCGAAGATGGCCTTAAAAACTTAGTATTGGGGCAGGATGGGTTAGGTCAGGCGTTTATCGATTTTCAAAAAGAATGCTTAAGGCTCTCAAATGAAGGCGTTCTTCTGGCTTTAGCTAGCAAAAACAATGAAGAAGATGTCTGGAATGTGTTCGAAAATCATCCTTCGATGATATTGAAACGTGAAAATATTTTGCGCTCAAAGATTAATTGGAATGAAAAGTCCGCGAATTTGATAGAAATGTCTAAGGAGCTCGACCTTGGCATAGATAGTTTTGTGTTTTGGGACGACAACCCGATTGAACGAAGCAAAGTCAACACTGTGCTGCCGGAAGTTTTAACAGTAGAAGCGCCACAGCATGTTATTGAATGGCCGAATTTAATACGAGATCTAAATTGTTTTTCAAAGTTCGGAATTACATCTGAAGATTTAAATAAGTCGATTCAATACAAATCAAGAGCCGCATTTGTTAGTGATGTTAATCATGTAACTGATATCAATTCATACTTGAAATCGATTAATTTGCTGCCCTCAAAAATAAGCCTCTGCGATGCGAACATGGCTCGAGCTGAACAGTTGTGTAAAAAAACAAATCAATTCAATCTAAGAACGAAACGCTATATCGCAAGCGAGCTTCAAGCTCAAAATTCAGACCCAAACATAGATATGTTTTTGGTTGGCCTTAGAGATAATTATGGTGATCATGGCATTGTTGGCCTTGTTGGGCTTGAATTTGCAACAAAAGATATTTGTCTTATTGACACATTTTTGATGAGTTGTCGGGTTTTGGGGCGTCACTTAGAAGCTTGGATGTTGAATGAAATAGTAATGTCGGCCAGACAGCTTGGAGCAAAAAAATTACTCGTGGATTTTATTGAGAGTGCCAAAAATGTAATTGCTGAAGAGTTTCTTGTTAACTACGGTTTTAAACTTATCGAGGATGAGAACCTTGTCCTCAAGTTATCTAAAGAAAACGCCAACTGCATTCTGGAAGGTAAACTTTATCAACTTTCTCTGAACGATACGGTCATACCAAATATCGAAATCTATGAAGGAAATAATAATGAACTTACGTGATATCTTAATAAAAACATTTAACAACAGCGTGATACCAGAAGAGATCAAAGATTTAAAAATGGGCGATATTGATGAATGGGATTCTCTAGGAAATTTTAACTTAATACTAGCAGTAGAAACCCAATATGAACTTCAATTCAACATGGACGAGTTAGAAAATTTAACTTCGATTGCTGCGATAGAGGAGGTCATTGAGGATGCTTTATCCTAGCTCGAAGATTAAAGATCACCTCTTGGACTTAGGCATAACTCCTGGTGACACTATATTTTTGCACGGTGACGCTGGGATAGCTTTACAATATATTTACGAAAATGACACGGACCCTGTTGTTGGTTTTTTTAATGAGGTTAAATCATACTTAAGTAAAGGAACTATTCTCGTTCCCACCTTTACTTATAGTGCAACAAAAGGCCAGCTGTTTGACGTTTTTGAGACGCCATCTGATGTCGGCTTGTTTTCTGAAAAATTTAGGTTGCTTGATGGAGTTGTACGCTCTCATCATCCCATCTTTAGTATATGTGCTTTTGGTAAATGTTCGCCATATTTTATAAGCGCAAATGTAGAGGATTGTTTTGGAGAGGGAACTTTTTTTGATCGTCTATATAAAAAAAACGTAAAGATTATAACCTTAGGCTGTGCATTAGAACGTATTACATTTGTTCATTTCGTTGAGCAAAAAAATAATATTCCTTACCGATACCTAAAAACTTTTTCTGCACAAGTACTGCATGCCGGAATACACAAAAAATTTGATATTAGTTATTTTGTGCGTGATCTAAAAATAAATACTGAACTTAACCTTTCTTCCTTAGAGCGTGAAGCGTTAAAACAAAATAAAATGCTTGTTAAGCCTTTTGGACGGTTTAAAGCGCGAAATATTTCTTCCAAAGATTTATTCCAAATAGGGAGTCAATTGCTAAGAGAAGATCAGTACGCTCTAGTGAGGGCTTTTGACTCATGAAATTTCACCACATAGGTATTTTTGTCGAGAGCATTGAAGCTGGCATCGATGAAATGAGCAAGATGTATGCGATAGAGGATATCGGCAAGCCTATTGAAGACGATTTAATTGGTGTCAAAATAATCTTCTTAAAAGATTTCTCGGGCATTAATTATGAATTGGTTGCACCATTTGGAGTTTATAGCCCTGTTACTGGAGTGCTCGCACGAGGCCATGGTTTTCTAAATCACTTAGCTTATACAACTGATCAATTTGACATTGAATTTCTCAGATTCCGCCGTCAAGGAATGATGCCCTTAGGGCCAGCAAAAAAAGCCAAGGCATTTGATGGGCGAAGAGTGGCGTTTTTTTTAACTAAACTTAACTACATAATCGAAATAATTGAGGAGTAAGTGCCGTGATTGGTGCTGAGATATATAACTTCGCTAAACAGCTATGGCCTATAAATAGAAGTATTACTGGTGAGGGTGTGAGAGCTACACTTAATCAAGTAACGCAGCATTTGCCAGACTTAGAAATCAAATCTGTACCTTCTGGAACAGAAGTGTTTGATTGGGTTGTGCCAAAAGAATGGCATGCTAAAGAAGCTTACATTATCACACCTAAAGGCGATAAAATCTGTGACTTTAAAGTTAACAATCTTCATTTATTAGGTTACAGCACTTCCTTCGATGGAAACACCAAATTAGAAGATTTAAAGGAACATTTATACACTTTGCCCGAACAACCGGAAGCTATCCCTTACATTACAAGTTACTATAAAGAACGCTGGGGATTTTGCCTTTCCCAGCATCAATTTGATCAGTTAGAAGATGGCGAATATTATGTCAAAATAGAAGCTAAACACTTTCATGGTGTTCTTAACTATGGTGAGCTGATACTACCTGGTAAAAGTAAAAAGGAAGTGTTCATTAGCACTTATATTTGCCACCCCTCAATGGCTAATAATGAGCTTTCTGGTCCTACAGTAGTTACATTCTTAGCGAAGTGGCTTTCTGGATTAAGTGAACGCGATTACACATACAGAATAGTTTTCATTCCAGAAACTATTGGTTCGATTACTTATCTAAGTCTTCATTACAACGAAATGAAGGAAAAAACGATATCGGGCTTTAACGTCTCTTGTGTCGGAGATGATCGGGCATATTCATATCTTCCATCACGTAATGGTAATACATTGAGTGATCACATTGCTAAGCATATTCTTAAACATATTGATCCCAATTTTAAATCATATAGTTGGCTAGATAGAGGAAGCGATGAACGACAATATTGTGCGCCTGGCATTGATCTTCCGATAGCATCAATAATGCGTACGAAATATGGTCAGTATCCTGAATATCATACATCACTAGATGACTTAGATAATGTAGTTACACCAACTGGGTTAGACGGTGGTTATTGGTCAATTCGCAAAGCTATTGAGGCTATTGAGAGAAATAGAAAATACCGTGTCAGTGTGCTTGGTGAGCCGCAAATGGGAAAGCGTGGACTCTACCCAACACTATCAACAAAAAAGTCTGGCGAAGAAGTTAGGTTGATGATGGATCTGATAAGTCTTTGTGACGGGGAAAATACTCTTTTGGAAATAGCCGAAACCTTAAATACAGCAATTTGGGATCTATATGAGTTAATAGATAAACTTCTTGAGCACAAGTTGCTGGAAGTAAATGAGTGAGTGGTACGACATCCAAAAGAAGCCAAGCAGCAACTTACGTCAGTTGATAAAAGAACGCTTAGATAAAGCTAATTCACTGGCAAGCCCCTAGTATCGTAGATACCTGATAGCGTTACAACTCACGCAAACAGAAGGTATTTAATATGAGTGGTAAACGCTACCCAGAAGAGTTCAAGATCGAGGCAGTAAAGCAGGTTACGGACCGAGGTTACAAGATCGGCGAGGTCGCCAAGCGACTCGGGGTGACACCCAAGAGCATGCATGACTGGATCAAGAAATACGGTGATAGCGGTTCCCAGCATCAAACAATCACCGGCCATCAAGATGAGCTGC
>Ga0233432_10004594_pt1 | contig 12188 bp, 8 predicted proteins | sample SI_122_August201_6_FD_179870 | JGI IMG/M metagenome (GOLD analysis project Ga0233432, IMG submission 179870) | Seawater microbial communities from Saanich Inlet, British Columbia, Canada - SI_122_August2016_10_MG | ecosystem: Environmental > Aquatic > Marine > Inlet | place: Canada: British...
GTAACATTCGCCAAGACATTATTTGTACTGGTGGGCTAGGACTCCACATGCTATCATTTAAACAGCGCCAATGATTTTCGTCTCGATTTTCTTCCTCATTAAATTGAGAAAAACAAGTTTGACAAGCCAATACAGCTGTATCAATAGCTGTAACATAATCTGGAGTTTTTGGAATTAAATAAATAGCTAACAACTCGTCATGTCCACAAAATTCACATTTATCTTCCGCTCTTTTTTTTACTTCTCTTTCGATACCCATCGTATTTTTTTTAAAGAAACTCTGAAATATCGCTCCTGTTTTTGAATTATTAAACAAATATATAAACATTGTTAAACACTGAATAAATAAAAAAAACAATTCACTATTAAAGTAACTAAAGTTTTATTTTTATTAATTAAAAATGATAGAAAATTAGATAAGTATATCTTATCTTAGATTTACTGATAGCTAACAAATGGATTACAATCGTATAAAAATAAGCCTAGATCAAGCCGAAAATATTCTTTTAGACATCTACGGAATTGAAGGTTCCGTAAGTCCTTTGCCAGGGTATGTCGATTTTAATTTTAAGATAAAAACAAAAAAAGAAGAAAGATTTGTCTTAAAAATATCTCGACCCAATGAAAATAAAAAATACCTAGATTATCAACAGAAATTATTACAATATATCCATCAATCTGATAAAAAAATTGTGGCTCCCAAGGTCCTATTTGATCAAAATGATGAGGCGATTTCTGAGATTATTGACGACTTCGGAAACAAACGCTATGTAAGAATGCTTACCTGGGTTTCAGGTAGAGTTTGGAGTGCTGTAAATCCACAATTAGCAAATTTTCGCCAGAGCCTGGGAGAACAATGTGGTATCTTAACTAAAATACTTGAAAATTTTGACCATCCCGAGGCGCATTACTATTTTGAATGGGATATTGCTCAAGGTCTCTGGACAAAAAAACACTTACACTTATTTGACGAGCAAAAAAAAGAAGTACTTCGCTACTTTCAAGACTTATTTGAAGCCTCTCAAGTTTCCTATAAAAAACTTCGTAAAAGTGTGGTCCATAACGACCCCAATGATAACAATATAATTGTTTCGCTGGATTTATACAATCCGAAGGCATTAGCTGCAATCGATTATGGAGACGCCATGTATACTCAAACCATTAACGATTTAGCGATTCTTTGCGCCTATGGTGCTTTTGGACACGAAAATCCTTTAAGTGCATTGTTAGATTTGGTAAAAGGGTATCATTCTAAATTTAAATTAGAAGAAAAAGAATTAGTGCATTTATACCATGCCATTGCGATGCGTTTAATTATTATTGTAACCAGGGCAGCAATGAGTAAAATTGAAGAGCCCGATAATCCCTATTTATGGATCAGTGAAAAACCGGCCTGGAAAGTATTGAACAAATGGTTTTTAATCTCCGCTGATTTTGCCCATTACAGTTTCCGTGATGCCTGTGGTTTTAGTGCACACCCAGATGAAAATACTTTTAAAAAATGGGCCGCCTCAAAATCTTTTAAACTTTCAGAGTTATTTCCAACGATCAATAAAGATGTGGTGCATCCCCTAGACCTAAGTGTTTCTAGTAAATGGATGGGACACGAAAAAGAGTTTAACAACTTAGACTACTTTCAATATAAAATTGATCAAGTACAAAAAAATGAACCAGATAAGCTAATTGCGGGGGGCTACCTAGAACCTAGATCTATTTACACCACGAACACCTATGACCGTATTGGGAATAATGGTACAGAACGTAGAAGTATTCATCTAGGAATTGATTATTGGCTCCCAGCAGAAACAGCAGTGCACGCCATTTTGGATGGAGAAGTTGTCCTTGCCGTAAATGACGCTGGGAATAAAGAATATGGTGGCTTAGTTATTTTAAAACATCAAATAGACGGATGGCTATTTTATACACTTTATGGTCATTTAAGTGTTGCTAGTGCCACTAAAAATAAGAGAGGCCATCAACTTAAAAAAGGGGATAAAATTGGTGTGTTAGGGAATACTACTGAAAACGGAAATTGGGCACCTCATCTTCATTTTCAGGTTCTATTGTCCTTGTTAGATTACCAATTAGATTTTCCCGGGGTTGCCTATTTTTCTGAAATAACTGTTTGGAAAAGTATTTGTCCAGATCCGAATGTATTGTTTAAATCAGATTTCCTAACTCCAATACAATATGCAGACCAAGAAGAACTTAAAAATTATCGCCAACAACATTTAGGGAAAAGCCTACGTCTTCAATATAAAACTCCTATTGAAATGGTTCGAGGTTCTGGAGTGTTTTTGGTAGATTCGGTTGGAAGAAAATATTTAGATACGGTAAACAATGTGGCCCATGTAGGTCATGAAAATTATGAGGTAGTAAAAGCAGGACAAGAACAAATGGCGCTGATAAATACCAACACCCGTTATTTGCACAAAAATATTAATAACCTTGCTAAAGAGCTACTGGAAAGCTTACCGCCAGAACTAAATGTGTTTCATTTTGTAAACTCTGGGAGTGAAGCAAATGAATTAGCGGTTAGGATGGCAAAAACAGTAACTGGTGAAAAAGACATGATTGTAAGCGAAGCTGGCTACCACGGAAATACCAATACCTGTGTTGCTATTAGCTCCTATAAATTTGACGGAAAAGGTGGCCAAGGTGCACCAGAGTATACACATGTTTTTCCCTTGCCCGATAAATTTAGAGGAAAATACAGAGGAAATGAAACCACAGAAGAGTATGTGGAAGAAGTGCAGAAACAACTAAAGAATATTACTAGTAAAGGCCGAAATGTTGCCGGCTTTATAATAGAACCCATTATAAGCTGTGGTGGACAAATTGTATTGCCTGAGGGATTTTTAAAAAAGTCATACCAGGCTGTAAGAAATTCCGGAGGGCTTTGTATTTCTGACGAAATCCAAACAGGCTGTGGGCGCATGGGAAAAACATTTTGGGGCTTTCAATTGCATGATGTTATTCCTGATATTGTGACTATCGGTAAACCTCTTGGAAATGGGCATCCAGTTGCTGCGGTAGTTTGTACACAAGAAGTAGCAAAGCAATTTGCTAATGGCATGGAGTTCTTCAATACCTTTGGAGGAAATCCTGTTTCCTGCGCCATAGGAGTTGAGGTAATTAGAACCGTAAAAAGAAAGCAACTTCAAAAAAATGCTTTGGAAATTGGCACCTACTTAAAAAAAGAATTATTAGCTTTAGCAATACAATTCCCAATTATTGGCGATGTAAGAGGTGAAGGGCTTTTTCTTGGTATCGAACTGGTAAACAAGAATCTAAACCCGCTTGCCAATCATGCCGATTATATAGCCAACAGAATGAAAGATCATGGTATTTTGATGAGTACCGATGGTCCCGATCACAATGTATTAAAAATAAAACCTCCCATGGTTTTCTCTATTCAAAATGCAAAAGAGTTATTGGGCTACTTAAAAAAAATATTTGGGGAAGATTTTATGAAAAATTTTTAAATACTAATAGACGGAATAACTTACAACATTCAATTAGTACTCCTATTTAAACAGTATAATTAGGTTCAATTTTTTAAAAGGTGCTGAATAACTATATAATTATTGGTTATAATAAATATATTAAAATAGTGTGCAATAACCCATAAATGATATCAAAACTATTACTTTTTGTTTATATTCGTGATATACAGACGTTGTAGCTAATGCAAAAAAAATCGTCCGAGAATTAAGCTTATGAAAGGAAATAATCGACCAAGACTAAAAATTGAAATGACCAAAGCAGATAGCGGATTGGAAATTTTGGGTTGCATTCTATTATCTGGAATTTGGATTCTAACCATTATAAATTATGCTAATTTACCTGAAACTATTCCAATTCATTACAATGGAATGGGAAAAGCTGACGGATTTGGAAATAAGTGGAATTTATTAACTTTACCAATCGTAGCTACAATCTTATATGTTGGAATGACCATTTTGAATAAATATCCACACTTATTTAATTATCCAAGTGATATAACCGAACAAAACGCTTTAAAAAAATACAAAATCGCATCTCGATTAATTAGAGTTTTAAAAATTATAATAGTTATAATATTTGGATTAATCGTAATTGGAACTTTACGAAATATTAACGGAAATGCTGATGGTCTTGGGATTTGGTTTTTACCTCTAACAATGGGATTAATTTTTGTGCCGATGATATATTTTTTAATCCAAATGTCTAAAGATTGAACTGGAAAACGCACTAGCTACAACACCATATAAAATTAATTGCTGGTTTTAGCCAATTTACGAAAATTTGCGAGGACTTTCTATCTGTGATTTATTTGCTATCTTTAGTCCTAAATCAACGCAACTAATCTTATACAACAACGTTGTACAACATTATGCCCCGTCCTGAATAAAGGCTAAATAATTTTAGGGAAAAACTATTATGAAAAAACTAACAAACTTATTATATATTATTGTATTGGCTAATGTTTCTCTAACATCAGTAGCACAAAATATACCTGAAATCGGTGATAGATTTGCATTTACAACGATATCTGCTATACCAACAAATGATAATTCTTTTGGAGGTGGTTTTTCAATCTACTCTAGCGTTTGGCCATTTTTTGAATCCTATCCTAAAACAGAATATTTTCAAACAGGATTAGTAAGTGCATGGATGAGTCCTCAACCTACAGGTAATGAACCTACAGACGAATTCTTCTACAATACAATCGAAGGTGGTTTAGGTTGGTGGACCGACCTACGTTTTGGCCATGAAGTTCCTAAATTTACAATGGGAGGAGTTTCTAATGGATTTTACTCTTGGGCAAATGGACCAGGAGCAGGTCAAGCAGACCTTGTAAATGGACATCGAGATTGGTCTCAACCAAATGGTATGTTAGGGATAGCTCAGCTTTCAAATAATTTAATTTGGCCACCAGATGGTTTAAATATGGCAACAAGTAATAATGGTGAATTTTTAGGATATGGCTATCTTCCTATGCCATTTACAGAAGAAATGTCAACAACCAATGGAGTAAATATAACTACAGGAAATCAATCCTGGACACTTTTCCTAAACGCACAAAATTTCAAAGGTCCAGCAGCCTTCTTTTTACCTACTTTCTGGACAAAACCAGTTTTAGAAGATACATCACTCGAAGGATTATTTTTAGACACTCGACCTTCAAATCCTTTGAGTTCTTTTGGATTTGAAACCGCAACACTTCCTGTAGTAAATTCTGCTGATGTTAATGGTAATAGATATTCAAAAGTACATCCTACACGCTACCCAATAACTGAAGGAAACGAGTCTATACTATTAAACAGACCTATGGTCTACTCAAGAGACGCTATGTGGAATAATGTAGAATCATGGTTTAATGGAGGAGTTCTAGCACCAACAGCTTTTGCTACGGAAGGTCAATTAGATATTCTCTTCGATCCTCAAGACTCGGAGGGCTCAGCTTATTTTGAGTCAAAAATAAAATTAGAGCCGGGAGGAGAAGATGAAGATGATGAATATGATATTGAGTCTTCGTATATACAGCCTTTTGTAAAAGACAGTCAATCCTGGGGATTTCAAATGGATATGAACGTAGTTGAAGATGATAACGGTATTTTTAAAACACCTACCTATTTTGAACTTAATGACGCTCTTTTAGAAGGCAATCCTATTGAGTTATCACAAGTTCCTGCAGAAACAGGTTTAGTTCCTTATGAATTCGAATCCAATACGGAAGAACCACTACCTTACTTAACACCTCTTGAAACAGATTGCCCTTGGTATGATACTAATGGTGTTTGGCTAAATCCTGGTCCTGTTGCAGGTCCCTTTGAAGTAGATTTAGAAGATGGCAGTAAACTTACATATTACTGGTACAGATTTATAGATCAGCCAGCTGTTTTGGCAGCAAATCTGGCTAATGAACAAAGAGACCTTTTACAGCAAAGGGTTGAACTAATTCATGCAAATTGGCAAAAAACTGATGAATACTTACCGAGCCCAACTTCAGGAAGTTTAGCTAATTTAGATGATGGTTTAATTATAGAACCACCTGTAGGACTTGAAATAGGTTATGTACCTATTGTAACACGTCAAGAAAAATCTACTACTTTAAGTATTATAGACAATAATTTAGATGATCTATTAACTATGTATCCAAATCCTTCAAATTCTATTTTATACTTTTCAAAATCCATACAATCTGTTGATTTTTACGCTATAAATGGAAATAAAATCTTATCTAAAAGTTCTGTTTCAGAAATTAACATATCTAACTTAAGTGAAGGATTATATGTGCTGAAAATATATTTGCAAAACGGAAATTTAATTGTAAAAAAACTAATAAAAAAATAAATTATCCTCAATTTTAACGTTGTACAACAACATGTATAGCTCATTGCGACTGAATTTCTAATCGGAATTCATTGCAATTTGCTATCTTTCGGTTACGGCGGAAAATCATAGCTAATTTTCCGCAACGAGCCATACACAAAACCGTTGGCAACTAAATTGAACAGATTATGAACAACCCTATTCAAAAGAAAAAGCAAATTCCTGGGAGCTACAACAAAAGTGTGTTCAGTTTGCCCTCTTATTTTGAAACCGCCGCTCATTCGTTTCGCGCGCACTCTGTCACTAAAAATGAAGACATCAGATGGCAGATGTATTTTTCTAAAAACGCACCGGGTGATCAGGTCAGTGTTCTGGTTCGCAAAATCGACAATTTCCTAATTATGTCTGATTCGGTGGTCGAACGCGAGACGAACGAACTCATTGTCCAGGAGGCAACAGGTGACGTTCTCATGATCGGCTTAGGTATTAACCTGGTTAACGATCGAGTACTGGAGAGTCCACTAGTTACATCAGTCACCGTGGTTGAGAAATACGCCGATATTATTGAACATGTGCCTACCAAATGCTTCGTTTTAAATGGGGATGCAAACACTCTTAAATTAGGTCAATACGATACCATCTGGGTTGATCCTTCGGAGTATGTAACCCGAAATTTTCGTCTGCATTTGAAACCGGGGGGGCGTGTAATGTATTGGGATGCATCGGCAGAAAAAAACGGGTTAGACAGAACACATTTATACTGTCCCGGTGTGTCACCGTTACACTGACTAGGCGTTATGATAATTTGATTTTAATATGTCATTGCGAGATGCAGTAATTAAATTGAAACAAACAATGAAAAAAGGAAATTATATTTTTTTACTATTAGGTTTATTAGTATGCCTAAGTTGTCAAACACCTACTTCAACAAAACAAGACAAAGAAGCTATTCTAACAGTGATGAATGCTCAAGAAAAAGCTTGGTCTGACAACGATTTAGAAGGTTTTATGCAGGGCTACTGGCAAAGTGATTCGTTAACATTTTACGGAAGAAATGGGATTACTAAAGGCTGGCAACAAACCTTAACTAATTATAAAAAAGGCTACCCAACCAAAGAGGCCACTGGAACCCTAAATTTTAAGGTGGAAGCTATTTCAAAAATAAGTAAGGACAGCTATTCTGTCATGGGAGCCTATCATTTAAAAAGAGAAGTTGGCGATGCCAACGGGGTGTTTTTAATTATTTTTAAAAAGATAGAGGGGGAATGGAAAATTATTGCAGATATGTCTTGTTAACCTGTTTTAGAACTTCCTGTCTGGATGAAACGGCTTGATATCTAGAGACAACTTTTTATCGGAGATTATTTCGGAAACCAATTTTCCTGTTGGGGGTCCCAAACTCCAACCCATCATTGCATGCCCCGAAGCAATAATTAAATTTTTATATTTATGAGTTCTGCCAATATAGGGCAATCCGTCCGGAGAGCAGGGACGCAATCCAAAATCAGCGGTTGCTTCTTCCTCTTTAGTTAGAGACAATCCTTGGTAATAATTTGATACGGACTTACTAATGGCTTTTACTCTTTTAGAGTTAATGGTATCATTAATTCCTGCAAGTTCCATAGTGCCTGCAAAACGTGTAAAACCATTCATTGGCGTAACGGCAACTTTAGCTTCAACTAATAGTGCAGGAATTGTTATTCCAGTTTCTCTTTCTGTATTTATTCGATACCCTTTTCCTGCCTGTATAGGAATTTTAACTCCTAATTTACGTGTTAGCAAAGGACTCCACGAGCCAGCAGCAATTAGCACTTCGTCTGCTTTTAGTTTTCTTTTAGTGGTCATCACTTCTTTTATAGCATCTTTAGAAATGACCAAATCTTGAACTTTTTCATGGGTATAGAAGGTAACTCCCTTTTCCTTTAAATAAGATACCATTTCTGCCATAAATTCTTTAGGAGTCATGTGGGCATCGGAATCAAAATAAACGGCTCCCTTACAATCTATAGCTGCATCAGGTTCCATTTTTTTGACCTCTTCAGCAGTTATATGATTAACATTCAAGCCTTCTTTAATTGCTCTCTGCCCTACCTCCCATTCTTCTTCACCTGCTTTATCAGTCTTATATAACATCAAGAGTCCTTTTCGCTCGTAATGAAAATTAAAATCTCCTGATTGCTTTATTTCTTCATAAAGTGTTCTCCCTAAAATATTGATCTCTTTAATAATAGGAATTGCTTTTTCTACCTTCGAAGCAGTTGCCGATTTTTTAAACGCCCAGGCCCATTGTAAAAAATCTTTATCCAAACGAGGTTTCACATAAAAAGGACTAGCAGTATCAAACATCCATTTGAGCCCTTTAGTGATCATACCGGGTGCCGCTAAAGGAATAATATGGCTAGGGGTAATGTATCCTGCATTGACAAAGGAGGCTCCTTTGGTCATATCCGACTGATCGATGATGGTAACAGCACATCCTTCTTTCTGGAGGTAATATGCAGAACATAAACCAATGATTCCTCCCCCAATAATTACAACCTCTTTACTCATTATATTTAAATTACCTGGAAACCGTGTGCGTATGGATCATCTTGATCATCAATAATAATGGTATTGTATCCATATACTTTTGCCCATCCTTGAATACTAGGAATAATTGCTGTTTTCCCATCCAATATTGTTTCTTCTTCAATTCTTCCTACAAAAGTGGAACCTATAAAACTTTCATGAACAAATTCATCCCCCAGTCTTAATTTTCCTTTTGCATATAATTGTGCCATCCTTGCCGATGTTCCCGTACCACATGGGCTTCTATCAATGGCTTTATCTCCATAAAACACCGCATTTCTTCCAGACGATTTTGGATCTATTGGATCGCCGGTCCATAATAGATGACTAACATCTCTAATGGTATCATTTTCTGGATGGATAAACCTATGTGGGTATTTGTCATTGATTCGTTTTCTTAGAAGTTGAGAATATTGAATTAATTTACCAGCCGTAAAATCTTGTATTCCGCTAAAGTTGTTCTGTGGGTCTATTATAGCATAATAGTTTCCTCCATAAGAAACATCAAAACTAATGTCCCCTAATTCTGGACAATCAATCGTTAAATTTTCAGCAGCTAAATACGATTTTACATTTTTTAGTTTAACCCATTCTACCTTATTGTTAGTCTCTTTATATTCTATATCTACTATACCTGCAGGAGTCTCCATTTTGATGATTCCTGGTTTTTTGGGCATCACTAAACCTTCTTCAACTGCAATAGTAATCGCTCCAATAGTTCCATGCCCACACATGGGCAAACAACCAGAAGTTTCTATAAATAATATTCCAAAATCGTTTTCGGGATGTTGAGGTTTAAAAAAGAAACTACCGCTCATCATATCATGGCCTCTTGGTTCAAACATTAACCCTTTTCGGATCCAGTCGAATTCTTTAATAAAGTGTTGTCTTTTTTCACTCATGGAATTCCCTAAAAGATCTGGGCGCCCGGAAGTAACTACTCTTACTGGGTTTCCGCAAGTATGCGCATCAATACATTTAAAAATGGTTCTACTCATTCTTATTTTTTGTAATGTAATTATTGATTCTTTTTTCGAGTATTGACAAGGTAACTGTTCCTTGTTCTAGAACAACTTCATGGAATTCTCTAATGTCAAAATTTGTTCCTAATTCTTTTTCTGCTTTTGTTCTAAGCTCTCTTATTTTAAGCTCTCCAATTTTATAAGATAAGGCTTGACCGGGCCAAGAAATGTAGCGATCGGTTTCGGTATTAATTTCATGAATAGAAAGCGCCGTATTTTTTGACATATATTCAATAACTTGATCACGGGTCCAGCCTTTAGCATGGATTCCAGTGTCCACTACCAGTCTGCAAGCTCTCCACATTTCATACGTTAGTTTTCCGAATTGTTCGTAAGCAGTGGTGTACATTCCCATTTCTTCGGCTAAAAACTCACAATACAATCCCCAACCTTCCCCGTATGCAGACAAATAAGTATTCTTTCTAAATTGGGGGATGCTATCCCCTAATTCAAGGTTTAAGGAACCTTGTAAATGATGTCCTGGTACTGCTTCATGAACCGTAAGAGACGGTAAAACATATAAAGGTCTACTTGGTAAATCATAGGTGTTTACCCAATAATACCCTGGGTCGGTACTATTTTTACTGGTTCCTACATAGCGTCCCGTGGTATACTTAGGAGCAATCGCAGCTGGTACGGCCGCTACCCCATACGGTTTTCTTGGTAAGGTTTTAAAAAATCTTGGTAATTGTTCGTCGGCTCTTTTTGCCATATCTCTAGCAATCATTAACAATTGCTCAGGACTGGTTGCGTAAAACTGAGGATCGGTTCTTAAAAAGTCAAGGAATTCTGAAAAACTACCTTGAAATTCTAATTCCAAAATAATTTTTTCCATCTCGTTTTTTATTCTAGCAACTTCATCTAAACCAATTTGATGAATTGCATCTGCAGAGTACTTAGTACTCGTTGTATAATAATTGATTCTGTTTTGATAATATTCTTTTCCATTTGGTATTTCTGAAATTCCAATAGCGCTTCTCGTTTTAGGATAATACTCCTCTTCAAAAAAAGTTTTCACTACCTTAAATTGCGGAATTACATGTTTCGTTATCGCTACTTCGGCAGCTGTTAAGATGGAATCTTTTTGAGATAAGCTTAGAGTTCCCGGTAAGTCATTAAAAGGAGTATAAAAATAACTTTCTTTAAAATCACTAACGATATGATCATTATAACTAGATTCGTAGCCCTTAAAAATAACACGTGGTTGAGAGACTCCTTTTTCTAATCCTTCACGCAATAAAGGAAGAAATTGATTAACCCGATCTGGAATTGCATTTAGTTGATCTAAATATCTTTTAACTTGATTATAATTTTGAAAAGGTCGAACGATAAAGGGAAAGCTCGTATGAAACCCGGAATCTGAAAGTAATGGATTTAAAAATCGTTCAAAATCATAATAATCAATGGTGTCTTGTAATTTAAATTTTAATAATTCTAAGGAAATGGATTCTGTTTCTGATAGGTTTTTAGGATTGATTTTGTTTAATTTTTTTAATTGTTTTTTAGCATAGTTTGCTTCCTTTTTAAATTGCTCTTTAGAGAATAATCCTAAGGGATATTTTTTCCAGTCAAAGGTATTTCGTTCTTCAATTTCAGTAATCACTTTATTTAATAATTCCGAGTCCGGATGTTCAAAATTCAATGAAAAACTCATAAAGACAAGTCCAAATAAAAAAACAAGATTTCGAAAAAACTTCATGAACATTTAAATTTTATTGGACGTATTTAAACCATTTACAAATCTGGTAATTCCTAATGGATTGTTATTTTTTAATTCAGCTGGCAGCAGTTCATTTGGCCAACTTTGGAAACTAAAAGGGCGGACCCATCTTTTAACTGAGTGTAATCCTACAGCCGTAAAACGACTGTCTGTTGACGAAGGGTATGGACCTCCATGTAACATCGCTGGACAAACCTCAACACCTGTTGGAACTCCATTAAAGATAATTCTACCCACTCTATTTTGTAAGGCATCTATAACCGAACTGTATTTTTCGAGCTCCTCTTTTTCTCCTAATACCGTTCCCGTTAATTGACCCTCTAAATGATTAATAATAGTTTCTAATTGTTCAGAATTTTTACATTCGACCACCATTGAAAAGGGGCCGAAGACTTCTTGATGTAAGGTGGTATTTTCTAAAAAAGTTTCGCCTTCTACTGTTACTATGGTTTGCCTTGCGTGATTTACTGCTACACTATCATTAAAATGAGCCTTTACTGTCAAACCATCTTGTTGTAAAGCAGTATGCTTGTTTCTTTCATAGTTGCCAATAATTATTG
>Ga0233432_10004598_pt1 | contig 12184 bp, 9 predicted proteins | sample SI_122_August201_6_FD_179870 | JGI IMG/M metagenome (GOLD analysis project Ga0233432, IMG submission 179870) | Seawater microbial communities from Saanich Inlet, British Columbia, Canada - SI_122_August2016_10_MG | ecosystem: Environmental > Aquatic > Marine > Inlet | place: Canada: British...
AACCAAACCAGAGTATCAATCATATCTTGGAAATCATTATTCTGATACCAATTACCTGATTCAGAATAAAATTCTCTTTCTAGGATAGGGATGTCTTGATTATTGAGGATTTCCATAATGCGTTCTCTGTAGATATCATTTAAAATAATGTATTCCTTAGTTGTCATTGTATGCTTATTAATATTTATAAGGGAGTTTTTAAATAATTTTATATTTATTATACATAATGGAAGGGAAAGATTCGGATACGGATGAAGAATTTAATGATGTTTTATCTGAAAATGAAATATCTGAAAAGGTATCTGAACCAGAATATGATCCTCCTGAGTATGATCCAAATCCTTATATGGGGAATGTTATATTATCCCCTGCCCCTGCCCCTGCTCCACAGGGGGATGTGGTGGACGCAGAATTTTTAGAAGATTCAGAAGAAATTAAAAAACTAAATAAAAGGATAGACAGACTAGAAGAAAAAATAAGAATATGTTGTCCGGAAAAAGAAGAAAAACCTAAAATAGACGTTAAATATGATTATAAAACTAGGGGATGGATAATAATAAGAGGTGGTTCGGCTTATTCGGGTAAAATCGGACCTCTTTCAGGTCCCAGGAAATTTCCTCCTAGAAATTCTGGGAGGAATGAAGTGATTGAAAGTATGGGTTTAGTTGGATATTCGGAAAGAAATGGTGTAAATAGGGACACAACGACCTGGTGGCCAAGAGATCAGACACATGATCCAGATGAAATGTTAAAAAATACTATTAAAGAAAGTCATACAGATACACATATAGCCTCGGGTGTTTCTTTACATTTAATTAAAAAGAAAATAGATGAAGGATTTGTTATAGAGTTCGAAGATCCCCTGGATGCGTCTGAAATGACAACAGCACCAGCACCAGCACCAGCGCCAGAAGTGGAATCAGCACCAGCACCAGAACCAGCACCAGAGAAGAAACCGAAGCTTTCCCGTACCAGAGTTAAGCTGACAGATAAGCAGAAGGCAGACCTCAAGGAGTTTATGGATAAGAAAAAGAAGGATGGAATGAGTCCATCAGAGATGAAGAACGTCCGTATGAAGATGATGAGTCGTATGAGGAAGGGGGTGGATGTTTATGAAGCGGGACAATCAATATTGAGGGAAGCGCGGCGAAAATCCGGATTTAAAAAAAGAAAAAATTCTAAAAAGAAGAAGAAATCTAGAAGATCTTCTAAAAGAAAGAAATCTAAAAAGAATAAATCTAAAAGAAAAAAATCCCGAAGAAGAAAATAAATCTAATTGATAATAGAAAGAATAATGAAAGACTTCATTATCCGTAAAATTAAAAGTAAAAGAAAAGAAAAATATACTTATGAATACCTCGATAAAAGAGGTAATAAAGTTGATGAATCAATTGTTAAGTGTTGTTTAGAAGGTCTTTATATTCCACCTGCCCACGATGATGTTAAAATAAATTTAAATAAGAAAGCGAAGGTATTGGCCATTGGTTACGATAATAAGGGACGTGCTCAATATGTTTATAACAAGAAGCATATAGAGAAACAATCGAAGAGTAAGTTTAATCACATGATTGAGTTCGGTGAATGTTACAAGAAAATCAATAATCAGATTAATAGAGATCTTTTTAATGAAAATGATTCAAAAGAAAAGCAGATAGCATCTGTATTAAAATTAGTAATTGATTGTTGTTTTAGGATAGGAAATGAAAAGTATTCAAAAGAAAATAAATCATATGGCGTGACTACATTAGAGAACAGACATGTTAAGGTAAATAAAGATACATTAAATATAGATTTCATTGGGAAAAAAGGTGTAAGAAATACTTGCAAGGTTCGTAATAAGAAGTTAAGTAAAAATCTGCGTTTAAAGAAAAGAACATTGAATAAAAATGATAGAATATTTACATACAGAATTAAGAATAAATATTATAATATTAAGTCTTCTGATGTAAATAAGTATTTAAAGAAGTTCGGTAATTTCAGTGCTAAAAATTTCAGAACATGGATAGCTAATTTAGAGTTAATATCTCAGCTTCTAAAGAAAGATAAAGTTGATTCTGAAAATAAGAGAAAAAAACAAGTTAGTGAGGCTTTACGAAAAGTAGCAGATAAACTCCATAACACACCGTCAGTCTGTAAATCCAATTATATAGATCCATATGTAATAGATATATTTATAAATGATAATAAAAGATTTAACGCAACATTCAAGGATTCATCTGGAAAAGATGATATTAGTGAAGGTTATTTAGAATTATTAAGAAATAAAGTTTAGGTGTGATTATCGTATTTATTGTGACATATATTACATAATGTATAAATTGGACACAATTTATGTTTTCCAATGAATTTTTCTAATATCTTACCCGATGGAATTGGTGTATTTTCATCTATATATAAATCATCCAATGCTAAAATAATTAAATCTAGACGAGAATATCTATTACAATGATGAAGTTTTAGTGGATATATTATAGATGTTGGCAGGATGATTTAATGAAATTTAATATTCATAAATCCATATCCTTTCTTCATTATAAAATCATCTATGTTGTTATTATTTTGTAATAAATAATTCCTTTGTTTTGAAATATAATAATTAATTCTACTAATACGCCAATTATTAAATGCTTCATATTTAGCGGTGTGAGTTTCATCATTCTTAATCATTGTCTTTAATTGTTTCTTATAACAACTTTTAGAATTACCGTTCTTAAATTGTTTAGTTTCGAGATATTCATTAAGTATTTTACTTAATCTCATATCATAATAATCGTCTATAGAATCAAGACTATAATATTTATGTATTACGCTTTCATTTGTATTATCTATATAACAAAACGATAACTCACTTTTAAGTTCACTTAGTCCGTCTGGTTCTCCAAAACATCCACTAAATTTCACACCCGAATAATAATCTTCATACTTAAATGATAACCATTTGAAATATTTAGCATGGATATCATCTAATGATAAGAATGAATTATAATCATTACAAGATGTAATATTATTTTTAATGAATTCAATTACTTTACTATCCGGATTAGTTGGAATATCTGGTTTATTTTCTTTAATTTGTGGGAAATATTTAGCTTTAAATTCAATTAGATTTTGTATTCCCATTGATTTATTACAACACCCACATATAGGTTTTAAATTTTCTAAAGTTGTTTCACCCCCCTCCTTCACTGAAATAATATGTCCACATTCAAAATTCTTACTATCTATATTTGTGTTACATACAAAACAATCTCCAACACCCTTTTCTTTTCCAATAGTGGTATCCCATACTTTATTCCTTAATGTTTTGGGGATAGATTTCCTTAACTTTTTTAATTCTTCTTTCTCTAACTTTTTCTTTTCTTTTTCAATGTTTTTGTATTTTTCTCTAACTTGCTTTTTTAATATAGAATATTTATCCTTACACTCTTTTATTTCATTTTTCAGTTGATCATCAAGTGAAAGTAGTTCTGCTTCCATCTTTATATATAACCCGTTTACCATTAAATTTAAATCAAATTTAAGTTGTTTAATAATAATATATATATTATATTCGTTTTATATAATATAATTTTACTTCTTATCTAAGAATACCTTCATCTTTCCACCGGCAGTTTTCTTATACACACCTAATTTATCACCTACTTCATCTTTATCTTCTCCTACAATTTCATAAACATATTGTGGGTCTTCTCCTACAATAATCCAGAATTGTTTTCCTCGGTAAGTTAGACATTCATATTCTTCATCATCTGATTCTTCTTCTGGTTCTCCTGTTTCTGGTTCTCCTGTTTCAGATTCCCCTGTTTCAGATTCTTCTTCTTTTTCAGATTCTTCTTTATCTGATTCCTGTTTATCATCTTCATCGAGGTCAGTTGCTTTTTTAGTGGAAAGATTAGTTTTAACAACAGTAACTTCTATAGTTTCTTCTTCATCGGGATTTCCATCATCAGAAACTTCTTCTACTTCTATAGTTTCTTCTTTATCATTAGAAGCAAGAGAGTCTAAAACATTCACAATTTTCTTATCCGTTCTGTCTTCTTTAGTAACTTCTTTAGTAACTTTTTTAGTAACTTCCTTGGTATCCTTTTTCTTTAACAGATTAGTGAGACGAATAATTTCATTTTCTTTTTCTTGAATAGTATTCGATTGATTTCTAATCATATCAAATCTATTTTCTTCTTCTTTTTCAATGAGTATCTCGTTCATTTTATCTTCTAAATCTCTAATCATCTTTTCATATTCCGAAATCTGTTTATTCCTTTTAGAGTTTTCGTCTTCAAGTCTATTAATAGTATTTTCTCTGTTTTTAATTTCTCCCTCTTGTTTCTTGATAGTTAAAATTAAAGATTTCTTTTCTAATTCGCTTTCACATTTATATTGATTTAAAACTTCTAAGCTACGAGTATGTTCATCATATAATTCCTGAATAGTATTCGTTACAAGATACTTCTTTTCGCAGAAAGATGTAATATCCATAATTATAATAATAATTATAGCATTATGTTTAAATTATTTTATATCTCAAAATATATGATAGACCAAGAAGGAGGTGATCAGATGGGGGGTAAAACCCGGAAAATGGTTTTTAAAGAGGATCATTGTGCCCCTGGGAATAAATCCGTTTCGGGTTCTTGTTTAGATGAAAAATTAATAAAAAAAGTTGGAAAAATAGTGAATCGTATGAGAAAAAAAGATAAAAGTTTACCGGAAGTTAATTGTTCTGATCATCCCGAAAAGATACATGGTTGTATATGTAAAATTTTAAAAGAAATTACAGGTTGTTCTTCTGAAGCATGTTGGTTAAAGGTAAAAACATTAATGAAACACTTGGGAAAAGATAAAAATAAATTTAAAGATAGTTTTAAACCCGTTATGCCAGATGAATGGTTGAAAGATTTTAATGCTTGGTTAGGTACTGATGATATTGAAAATTGTTTAAATCAGCATCAGAAAGCGGATAAAGCTTTTTATTTTTATGGAGCCGAACCTATTGATTTTTCAGATTGCTCGGTCAGTAATCTATGTTCTTTTGATATGAAAAAACATTTAGATAGGGGACAACATAAGGTTGGCGTTGTATTTAATACAGATCCACATAATAAACCGGGACAGCATTGGATGTCTTTATATATGGATTTATTGGGTACTAATTTAGAAGGAATACCTGGTATTTATTTCTTTGATTCTTACGGACATAAACCTTGTTCAAGAGTACAGAAATTAATTAAGAAGGTTCAAGATCAGAGTAAGAAATATAATAATCCTATAAAATATTTTTATAATGATAAAAGATATCAGAATAAAGATGCTCAGTGTGGTATGTATTCAATACATTTTATTAAAGAAATGGTAAAAGGATTACCTTTCCAGCAATTTTTAAAATCAGGATTAAGCGATAAAAAAATGATTGATGTGAGGGATGATTATTTCATATCACCGGTTGAAATTTCAGTTAATTAATTTTTTTATTAAGAATAGATATATGGAATACACTACTCTTTTAGGAATAAATGTTTTATTGGTCTGTTTATGTTTATCAGCTATTGTTGTTATTGTTGTGATGATTTTCCAGAATTCTACACTAAATGAAGAAATGAATAAAGAATTAAAAGAGATAGAAAAAAAATGTCCGGATTGTAAATGTCCCGAATGTCCTAAAAATCCAGATTGCAATGTTAATTGTCCTGATTGCGATTGTCCAAAATGCCCTGAACCAACTCAAGAAACTGGATCTAACGATCAACCGCAACCCAAGATTGAATGTCCTAAATGCCCCTCTGTAGAAGATATTGTAGCGGGTGTTTTTCCGGGTAGAAATCCTAATGTAGTCGATGGAGGGAGGTATTTCCAAGTTGATGCAGCGAATAGTTATGATGGTCTATCTACGGATAATTTTTATGAAAAAAATTACAAGTTTCCTATAGATAAAATATTAAAACCAGATGAACCTGCTATGAAAAACTATAATATAGGAGGGGAGGAACATATTGATAATAGTATAGAAAATGAAAATATAGACACTAATAAAACAAAAGAATTACCTGATATCCCCAATAATTCAGAAAAAGTTCAGAAAGATATGATGGGTTCTCCTATTAATCAAGATTCAAGTTATGCGGAACCATTTTATCAGAAAATATTACCAGATAATTTCTAATAATTATGTATAATTATGTTTAATTTATATATACACCAATGAATCTAATGTTAGTTATTCTGACTCCATTAATAATATGCGGATTAGTAGTATTTATCTTATTTCAGTCTAATATTTTATCAAAAGATAAATTATTTAGTACTGAAATATCTGTATTCTCTATCATAAGTTTTATATTTAATTTCATAGGATTACTATTGTATGCTAAATCGGTTATAAATATGAAAGATGTAACGGAACCTCCAACTAAAATAGAACAGATGATATTATTTATTTCTTATATGTTTTTATTTTACATTACATTTTTAATCATAGTTAGTTATCTTGTTATAAATGAGATGGCGAATAATAAAAAAATATATATTTTATTTAATTCAATGTTCCTAGTAATGATTGTACCTTTTATAATATTTAAAGAAGATCTATGGTTCTCTAATAAAAGTATAACTGATATAGATGAGGATGATTTCGTAAATAAGACCATAGAAGAAGGTGGTGGATTGGATCTTGTAGAATATGATGGTGATGGGAATAGGGTACTTATAAATGAGAGAAAGGCGGATACAGATGAAAAAAAAAAGAAAAAGGAAGAAGATATAGAAATTAGAAGGAATGCCGCGAGAAGTGAATACAATGAAAGATCTGATATAGAATCTGGAATATATGATTAATTAATCTTTTTAAAATATTTACTCGCGAAATAATAAAAAATAAATGACATGGTTACCCATACCCCGAATCCAATGAATATAGTTCTATTCGTATCATCTGTATAATTAATTAATATATTAATTGTTATCCACATTACTATAATTGTAACATTAGTGAATAACTCGCTTCTTATATAAAATTTTTGAATATATTCTCTTTTTTTTATCGCCATTAATCCTAATAATCCTATGGGTAATGAAGATAATATTGCACCTAAAACAGGGTCACCTTTATTAGAAATAGTTATTAAGATATAAATAACAATACCAGAAAATATAGAATTATATAAAGGATCTTTTAATATTTCCATATAAATAATGAAATATTAATATTTACGTTTCGTTTATTTAAAGAATTATAACTTACATTTTAATAATGTCATTATATGATATGTATTTTTCTAAAAAAAACAAGAACTATATTTTTTCGGTTCTTCAAGATCTAATACTGAAACAGACAGGATATAATATAGACAATAATGAAGATTATATTGATTTATATAGAGTAAAATACCCATTAATATTCGACCGAAATAATAGAGATAATTTAGGAGATCTAAATAAAATCTTAATTGATGAAATCGGTTCACTATTTATTAATGATATTAATACGAAATATAAGAATAAGGGGATAAAAATTAAAGATTCAGATCCACCCAATTCTAATATGGAAATAAAGACGAATCCTATAGATAATATTAAAAAAGAATCAGAAAAAGTATTAAGAGAATTATACATTAATTCTTCCGAAAGATTAAGTGAAAGTTTTAATAGATTTGATTATAGTGTTGAATTAAAAAATTTCATAAATGAAATTTCAATTAAAGAAATTACATTACCAGAAGAAAATAATATTATCTTTAATAATCCTTTAATATGTCTAATAATTAAAACTAAAAATGAAACATATCAGATATATAGTAAACTTAAAGAAAAATTAGAATTAAATGGGAAGATATATAATACATATTATCCTTTAAAAGATTTTACTATATCGTGTGATAATAAATTAAAGATAGAAATAAAGAATGATAATTTAGAGAATTATAAAATTAATGATAAAATATTAATAGAGAAAATAAAAAAAGTAAAATTTAAAAATACAGATTATTTAGGTATATTATTAAAAGATAAACATGATCTAGAACCAAATAATTCAATAGGTATTTACTGTGATAATAAACTAATGAATACATTTATGATAGAAGAAAAGGGTGATAATTCTATATTAATTAAATCCACAGAATTTAATTATGATAAAAATAAAGAGTATTTTATATTAAATATGAATTTACAGAATAATATTTTATTAAATTATTCTTGAATAAATAATTCACCGTCTAATATTATAATTGGATTTTCTCCATAAATATTCCAAGAATTTTCATCGTATAAAGCGTATGGATAAATTTTCTGAATACATTTATCCGATAAAATAGTATATTGACCCATATAAAAGAAAGAATCATTCACATTATATTTTAATTTATATCCTTCTAAATACCCCTGTTTAATTAGTTTTTCAAGAGTAGGAAATTTTTGTTTATCTATGTAATCAGTAATAATATCTCTAGGTATATTATAAATTTCTTGAAAAACGGAAAATTCTTTATCTAATTTCTTGTTGTAAGGATGAGTTGCGTCTGTATTTAATAAGACCATATTCGTATCAATATAAACATCACATATACGTTTACCGTTTTCTCTAAGATATCTTATATCTATTTTTTCCGTTTTTTTATCAGTTTTATATTCATAATATAGATAAATATTGTGATCATTATCTTCGCTCTTAGCTGAAATTACATATAAATCATCTTTAACCTTGTAAATATATTTAGATTTCATTTGAATGATATCTGTATGCTCTAAGACTTTAGCTCCAATACCAGGGAAATAAGCTATTTCACCTGTCAATTTATCTGAAAACCTTATACATTTATCATTTAATTCTGGATCGTCTGTCGTATGTTGAATACAGTCAAGTGATGATTCTTTAATGACATCGGTTATCTGTAAAGAAAATCTATATTTTCTTTCCATTGTCTGAAATAAGTTTTCATCTGCTGTTTCTCCTCCATAATTAACGTTTATCCTAATAAGATCTTCTATAAGTTCAAGTATTTCTCTATTTGATTCTTTTGATAATTCTGACTTAATGTTTTCTTTTTTCCATCCCTTAGGAATTGACCAGTTTTCTCTTTTAGATATATCTGAATAAATATCTTCAGGATTCAGACCCCTAGGCATAGATGCTAAATAAATATATTGCTCTACATTTTGTTTATCTTTAGGTAACCATGGATTCTTTGGATCTTTGCCTGTATGAGATCTCATACGGATAGCTCTTCCTAAAACCTGATCTATTCTTACATAATTCCAATAGGGTTCTAATATATGAACTTGTCTCACGCATGTTAAAGAGATACCTTCTGCTCCGGCACTTGAAATTATCATAATTTGACAATAATCACCGTAAATATTCTTTTCATCATTAAAATATAATTTACTTTTTCTTCTTTCATTGGGAGATTCTGAACCTGTAATAAATGTATATCTTAAATCTTTACTTTCTGGTAAATTTTCAGTATTCAATCTGGAGTACCCGTTGCATTGAAGCATAAGTTCGAATGCCTCTGAACCGGCATCACTTCTAAAATCGCTGTAAAAGAGTATTTTACCAGTTGGTTTTTTATCTTTAATAAATTTCTGCATATTTTTATAAATTTCTAAAAATTTCGGTGAATAATCATTTAATGATTTATCGTGTCTAAATAATTGATTATCTTTAATTTTAGTATATTCCACTTGTTTAAATCTTTCAATTTCTTTTGAAGCCTCTTTTGATGCTTCCTTATCTTTGAAATTCTTTTTCATCATTCTAAAATTTTCTTCATCGTTAAATACAACATTACATGCTTGCCTTGTTCTTATATTATAATGATGAATAACATCATCCCATATATTTCTACCCCTCTGAAATTCTTCTATATGTTCTTGCCATTCTAATCCTTTCTGATAATTTTTAAATTGTATTTCACTAAAGGGACATTCTACTATATTAAGATTTTTAACAATAGAGTAATATTTATATCTTTCATCTTTAATATAAGGTTTTAAAACCTCCGGCATATATACAATTGATGATCTATCAATTGGATAATATGATGTTAATCCCATGAGCATACGTTTTAATAAGACCTTTTTCTTTTCAGGGATAATATCTCCGTTTTCAAAGAAATAACTCATAAAATGTTCATGTCTCGTAGTATCTATAATTTCACCATTTTCATAAATATCAAATAATTTCTGATGTCTATTAAAAGATATATCTAATTCTTTATCGAAAACGAATCTTTCACCGAGTCTAATCTTTCTCATTTCCTTCTGTGAAAGATCTTTCAATTGAGTTTTAGTTGGTAAAATATCTTTCTTATCAAAAATAGTATGAAGACTTTTAAATATGAAATCCATAAAGTCATCATAATCTCCACTATTGGTTTTCACGGAATAAACAATATTTTTATCTTTATCTTTTACAGATTTAAAATTAGTCTTTTCTTGAATAAAAGATATAACTAATTTACCTTCTTTAGTATCAACATGGAATAATTCAATTGGAGATCCTCTATCATAAAGTATTTCTTCTAATTTTTCATTAGCTTCATCAATCCCTATATCAGTTTTAACGGTAAACGAATAAATTTTAATTAAACCTTTTAACATATTATACAAGATTGCTATTTCACATGGTTTATTGATAACGGGTGTCCCTGATAAAAATATTAACTTAGTATTTTCAGAATTAACTATCCAATTATAAAATACTCTAGATCTACGTGCTTCTGAAGAATTTTTCTTTTCAGGATCAGGATCATCATTTAATATCTGTCTAACAAGGTTATGGACTTCATCAACTATTAAGACTTCATTATAAAAAGGTGAATTTACGTAGTGTTCTCTAATATTTCTTTTTAATTTTTTCTCCAACGAATCAACAATTCTTTTATTATGAGTGTTTAATTTTTTCTGTTCTTCTGGATCAAGTAATAAATCATATTCATCGTCTTCGTCTTCTTCTTCAATGAAATCTTGTAATTTAGAATCTTTCACTCTCGGGAAAGGATTATAATGAATAAAATTATATTTCTTATGAATAAGAAAATTTAATTGTTGTTCTAAATAAATTCTTTCATTATACGTAAAAGGATCTTCTTCTCCTTCATCTATTACGAATTTTTTACCATTCGGATCCGGTAACCATATACCAGAAAGAGCATTAATCTCTTTTTCCATTTCTTTTATTTCTAATTTATCTGTTTCTGGATTATCATTTAACATCTCGGATTTTATTGTATTTTTCGTCTTTCTTAGAATAGTTTTCCTATTTTTAGCATTTAGATTATATTTTTCGTCTAATTCATTAACCATTTCATTATCTGAAATTTCTTTGTCACTATATAATCTCCAGAGACCTCCTTTATTTAATTCTTCTCTCCCCCATGTCTGGACTTCTTTAATGAATTCTGTTTCAAGAGAAGCAGGTAAAAGAGTATTAATTTTAAGTTCGGTCGATAAACCCTCTGCTAAAGAAACAGCGGATGCTGTTTTACCTGTACCTAAACCGTGATAAACAAGGGCCCCTCTATATGGTGTTTCCAGTGATAAATATTCTCTAATTAGAAGTTGATATATCTGTAAAGGTGAATCAGGTTTTAATTTTTCAATTCTTTTATATAAGTCATCATTAACCCAATTAACGAATGCTTTTCTATTCTGAGATACAGTCTTAAGATCTTCTAATTCTATATGAATATCTTCTTCGTCGGAGGATTCTTCTATTTCCCTCTCCTCATCTGTTTCATTAGAGAAAGGATCTTTAACTAAATCAATTAAATTATCAACTAATTGTTTCCGTCCATCATCCAGTGTATGGATAAATTGACCTTCATCTTCTTTAAGTTTTTTTAAGTTTTCATCGTCAATAACTATATTATCACCATTAGCTAAAATAAGAACATAGGTATTTTCTTTATCAATATAATCTTTAAAATCTTTATATTCAATTAATTTCGCGTTATAGGGTTCCAATTGTTCTTCAATTTCTTCTCTTTCCTTTTTTCTTCTTTCTTTTTCTCTTTGTTTATTTCTTTCATATTCTTCTTTACCTTTACCCGGTTCATCATCTAAAGATTCTTCGGGGAGATCTATATTAGGCAATCCAGTACCTTTACCATCATCTTTATCTTTAGAATCTTTATCTTTAGAATTTTTATCTTTAGAATTTTTATCTTTAGATTCTTTCAGTGCTTTATCA
>Ga0233432_10004600_pt1 | contig 12181 bp, 12 predicted proteins | sample SI_122_August201_6_FD_179870 | JGI IMG/M metagenome (GOLD analysis project Ga0233432, IMG submission 179870) | Seawater microbial communities from Saanich Inlet, British Columbia, Canada - SI_122_August2016_10_MG | ecosystem: Environmental > Aquatic > Marine > Inlet | place: Canada: British...
TCATGCATTTGATCCCTTGTGCTTTAGTCTTTGATTTTGAGAGAGCGGGTAAGAGCATTCCAGCCAGGATGGCGATGATGGCAATGACAACCAGCAATTCAATCAGTGTAAATGCACCAATAGGGGAAGAGGGATGAGTTCTCATAATCAAACTTTTGGGAATATTTGAACAGTAACTGATGCACCCAATGGGTTCAACTTAAAAATTGGTCGATCTCTGATGCCGAATGTTAGTATTCGCAAACTTAAACTTATGCCTTGAGGGATCATCACATGCGTGATGAGTTGCTCTGACACTGTTGTTTATCCCTTAGCGATTTTCTTGATTATCAAGTTTGCAACTACAATTCAACAGATGAAGATTACTCTTCAAATTCCAATTGCAATAAGTGCCGATGGGGGAGCTAGTGAGAGTGCTAACACTTGGCTCCCTTCCTAACTGCATTGCGAATCCAATCGCTCATCGCCTCGCCTGATTCAATAGCTTTATGGGCCGCAGCATCACGCTCACGGCTGCTTAAGTAAACGCACATAGGCTTTTCCCTGGTTCTGACCTCGTGTGGTTTCAGGGTCGATCCTGCGGCTTCACTCAAATAGTCTTTGATTAATTGGGGCGATGCATCCACCGGTGCTTGTTCGTCACTGAATTTCCTTGGCATAGATTTTTATCGTTTAAGGTTGAGTTGGTGCCTTAGGCCTTTTGAATATCAGGCAATTCGAATTACTACTGACAGTTGCTACTTCTTGGACCAATTCCCATCCTTGTTGGCCCAAGTCATTCAACTCTTTTGTCATCCCATATCCGCGTTCACCAGCAGTAAATGCTACATTTGGACTGCGGATTGTTTTGTATTCCCATTGTTGCATATTGTTGCTTCCATAATTTACTGCATGAGGTTTCTATCTCAGTAATTGATTCGTGAGTTTGTCGTCTCTTACAAGAAGGCTCAGTCAGGAGCTGATTGAGCTTCTTCTCGATCAATAAGCACACCTATAGCGTTAATATAGCCAAGCAAGTTGCCAAAACTGGCACTAGCTATTGTAATTAATGTCGGTCCTATCGAGACTAATCCAATTAACACTGTGCATAGAACCGAAACAACATAGGCAATAATCAAATACCATGTGGGTTTGATTTTGTGTAAAAATAAAGCCGTCATGCAGAACATGATGAAATTGTGAGCCAAAAAACAAATTATGGCTGTGGTCAGTGTCATTCTTTCATCACTCAGAAAGCTATATGCTTTTGGGAGGCACCAAATATACAAGGGGAAAACTCCATAAGACAAAATCCATCCGATTGTCATTCGTGATGTCATAATTGCATACCCGTTGAGAGTCAGACGCTTCAAGGCATCCTTCAGGGGCAACTTGCGGTAAGGAGTTTCAGACATGTGGTTAGAGACACATTCATAGTGAATCCATACGTTGCTACGATTCTTAAAAGCATTGGACACATCGCATGCCTCTCCACAGACTGCACATTTGCCTCCCTTACTTTTCAAGCCCTACCCCTCCTAATGCGTCCAATGAGACTGATACGGCGTGAATTGCGAATCTGCATCACATTAGCGTGCCTGACGCATCAGAACCGTCGATTACAAACCGTAAGCGATTTTGGAATGCCGATTAGTATCTTCCAGTCCCGATGCCTTCAGGACGCAACAGCCCGCACCGCTGGTGCATGTCTTTCCTCACCTTAGACAAGGGTAACGGATGGCTACACTTTTTCCAAAAGCACTTTAAGCATGGCAGGTTGATAAATGTGAGACATGCTCATTTTCTCAGCAATGAAGTCTTCTAAGGTGTGCTTTGGAACTTTAGGAACCATGGTCAACACCTATCCGAATGTGATGTTGAAAACAAGTTAAGCGTGGGCACAATGCGTGGGCTTTTTCGCAGGGGAATCTAAAGTCAGTGACTCATCTGGAATAACCAGCAGGTTTGAGGCGACAATGTTCCAAGACCTTTCTGACAACAGCAAGCTTAACTGATTTGTTGTAACTAGGTGTTGTAACTTTAAGGAGCAGATCCTGTAAGTCATTGATGGAGAAAATGGTCGGAGCGACAGGATTCGAACCTGCGACATCCAGCTCCCAAAGCTGGCGCTCTGCCAAGCTGAGCTACGCTCCGACACGAGACAGGGCAGTAATAAGGAGTAAAATTCGGTTTCTTGCAATGGAATTTTTCATTTTTTTGTTCAGGGTCCACATTTGGCATTCTTGAAGCCTTGTTGTATTGTTTCTTCCTTGATGCGTTTGTCAACGACCATGCTGACTGTTTTTGTTTTTGGAGTGTCAGGGTATTTCCTGATCCACTTTCGACGCGATGCTGTCGATACCCATCGTTATGACGGTCTGTTCAAAGATGCAGGTATCCTCTATGGCGTGCATCCTGCCATTGTCAAGGCGGTTGCGTGGCAGGAAAGTCGTCTTGACGCCAATGCCAGGGGGGGAGTGGGTGAATTGGGGTTGATGCAGTTGACCGACATGGCTTCATTTGAATGGGCGGATGCGGAGGGTATTCCCTCCTTTCAGCCCGAGCATCTGATCCATCCCAGAACCAATGCGTTGGCAGGGGCCTTTTATCTATCCAAGATGCTTCATAGGTATGCGGAAAAGGACCGGCCGCTCGTCTACGCTCTGGCGGATTACAACGCCGGGCGCAAGGTTGTGCTTGAATGGATGGCCGACGAGGGAGCTACTAACAGCGTGGTTTTTCTCCGGCAAATGGATTACCCGGGAACTCGCCAATACATTCAATCTGTCATTGGATATTTTGAAGGATTTCAGGATGATTTTGAACTGGTTTGGCCAAATGAAGTTCCCGTAAATTTCAATACGCTGCAATCCTCGGGCTCCACGCAAGCAACCTCAACAAGCCGTCCTGAGTAAGGAGTTACTTTTTCTTTGTCGATCTCATGCGCTGGTATGCATCCAGCGCGGTTTCTCTGGCAATCATGTGATTGACCACTGGGTTGGGATAAGATTTACCCAGGATAACACCTGCTCCTTCAAGGGTGCTCGCACTTGCTTTCCAGGGGGCATGAAGGTGCGCGTCAGCCAGGTCTTTCAATTCCGGTATCCATCTTCGAACATAATTTCCATTGCCCGCAAATTTTTCGCTTTGCGTGATCGGATTGAAGATACGGAAGTAGGGAGCGGCATCCGCTCCGCATCCGGCAATCCATTGCCATCCCAGCGTATTGTTTGCCAGGTCAGCATCGACAAGCGTATCCCAGAACCAGCGTTCCCCCTCTTTCCAATCCATCAGAAGATGCTTGACCAGAAAAGATCCCACGATCATTCGCACACGGTTATGCATCCAGCCGGTGGCCCACAATTCGCGCATGCCGGCATCGACGATTGGGTATCCGGTTTCTCCTTTTTGCCATGCTGCGAGCATCTCTGAGTCTTTCCGCCAGGGGAATGACTCGAACTCCGGGCGCAGTGGGCGCTCGGTGGTGGAAGGAAAGTGAATCAGCAAGTGATGTGCAAATTCTCGCCATCCGATTTCCCGCATGAAGGTGGACTGGATGACAGAGGGGCTGGATTTTCCTGCTTGCACACCGGTTTGCAAGCATTCTTGCAGGATCTGGTTGGGCGTGATTTCACCAAAATGCAAATGAGCGGACAGGCGTGAAGTGCCTTCGATGGCGGGAAAATCACGTTCAACCTGATAACTATCGAATTTCTGTCCTGCAAACCGTTTCAGATTCTCATGGGCACCTTGCTCTCCGGGGTTCCAGACCGTTGAAAAACCTTGATCCCAGCGGATGGAGGGAAGGTAATTGCATTCGCTCAGCGAATCAGATTTTGGCCACACAGCGGGCGCAGGCCAATGCGTTGGAACGGGCAGTGGAGTTGCGGGTTTCAAGGATTGACTGGCTGATTTCCAAAAGGGTGTAAAGACCTGGAAAGGTTTGCCCGATTTGTTGCGGATGCTTTCCGGTTCCCAGAGGAGATGCCCCGGAAACGATTTCCACTGGATGCCCACTTGCCCCATCTGGTTTGCAAGGGACTGGTCCTGTGCATCCATCTGTGGCTCGTATCCTTTTGAGACGTAGACTGCGTCAGCTCCGGTTAACTTACACATCGTTGCCAGCACTGACGCAGGATCTCCCACACGCATGATCAATTTGCCGCCGATCGCATTGAAATCATTGGACAGGGATTCTAATGAGTGATGCAGCCACCATTTTGATGCGGCTCCTTGTTTGCGCGATGAGGGGGCTTCCGTGTGAATGTAAAGGGGGATGACAGGGCGACCTGTTTCGATCGCTGCCATCAAAGATGGGTGATCCGATAATCTCAGATCTTTTCTGAACCATAAAATGATAGGTGCTTGATTTGCCATTAGATGCCCACAAAGTTACATGGATTTGCGGATCTGCAACCCTTAGTTGGCAGGGCTGTAGTGAAGTAGCCAATGGCTTTCCTTGATAGGATGCAATCTATTGGCGGTGAAACCAGATTCAGACTCAATGACTCGATGAGTGATGGAATGATTTTTCTGAAACAGTCCATTTTACTCCCCCTCGGGTTGAGGGGTCGCTTACTTGGACATCTCGTCTGAATGATTGTATTCCCGCATGGTGAATAAGACGCTGCTTATCACCAGGAATACAATGGTGACCACGGCAATGGCTGCCACTGCGGTCAGCGATGAGCCGGGTTCCACACCGAGATGTTCGGATAATGGGGGGTATTTTGCCAGCAACGACTTCAGATGGTTGGTCATGGCCAGCGTATTGATGTTGGTGGGAATCTGGCCTATTCCAAATTCCACAACGAACCCAAAGATGATCCCGAGCACTAGATATTTCTTGGTGGTCAAACCCATGAGAGAACTGATAGCACCATAAACCACGATGGCTGGAATCTGTATCATGAGCAGGGTGAAAATGAGATTGGGAACATCATCCACACCCCGCAGCGTGCCGGCCAAGGCGAATGCAAGCAGAGTGAGTGCTGTGGTGATCTGCGTCCATGCCAGATGACTCAGATACTTGGTTAGAAAAAATTGCCAACGCTTCATGGGGCGAGTCAGGAGAAAACATACCGTGTCCTCCTGCAGATCATCCCGGACCATGCCACCGAATACAGTCAGGCATGTGATTGGCAGCACCAGAAGAATATAAAAATCCACTGTAAACATGTAGAAAGCATTCGACTGGCCTCCAATTTGCGCCATGGGTGCACTTGATGAAAAGGCAAAATAGCTCAGTAAAGGAAGTCCCAGTACATTCGAAAGCAGGCCGTAAATCTTTTTCCAGGTGAGCTGTGATTTCCAGGTTAATTTCCATATGCCAGCTAGAATACCAAAGAAGTTTGGGTGAATGGATGGTTTGTCCAAGGTCGTTGCCAATGTGCTTTCGTGATTCATAACTCCTATGTGGTGACCTTGTTGAAAATTTGATTCAATGATTGGCTTTTGCTACTGATTTCAAAAACGGTGAGCCCTGAATCCTGCAGTAGTTGATTCCAGTTCTGATAAAAATGGGAAGGGTTTTTGATCCGGAAATCAAGTCGCTGTTCCTCTTCCTGGATATCAAAACCCAATACATGATCTTCTTCAAATAAGACACGTGCCAATTTTTGAGGGTCGTCGCAGCGAACGCTTAACTCCTCAGCCCATTGACTGAGGTCCGACCGGATTTCATTTTTTGCACCTGAGGCAATGACTCTCCCCCAATTCAGGATCATTACATTTTTACAAAGAGACTCCAGCTCAGCAAGGATGTGACTTGAGATGATGATGCTGATACCCTCATGAGCGAGTGATTTAAGTATATCTGCGATATCTTGGCGTCCCATGGGGTCGAGGCCATTCATGGGTTCATCCAAAATGAGCAGGTCCGGCGAATGCATCAGTGCCTGTGCGAGTTTGACACGTTGGCGCATGCCTTTTGAATACTGGCCAAGTCGCTTTTTCCAGTGAGCTTCACCCAGCTTGACTCGTTTAAGCAATCGAATACCCAATTCGGGAAAAGCAGCTCGGGGTATCCCGCTGATCTGTCCGAGCCCGCTAAGCCAATCCATGGGTTTCAGGTGTTCTGGAAGCGATTCGCGCTCGGGGCAATACCCAATTCTTCTGAGTACGGAAGGTTGATTCCATGGAGTTTCTCCAAAGACCTTCAATGAACCTGAACTGGGTTGTAATTGACCGGTTATGATCTGGATCAGTGTGCTTTTACCTGCGCCATTGGGTCCAACCAGCCCCGTGATACCGGGGTGGATTTGAAAATCAATATTATTGAGCCCCATCACGACGCCATACCAGCGACTTAGTTTGATACCTTGAATAATGGGATCGTTCATTCGGGTCTTACCTTCCAATTGAGAATGATGATAGCCAGAGTGATCATGATACCGCAGGTCATCATGGCTCCAGCGAATTGGGGGGATTGAAACATCGGGAACCTGTCGACAGGTAAACCCCGGAGTAAGTTGCCGACCACCGGTACATTGTCTTGAAGCAGGCTCAGCTCGTTTTTTGGCTGAAACAGCTTAAGAGAAAGTTGCTCAAGGTTGTAGTTGAAGCTCAGGTGTTGAATCCAGGATTCCGTTTTTGCGCCAATCCTACTCAGTACATTTCCAAGGATCCATAAGACGACCCAAATCACTGTGGCGGATTTTTCTTTGACTGAAACGGCAGAGATGCCCATTGCAATGATACTAAGAAAACTGGCCGCAAAAATGATGTAAGCAGCAGACTTGAAAAGTGCCATTCTTGAATGCCAGACAAAACTCCAATCCGGTGCCAACAATCCCCCAAGGAGCCAGGCACTGCAGACCGGAAAAAGCCAGGCGATACAGAGGACCCCAAAAACAGAGAAAAATTTGCCCAGGAAGTAATCGAAACGACTTACAGCTTTGGAACTGTAAATGATGATTGCTTTGCTCGAAAGGTCTCTGGAAATGAGCGACGGGATAATAAGAGCAATGATAATCAACGAAAGAGTACTCATCCATCCTGAGAAAAAGTAGAAAAGAAAGCTGTAGATGCTTCTAACCGAAATCTCAGGATGAGCCACGATCCAGGACATCAAACCATTGGCAAACACCTGAAGCTGGGGTTGAAGTTGTTCGACCAGAGAATAAATCACACTATCCTTCACCAGAAGTTGTCCGATCCCAAACAACAAAGCTGCCTGCACAACCGACAGGATCCATGCCGCCATGACCATGTTCCGAGTCCATTTGCTTGACCAGGCACTCTGGATGCCGTTGGCCGCAATGGCATAGCGACGATACCAGATTCCCTGATACTTGCCTTTCCAATGTTGATATGTGCTACGATACAGACTCATGGGCAGTATTTAGGGCTTGGATAAAAAATTCTTCCAATGCGTTTGGGCTTGGCAACACTTCAATGGGAGTGATGCCTGCGCGGTGCATGATTTCAAGGATGGGATTGATATCCAATCCCCCATGTTCGACTTTGAGATGCCCGTTGGGCAAGTTTTCAGAGGGCCAACCTTCTGCCTTGAATAAACGGACTAGTTTTTGCTGATCATTTGCGACAACCACCTCTGCCGACCCTTTGCACTGAGCGCTCAGATTGGCAATTGTATCGTGTATCAGCACTTTCCCCAGTGCGACGATAATGATCTGGTCACAAATGCGCTGCACATCATGAAGCAAATGCGAAGACAAAACCACACTGATACCATGTTCTGTCCACAGACTCTGAATCAATTCCAGTATCTGCTCGCGCCCCCTCGGATCCAGTCCATTGGTGGGCTCATCCAGAAACACAATCTCAGGGTCATGAACAATCGCCTGAGCCAATTTCAGGCGCTGACGCATGCCGGTTGAATAGGTGTCAATTTTTCTGTAGCGCTCCTGCCCCATCCCTACGAAATCCAGCATCTCGTGAGATCGCTGGCGAGCTGCCTGATAAGGTAGCCCTGTCAACTGGGCGCAATAGGCTACGTATTCACAACCCAGCATGCCTGGAATGTGACAATCCTGTTCCGGGGTGTAGCCGACACGGGTGCGTATTTCACGCCCCACTTGTCCTACTTCCTGACCGAGCAAGAAAGCTTTTCCCGATGTAGTTGGCATGAGCTGAAGCAGGCACTTCATGAAGGTGCTTTTTCCGGCACCGTTCGGGCCAAGTAAACCGATAGGGCCAGGTGGCACTTGGACGGTTACCTCATCCAGAGCGGATTGCGATCCGAACTTTTTAGTCAATGCTTCGGTCCGTATGACAAATTCAGGCATGAATGATCAAGGTTTTGAGTTCATGGACGGTTGATAGAAAGCGACAAACTTACTTGGGAGGAACGTGCCCGCCAGACCACCTGCAGTCGCCCGGGCATCTTCTTTCAGTAGCATCCATTCTTTCTCAAGAGGTTCGTCCAGCTGTTGCCCCCAGTCGGCAATCGACAGCCCTGTTGTATGCTGAATCAAGCCGTCGGGAGAAAGAGAAAGCCATCTGGAATTGGAGGCCGCATTTGGTTGAATCTCATTGCTTAGAAACAGTTGGACCATGGCGGTGATTGCCACACAGCTGGTTGCCAATGGCATCAACCACTTCTGCCATGGCAAAGGAGTTGTTGCTGGCGCGGAGACAGGCTCCTCGCTTGACGACATGCCCATGGATACCATCATCCCGGGAAGAAGCTGAGGTGATCCGAAAGGTTCCTGAGATTTAGCAAGGCGCTTTAAATGAGTGATCAACCGGCGTTGCTCCTGATACCAAGACTGGCAGCAACTGCATGCCTTCATGTGCCTGATTGACTTTTCTGAGGGTTCAAATCCATCATCCAGTGTATGGTGCATTCGAAATTTGTGGTAGCGACACAATAGATTCATTGGATTCCTCCTTTGGATTCGTTTTTAATATGACGCACGAGAATGCCGCGGGCTCTGTGGACTAATACTCTGACACGTATTTGATTCGTCTTCATCACGTGTGCGGTTTCCTCAATTGTTAAATCTTCCCCGTATCTTAACCAGAGCGCTTCGAATTGTAATGGTTTCAATACTCGTTTTGCTGTTGCCCAAAGTGTCTCCGTTTCGTCTTTGCTTTCCAGCAATGATCGCGGGTGGGCTTCTTCAAGCTCAGCGTAATCCTGGAACTCCACAGTGGGTTTTGCCGACCTGAAATAATTGTAAGCTGTGCGTTTTGCGATCGTGAACAACCAGGTGGTAAAGGAATATTTGGAGTCGTAGCGGTGAATGTTTTTATAAGCCTTGACGAAAGAATCCTGCGCAAGATCGGCGGCGTCATCCATGTTGCCAACCATGCGATACAGGAAGAAGGTTACACGGGATTCCAACCGCTGAACCAGAGATTCAAACGCATGAAGGTCGCCGGTTTTGCATTGCTCAGCGAGTTCTTCGAGAGTCAGTTCCAATTTGTTCGCAGCAGGTGTCATTTCGGCTGGTAGTTTACTTTGTGGAACCTTTCAGGGCATGAATAAAATTTGTGGCATTTTGTAATGACATATTCCAATCGACCCACACACGCTGATCTTCATTTCGAATGTCAATCGCCTGTAAAACAGGGAACCACTCGGGTTGTTTTGCGTTCAGCATGGCTACCGCTTGAACACCCGCAAGGACGCGCTGGATCTGCAGACTTGCTCCTGAACCTTCGGTGCTTAGCAGTAACTTCAGGAAAATATTTCCGTTTGATTCTCCTGCGGCCATGCTGGCCCCCTTGGACATTTGAAGTATTTTTGCCTGCTGGGCGGGCAGTTGTGCCCCATCGAACGTCTTGGCAACTGCAATGTAGGCCATTGTGCCTTCAGGGGAGGGGTAATCCTTGAACTGCCGCTTAGCGGCTCCCCTCTGATTTTGAGTGCCGAGAACATTAATGAAATGGATGATGAGTTCCTTGTTGCGCCCGATGCAAAGGTGATTGGAATTGGTATCAGCTGCTATCAGGATCTCACCGTCAATGGAATAAAGATATTCAATCGCAGCATCGATTTTGGACACCGAAACGGGTAGTTCGTTCGATTTGGCCCCGTGAGAATTCCAAAGCCAATCCATGGCAATCGTTTTCAATGTCGGTGTGATTTCCAGCATCAGTATGCCATCCTCATCAGGTGCTTTGTTGGCGGATTTGCCAAAAGCTGTGACCGATAACACACTGTCAATGGTTATATCAATGCCGCTTGAACGTTTGATTTCGGTTTCAGCTTCGCTGATGTATTGCTGGAGCAACTGTTCACTGACCTCCTCGTAGAGACTCGTTTGTCGAAGCCCTTCAAAGTCGAAATGCGCCACCCATTGAGCGTCATCCGAAACTTGCCCCCAGTGAAGTGGGCCAGCATGAACACCAATCGTCATCAGCAATAACCAAGAAAGTTCTAATCTCAAATACATCATAAATGGATAATTACTGTTTGATAGTTCAACCAACAATAATCCTATTCCCAACTTAAAACATCATTGTTTCAAAAAGAATGGATTTTTTCGTCATCGAAATTCTGTTGCCTTTGTGACGCTCGGGATCGAAGATAATCTTCGTGCCTTCCAATCACTCAGCCTACAATATCCTCAAGGACTACGAGTGGAACTATGCTCATGTCCCTTCATCAAAGCCTCATATCTCCAAGCCGGCCGAGGAAATTTCTGGTGAATGGACTTATGCTGGATTGCCGGTGCGATCGCCTCTTGCCATAGCAGCCGGTCCCTTATTGAACAGCGAGTGGATCAAGTTTTACGCAGAACGAAGCTTTGATATTCTAACCTACAAAACTGTAAGGCGTAGCTATAGACCAAGTTACGAATTACCTAATCTTGTGCCAATTGAAGCGATGAGGGTTCAGAGGCCGGGTGCATCGGTAAGAGGGATAGGGCAAATGACAGGATCATGGGCCGTTTCTTTTGGCATGCCATCACGTGAGCCAAAGATTTGGCGCGATGACCTCGTAACTGCCAGGCAATGCCTTGGGGCAGGTCAAATCTTGTCAGTATCAGTGGTAGCCACACCCGAGGAGGGGGACGATTTGAAGACCATTGGAGAAGACTACGCCTCCTGTGCACGATGGGCTTTTGAGAGTGGTGCTGATGTCGTTGAACTGAATTTCTCATGCCCCAATGTCAAAACACCTGACGGCATGCTTTACACGCAGCCCACTGCTTCAAAAGATGTTTTGTATCGGGTGAGAGACCTTGTGGGAGATAAGCCGCTTTTGGTCAAACTCGGATTCGTTGGAGATGATGCTTTGGCACGCAATTGGGTGGAGCTCAGCGGGGGGCTGGTTCAGGGGCTGGTGATGGTCAACTGTATCGGGGCAAAAGTCCAGTCACCGGATGGTAAAGCCTTTTTCAGCGGGGAGTCACGGGGTATCGCTGGAGCCGCCATATCTGAAGCGGTCAGAAAGCAAGTAAGCACATTTCAATCATTGATACATGAGCACCGTTCAAAGATTAAGACGATCGCCGTCGGTGGCGTGACAGAAGCAACGGATGTTTCCGACTACCTGAAATTGGGGGTGGAAGGTGTCCAGACAGCCACAGCGGCCATGTTAAACCCTTCTTGGGCAGTCTCTGTGAAATCGGAATTACAAAAAGCAGATCGCGCTCAGTCCGTTTGAAACGGGCTATTTTTGAGTTTGCTCCGCAGGGAAGGGGGCGTGCGTCAATCCTTCCCTTCGGACTGGATTTTATTGATCAATTGATTCAATGTTGGATCCGAAATGGAAATAAAGGCTCGGTTAGGAATATTGGGATCTGGAAAAGGGTCCAACATGTTTGCTTTGGCTGAAGCATGTCATCAGGGTGTCATTCGCGCCGAAATAGCGCAGGTGGTGAGTGATGTTGAAAATGCGGGCATACTGGACAGGGCAAAGGATTTTGATATCCCTGCCACTTACTTGTCTCCGGGGCCTTTCCGCACAAAACTGGACGAGGATGCAGAACTCAACTATATCCGCCTTTTCCGGGAAGCCAAGGTGGATTGGATTGTTTTGGCTGGTTTCATGCGAATCTTGAAGGGGGACTTTCTAAAAGCTTTTCCAAATCGGGTGCTCAATATTCATCCTTCCCTATTGCCCTCTTTTCCTGGTTTGGAGCCCTGGAAGCAAGCCCTTGAATATGGGGTTAAATATACAGGGTGCACCGTGCATTTTGTTGATCAGGGTATCGATACCGGGGCGATCATCCTTCAGGAGACCGTTCCTGTCATGGATGATGACACACCTCAAAGCCTGCATGCC
>Ga0233432_10004601_pt1 | contig 12179 bp, 2 predicted proteins | sample SI_122_August201_6_FD_179870 | JGI IMG/M metagenome (GOLD analysis project Ga0233432, IMG submission 179870) | Seawater microbial communities from Saanich Inlet, British Columbia, Canada - SI_122_August2016_10_MG | ecosystem: Environmental > Aquatic > Marine > Inlet | place: Canada: British...
TCGAAAGCAAGAGCTGCTTTTTGATATGGTGAATCATTATCGCTCGGTCAGAACCGGTGGGTTCACTGGGCCTCTTCTGACTCAATACGAGGAATTGAGTTCTGAGGCAACTCTCAAACAATTGGACACAACCAAAGTACATACGCTCATAGCAACTTTTTCTCAGGGAGTGAATCAATTTGCTGGAATAGCGACAATGGTGCTAGGGGTGAACTTGGTCTTGAGTGGAGCGATGCCCAGTTCGGCGTTATTGGCTTGTATGCTTCTTACCTGGAAAATTTTAGCTCCGGTCAGAAATCTTTTCACGGTGATCTCACAGGTGGAGAAGACCGTGAAGAGTGTTCAGCAACTCAATCGCTTTATGAACTTACCCCAAGAGGTTCAGCCTGAAGTGAAGACTTCGCTTCATCAACGCCTTCATGGAGACATTGTGTTTGCAGGTGTGTCGATGAAATCAGCGACGGATCAGCAGCCTGCTCTAGTCAATGTCTCTTTTGAATTAAATCGAAACCAGATCATGGTGATATGTGGTCATGGAGGGGTGGATGGGCAGAGTGTTCTCGACTCTTTGATGCGCCTTCGAGATTTTCAATCGGGTAATATCTCCGTTGATGATGTGAACATCCGTCAGTTTGACCCTGTGACGTTGAGAAAATCGATGGACTTAGTTCCTGCAAAAACTCAATTTTTTCGAGTCTCTTTAAGAGATAATCTATTGCTATCAAGGCCAACGGCAACAGAAGAAGATTTGAAAAAAGTGATCATTGATGCGAACTTGGAGCCTGATATAGAACGTTTGCCTGATGGTTTAGATACGATGGTGGATGGTCGATCGGAGCAATTCTCCGAGTCTTTCATGAAGAGGTTCTCTTTTGCTAGAACTTGGATTCGAGGTGCGGAGATTCAACTTTATCAGTTGCCTGATAAAGGACTGACCAAGAGTCGTATCATTGAATTTGCCGAGAAACTTGAAGATTTTAAATCTTTTTACACGATCTTGGTTGTGAGTAACAACCCCGACCTATTCAAATTGGCTGACACGGTGATGTGGTTGGAAGAGGGTAAAGTTAAAAGCATTGGCTCACCTGAAAAGGTTGGCCCCGAATTCTATGGAGGCTCTTGATGTCTAAGCGAGAGGAAAAACGCAAGGTGTCTAACGATCTTCAGAGGTTGGACCGATCGGTGCTGCTGCAAGAAGCAGGTGCTCCAACTTTCACACGATACATGGTGGGAGCTTCGGTTTTACTTGTGCTGTTCTTTATTGTGTGGGCTTGCTTTATTGAAGTAGATGAAGTTGCAAAAGCCAAAGGAGAGATGGTCTCTTCTCTTCCGGTGCACCCTGTGCAGCACCTCTACGGAGGAACAGTTCAGAGGGTTTTGGTTAGGGAAGGGCAAGAGGTGAAAAGGGATGAGGTGCTTGTGCGTTTACACGAAGAGGAGTTGACGTCCCAGCTCAGTGAAACTAAAGTTCAGTGGGAACTGGCTAGGGCAAAAAGGATTCGAATTGAGCACTTTCTTGAGGGTAAGAATGACCTTTCGGGGGAACCTCTAGTGAAGAAATTTGATGCATACCAAGAGGCTCATCTTCGTCAAAACCTCAAAACGTTAAAGTCGACACGGAACGTCGTTTTTCAACAGATTGTTCAGTTGAAACGAGAATTGGAGGAAGACCGTGAAAAACTTTCAAGCACAGAAGGTTTGTTGAGGATTTCAAAGCAAGAGTTAGAGCGGCACATGGAGTTCGGTATGGTGAGTGTGACTCTTCTTAACAAGGAAAAGCTTTCTCTTGAGGAGGAGCTTGAAATCCGTGAGGACTTGGTGGACCAAGGTCTCAATTCCGAGATAAAATTCTTGGGGCTGAAACGTCAACACCTTCAACTAAAAAAAGATATCCACGAGAAGGAGACGGCCTCTGAAGACCGACTCGCTCTTCTTCAAAAGCAGGTGCAGCAATTTGTTTCCCAAGTAAAAACTCTTCCTTTCACGATTCAGAGAAAGGAAGCTAATATTCTTGAGCTCAAAGGGGATCTTGAACAGAAGGAATCTGAATTGCTGGAGAGTTCGATGTCTGAACGAGACAAAGCTTTTGAAGTTGAAAAAGTTTCGTGGGAGCGTTTGCGTCGATTAGAAGATAGAATTTCAAGATCTGAGCTCCGGGCTCCCATTGCTGGGTCAGTTCACAGTCTTCGCTCTCTAGGTCCAAATGCAGTTTTAACACCAGGAGAAGTATTTTGTTCTATAGTCCCCAGAGGAGCCCGACTTCTTGCAGAAATCCGGATCGATAACCGTGATGTTGGCCACCTTGAATTGGGACAGCCTGCTCGGATCAAGATGACGTCGTTTGATTTTTCTCGTTATGGCAGTCTCCCAGGAAAATTAACATTAATTTCTGCGAACAAAAGTATGGATGAACAGTCTCAGCCTTATTTCTTGGCTCATGCTGAGGTTTTGAGTTACCGGCCTGCTCCTGATAAAATGGAGATGCCCCTTAGGGTTGGAATGAGTTTGGACGCTGACATTATCACAGGCAAGAAGACGGTGATGGAGTACCTCCTCAAGCCTATTTATGCTTCAACTTTGGGAGCTCTTCAGGAGAGGTAGAATTTTAAGTTATTGTAAATTAATAACTTACTGAATATTGCCACTGAGGAGCGAGACAGGATTGTTTCCCACTATTGTTTTTTTTGGGGCCTTTGCACAATTGTGAAGTGAAATCTTTTGGGGAATTCCAATGGCTAAATCTGACGATCAAAAAGACCCAAATGAGGCGAATCAAGCCTTTGGAGAGAGAGCCCAGAGTGAAAACCCATTAGAGGGGGCCGATGGAAATTCATCTAGATCCAATGAGGATGGAGATCCATCTTTAGCCGGAGGGCTGGCCGGAGAGGTATTTCAGCAAGAGAAAGCTGGGATTGCCGAAAGTCAGGAGGATCGTTTAGAGGCCGACGAGCTCAGCGATAGTCCTGAAGGAGCAGAAGCACAAGAAGAAAAAGCTGAAAGTGAAGAAGAGGGATCCGAGTCAGCTGGAGTTCAGGACCCTATGGTTGCAGAAGTTGACCCAACTTTGACTCCCCAAGACCAAGGCGCTGGCACTCTTGAAAATGAAAACGAAGGAAGTCGTCCTGGATCAAGATCATCTTCCCAGAGAGAAGAATCGAGAGCTGATGAAAATGTCGTCGAGGACGTTGAGATTAAAGCAGAGGACGAAGGGCGAACTGAAAAGGGAGATGAGATCAAAGACCACTATGCTAGAAGTGTCATCGACGCTGAAGAAATGGCAGAGTTGGATGGAGAAATGGTGGTTGATGGTTCTGAGGCTGGAGATCCACCTGTTGGAATTGATCCCGATGCAACTCCAAGTTCTTCGACAGAGAATCTTTCAAATCTAGAAAAAGCAGCTGACGAAGCTGCTCAAGCGGCAGTAGAAGCTAGAGAATACGCTAACGGTGCCCAAGATGCAGCAGACGAGGCTCGTTCGTTGGCGAATGAGGCCTGGGATGCATTGGGGGAAGCTCGAGATCATCTCGCCGAGGTTCAAGAAGAACTGGAAGTTGCTCAAGAGCAGGTCTCCAACGCCCAGTCGGTTGTTGATGAGGCAACGGTTACTTATGAAGAGGCCGACGCTGTAGCAGTTGAGGCAGAGAGAATTGCCACAGAAGCCCAGGCGGCTGCGGATGAAGCTCAGGGTGTTGCTGAAGAAGCAGCTCAGGCCTATGAAGAAGCTCTTGTGAGAGCTGAGCAGGAAGAGTCTGAGGCAGAGCAGGCACAGGCTTCAGCAGAAGCAGAGGCATCTGAAGCGACCGAGGCTGAGTCGGCTGCAGAGCTTGCTCAAGACGCAGCTGAAGAAGCTCGAGCTTTATCCGACGCTGCTCAGGAAAACCAGACTCAGGCTGAAGGTGTGCATGTTTCTTCTGAAGAAGATTTATCTTCGGCAATAGAAGATCTTGCTAACGCTGAGGAAAGTCTTCAGGCTTTACTGGATGCTCAGGCTTCAGCAGAAGTCGTTATAGGGGCTGAGGCTGAGGTGACGGCTGCTCAAGAAGCTTTGGGTCAAGCCCAGATCGTATATCAGGAAACTCAAGATTTGGTGGATGAAGCAACGGAGGTCGCACAGAATGCAGAGTCCGAAGCTGTCGCTGCTGAATCAACGGCACAAGCAGCTCAAGGTTTAGCGGATAGTGCCGTGACGACGGCAGCCCAAGAGTCAGCCGAAGCTGCTTCTGCTGAAGCAACAGCTCAAAGTGAACAGTCCGAGGCTGATGCTGCTCAGGTGGCCGCTGATGTGGAGGCCGATGAGGCTTCTGCTGCAGAAGCGATTGCAGAAAATGAGGCTGCTGAAGCAGATGCCGCTCAGTCAACAGCAGATGCCGAAGAAGCTGAGGCGAACACTGCCGAAGAAGCGGCTGCGAGTGAACAAAGCACTGCTGATGTTGCCCAGGCAACGGCAGATGATGCAGCTGCAGCGGCGAATGCGGCTCAAGATGCAGCCAGTGCGGCCCAAGACGCATTTGATAATCAAGAAGCCAATCAAGAGGCAGCGACTGCAGCAGACGAGGCGGCAAACGCGGCAGAGTCAACTGCTGATAGTGAACAATCCGAAGCGGATGCAGCCCAGAGTGAAGCTGACAGCGCAGCAGACGCAGCAGACAATGCGGAGGCTTCAGCGATTGATGAACAGCTTGAGGCGGACACAGCTCAAGCGACTGCTTCTGCAGAATCAACGGAAGCCGACTCTGCAGAAGCAGCAGCTGGCACAGCCCAAGCAGAGGCCGACGCAGCTCAAGCGTTAGCCGACGCGGCTGATGGAGCTGCTGATGTTTCTGAGGCGGCCATCGATACAGAGCAATCCGAGGCGGACGCGGCTCAAGCAGCTGCAGATATAGAGTCTGCCCAAGCTAACGATGCAGAAGCTAGCTCCTCAGCGGAGCAATCTGAAGCAGCGACAGCTCAAGCCGACGCAGATCTTGCTGACTCGATAGCTGATGCAGCCGAAGAGAACGCTGCGAGTGAACAGTCAGAAGCTGACGGTGCTCAGTCGGCTGCTGATGTAGCTGAAGCTACGGCTGAGACTGCGGAATCAACCGCTGCGAGTGAGCAAGCGGAGGCTGATGCTGCTCAAGCTGCCGCGACTGCAGCTGATGCTGTGGCTGATACAGCTGAAGCAACAGCGACAAATGAACAATCCGAAGCTGACGCTACTCAAGCCACGGCTGCTGCGGCTGATGCTTCGGCTGATGCAGCAGAAGCCACAGCTGCAGATGAACAATCCGAAGCCGATGCGGCTCAAGCACTTGCTGATACTGAAGTGGCCGAAGCTGACGCGGCTGAAGGAACTGCAGCAACAGAACAGTCCGAGGCTGACGCGGCTCAAACAGCAGCGAGTACAGCTGCATCAGTAGCCGATGCCTCTGAAGCTGCTATTGGGACAGAACAGTCCGAAGCTGACGCGGCTCAAGCGCTTGCTGACGCTGAAGTGGCCGAAGCCGAGTCTGCTGAAGCGACGGCAGCTAGTGAACAATCCGAGGCTGATGCTGCTCAGGCATCGGCTAATACCGCAGATGCGACGGCCGATGCAGCTGAAGCAACAGCAGCAAATGAACAATCCGAAGCTGACGCAGCTCAAGCAGCTGCCAACACAGCGGAAGCGGCAGTCGACGCCGCTGAAGCAACAGCGACAAATGAGCAGTCTGAAGCTGACGCAGCTCAATCCACGGCTGCTGCTGCTGATGCTGCGGCTGATACCGCAGAAGCAACAGCGGCAACAGAACAGTCTGAAGCTGACGCGGCTCAATCGACGGCTGATACCGCTGATGTGACAGCCGATGCTGCAGAATCAACTGCTGCTAGTGAACAATCTGAAGCCGACGCAGCTCAAGCACTTGCTGATGCTGAAGTGGCCGAAGCTGATTTCGCAGAATCAACTGCAGCAACAGAACAGTCCGAAGCTGACGCGGCTCAAGCAGCAGCGAATACAGCTGCTGCAGTAGCCGATGCCTCTGAAGCTGCTATTGGAACAGAACAGTCCGAGGCTGACGCGGCTCAAGCGGTAGCTGATGCTGAAGTGGCTGAAGCCGAGTCTGCTGAAACGACGGCAGCTAGTGAACAATCTGAAGCCGACGCGATTCAAGCGGTAGCCGATACTGAAGCTGCCGAAGCCGATGTCGCAGAAGCAACAGCGGCAAATGAGCAATCTGAAGCTGACGCAGCTGAAGCGACAGCTGCTGCAGCAGATGCAGCGGCTGATGCCGCTGAGATAAATGCGACATCAGAACAAAATCAAGCTGACGCAGATCAATCGACAGCGAATGTAGCTGCGGCTACTGCTGAAGCCGCTGAAGCGGTTGCGGCAGTCGAACAAAGCGAGGCTGATGTGGCTCAGGCAGCTGCTGATGCGGCTGACGCCGAGGCTGATTCTGCAGAGGCCGATGCAGCAACAGAGCAGTCTGAAGCTGATGTGGCTCAGGCAGCTGCTGATGCGGCTGACGCTGAGGCTGATTCTGCAGAAGCTGATGCAGCAATAGAGCAGTCTGAAGCTGATGTAGCCCAAGTAGAGGCTAATGTTGAAGCTGCCGAAGCAGATTCGGCTGAAGCCGCCGCCGCTGTTGCTGATAGCAATGCAGATGTGTTGGAGGCAACAGCGAGTCTAGCAGGAGAAACATTGGAAGATGCGAACGATGATCTTACGACGGCTCAAGATAATTTAGACACAGCACAGGACGCTTACAACGCTGCTCCGAGCACCCAAGACATTGAAGTGGAAGTCGATGCTAACGCGATCTATAAGGATGTGACGACAACGGAGACCACGACTGAAAGCCAGGAAGTGACAACCGTCGAGATCAAAGACTTGAAGTGGAATGAGAGTATTCAAGATACGATAGGTGAGGATGACAATGTTGATGGTGGTGGAGGAACTATTATTGACGTGGCATCGGATGGAACCCAAACAGTTAACTTGATTGTTTCACTAGACGTTAGTGGCTCCATGCACATGAATAGCCATGGCGGGGTTGTGACTTTGCCAGATGGTTCGACGACGACTCGACTTGAACTGGCCAAAGAGTCGTTAATGAACATGATCAGTAGTTACTCAGAAGATACTGAAGTAAATGTTAATTTTACGGCTTGGGCGAGTGGTGGAAAAAATTATGGCTGGATGGACAAGGATGACGCGTTAGATCTGATTGATACGATCGAGGTGCCTTCTCAGTGGTGGAAGGGTGTTGAGATCGATGGAGAGAGCCCTGTCGGATACAGTACAAACTACGAACAAGGCATTGAGGATACACATGCGGCCTTAGATGATCTGCCCGAAGCAGATAGCACTTTAAGCCTGTTTATATCAGATGGAGACCCTACTAAAGATGAGAACTCAGATGGTGATAAACTCAGTGATCAATACACGGCGATGTGGCAAGAGGTTGCTGACGCATCAACTGAATCAAAGGTTATTGCTATAGGAGACGGAATCACTGAGCTTCAATACTTAGAAGAGCTGGGTGAAGTCGAGGAGATTGTCGACGAGAATGGCTTAGAGCAGTTTGTTGAGGAATCAGCCGAGGAAGCTGTGTCTGAAGAATATTATTACAATGATGTGACAGATGGAACGTTTAATTTGGGTGACACCAATGACACGTTTGTTGTAAACGGTGAAGCTTCTGATGTGATCATTAACTTAGGAGCTGGTGAAAATATTGTTATTTTGGAACAAGACCCAGTGGGAGCAATCACGCTTAATGGTGGGAATGGTCAAGATATTTTACGTCTTACCGGAGATAAAGAGGATTATACACTCGACCTTAGCTCGTCGGGAAGTTCATCGGGAACAGAGTCTTATACTGATTCAAATCAGCAGGTTTTAAATAATGGGTCGAAAGGGTCTGTTGAATATGATTTAGGCGGGGAGACGAATGAAGCAACGATCACGGTAAGTAGTTATAAGGATAACAATGTCGATGGGTCGATTGTTCTAACGAAAGATGGTGTTGTCGTAAAGACGATCCAGATAGATGATCATACGGGGAACACCAATAGTGATCAAACTTTTGAAATCAGCTCTGAAATTGCTTTTGATACAATTCAAATCGTACATGACGATGGTGGAGCATTTAAAGTGGAGTCTGTTTCTGCTGAAGTGGAATCATCGGGCGCATTAGTTTTGTCTGGAACAATAACAACGGCTGATGGTGAAGAAATAGAGATCACTAATTTTGAAGGTATAGTATTTAATAATGACGTCGAAGGTGAGATTGATGATTTGGTGATCATCAATACCACGACTGAAGAGGTGGATGTGACGACATCGACGACTGATCAAGTTTTAGATCAGGAGGCCATGGAGACGGCTGGTATCTACGAGCGAGATGGTGAGTACTATACTTTGGAAACTCAGACGGTGCCTTATGAAGACCCTGATCTTCGAGCAGGTTTAGATGCGGCCCAAGACGATTATGATGCTGTACTTGAAGTTGCTGTGTCGGCTCAAACAGCATTTGATGCGGCTGAAGATTCGGCAACGGCTGCAAGAACAGCAGCTGACTCTGCGGCGTCGACGGCAACATCAGAGCGTGCTGAAGCAGATGCTGCGCAATCCAATGCAGATAGTGAAGCAACGGAAGCGGCTACCGCTCAGTCTGAGGCAACGGCAGAGCGTGCTGAAGCAGATACGGCACAAGATATTGCCGACGCCGCTCAAACCGAAGCTGACGCGGCTGAAGCAACAGCTTCTGCTGCCCGTGCTACGGCTTCTGCTGCCCAAGCGACGGCCGATGTTGAAGTTGCTGAAGCCGATGCCGCCCAAACAGCTGCGAGCGATGCCCGCGCAGCAGCTGACACAGCTCAAGATGCAGCCGATACCGCGCAATCCGAAGCCGACGCGGCTCAAACGGCGGCGAGTGATGCTCGTGATGTGGCCGATGCCGCTAAGGATGCTGCGGAGACAGCTCAAACTGAAGCCGATACGGCTCAGTCGACGGCCGCCACAGCTCGATCTGAAGCTGACGCTGCTCAAGCTAGCGCGGATACAGAACAAGAACAGGCCGACGCTGCAGAGTTAACCGCCACCGCGGAACGAGCCGAAGCCGACGCCGCTCAAGCGACGGCTGATGCCGAAGCGGCTGACGTGACGGCAGCACAGGCTGTTGCCGCTTCTGATCGCGCCGCCTCTGACGCCGCTCAAGCGACGGCTGACGCTGAAGCATCTGAAGCGACGGCTGCGAGTGCTGTAGCAACGGCTGAGCGAGCAGAAGCCGACTCAGCAGAAGCTGTCGCTTCTGCCGCTCAATCCGAAGCTGACGCTGCTGAAGCGACAGCTTCTGCTGCCCGTGCTACGGCGAATGCTGCCCAAGCGACGGCCGATGTTGAAGTTGCCGAAGCCAATGCTGCCCAAACAGCTGCGAGCGATGCCCGCGCGGCGGCCGATACTGCTCAAGATGCAGCCGATACCGCGCAATCCGAAGCTGGCGCAGCTCAAACAGCGGCGAGTGATGCTCGTGATGTGGCCGATGCCGCTCAGGATGCTGCGGACACAGCCCAAACTGAAGCCGATACGGCTCAGGCGACGGCCGTCACAGCTCGATCTGAAGCTGACGCTGCTCAAGCTAGCGCAGATACAGAACAAGAACAGGCCGATGCGGCAGAGTTAGTTGCCACCGCCGAACGAGCAGAAGCCGACGCTGCTCAAGCGACGGCTGATGCTGAAGCGGCTGACGTGACGGCAGTACAGGCTGTTGCCGCTTCTGATCGCGCCGCCTCTGACGCCGCTCAAGCAACGGCCGATGCTGAAGCGTCTGAAGCCACGGCTGCGAGTGCTGTAGCAACGGCTGAGCGAGCAGAAGCTGACTCAGCGGAAGCCTCAGCGTCTGCTGCTCAATCTGAAGCTGACGCGGCTGAAGCGACAGCTTCTGCTGCGCGTGCAACGGCTAATGCCGCCCAAGCGACGGCCGATGTTGAGGTAGCTGAAGCCAATGCAGCCCAAGCAGCGGCGAGCGATGCCCGAGCGGCAGCCGATACTGCTGAAGATGCAGCCGATACAGCGCAATCCGAAGCGGACGCAGCTCAAACAGCTGCGAGCGATGCCCGTGATGTGGCCGATGCCGCTCAGGATGCGGCCAATACAGCCCAATCTGTCGCGAGCGATGCTGAAGCGACAGCCGTCACAGCTCGTTCTGAAGCCGACGCGGCTCAAGCTAGTGCAGAGACAGAACAAGATCAAGCCGACGCTGCTGAGTTAGTGGCGACTGCCGAACGAGCCGAAGCCGACGCCGCCCAAGCGACGGCAGATGCCGAAGCGGCTGATGTGACGGCTGCCGAAGCTGTTGCTGCTGCAGACCGAGCAGCTTCTGACGCTGCCCAAACGACAGCTGACGCCGAAGCGGCTGAAGCCGATGTCGCCCAAGCGACGGCCGACGCCGAACGAGCAGAAGCCGAGGCTGCCCAAGCGACTGCTGACGCTGAGCAGTCAGAAGCCGATGTTTCTCAAGCGACAGCTGAAGTCATGAGGGTTGAAGCCGACGCTGCCCAGATGACAGCTGATACGGAGCAATCCGAAGCAACTCAAGCTCAAGAAGTGGCTGATGCCGCAAGGGCAGAGGCTGATTCAGCTCAAGCTTTGGCTGATGGAGATACGATTGATGTAGCTGGTGCTCAAGCGACAGCCGATGCGGCCCTAGAAGTTGCTGACGCTGCTCAAGCGGCTGCGGATAGCGCCCAGGCAAGTGCTGACACTGCTCAAATTGAAGCTTCAGCTCAGCGTTCTGAAGCTGATACTGCCCAAGGGGTAGCGGATGCTGAACAGGCAGAGGCGGATGCTGCTAGGGTTGTGTCCGAAGAAGAACGGGTTGAGGCAACGACAGCCCAAGCGACCGCTGATGTAGAGCAAGGCGAAGCCGATGCTGCTAGGGCCACAGCTGACATAGAGCGGACAGAAGCCGACGCTGCGCAGGTGACAGCTGAGACCACCCAAGCGGCGGCGGATGCCGCACAAGTCGTGGCTGAGAGTGAACGTGCTGATGCGACAGCGGCCCAGGCAGAGGTCGACGTCTTGGGAAATCAACTCTCTTCAGCAGAAGAGCAGCTGCAAAGCCTTCAGGCTGATTTGTCAGTGGCTAAGGAAGCTTACGACCTTGCTTTAGACGGTTCGGAGGAAGTTACACAACAAGACCTACAGGAATTTCAAGATGCGATTGCATTGACGGAGCAGGCTGTGGAAGATGCAGGTGTGGTTGTGGAAGATTCGAGAGTATCTCTGCAAGAGGCAGAAGAGGCTCTAGATGTAGCACAGTCTGAGGCTGCTATGGCTGCAGAGTCGGCAGACTCCGCTCAGGCAGAAGCAGATTCTGCCCAAGATGCGGCAATTCTTGAACGTGCCGAAGCTGACGAGGCACAGGCAACGGCCGATTCTGAGCAATTGGAAGCTGACGAGGCAAATGCCTTGGCTGAGAACCAGATGGGCTTAGCCCAAGAGGCCGAGGCCAACGCCGTCCAATTACAGAACGATGCTGATGGCCTTCGGGCAGAAGCTGACCTTGCTCAAGATGTCGCCGATGGAGCCCAAGATGTTTTATCTCATGCCCAGCAAGCTCTGGATGCAGCACCAAATGAAGAAGACTTGTCGGCTCTGCAAGACGCTGTGACACAGGCACAAGAGCAGGTGGACTTTTTAGAGGCTGAAGCAAACCGGTTAGAGGCCGAGGCAGATGATCTTCAATCTTTGGCTGATTCTGCCAAAGACTTGGCTGGGATGGAGTTGGAGAAAGCCGATTTAGATGGAGAAGAGTTCGAGGTGAGTTTTGAAAGTGACATTCCAGAAGGTGAAGAGCTGACTGATGTTGAGTCCTTAGGTGAAGAAGGGATGGAGAATCTTTTTACTTGGGCTGAAATTGGAGACAAGACCGAAGGTGAGTGGACCCAAAGTGTTGATGGAACGGCCGAGTCTGATGGCTCTGTCGATTCCGTTGATTGGACTTCGACCGTTGAGTCTGGAGAATCAGATGAAGCATCTTCCATTGGAAGTTTAGAGGACTTGGGCCAAGACTTTGAAGCGAGTGAATTTCCAGTTTCTGACGTTGACATGCAGGAAGACCCAGACCCTGTGATCTGAGATAAATCGACTGGGTCAATGTGAAGTTGCTCAATTATAGTGGTTGAACTGAGTAGGTTTTTGCTCTCAGCAATCGTGT
>Ga0233432_10004603_pt1 | contig 12175 bp, 10 predicted proteins | sample SI_122_August201_6_FD_179870 | JGI IMG/M metagenome (GOLD analysis project Ga0233432, IMG submission 179870) | Seawater microbial communities from Saanich Inlet, British Columbia, Canada - SI_122_August2016_10_MG | ecosystem: Environmental > Aquatic > Marine > Inlet | place: Canada: British...
TCAGCGTGTTGCTGCCTGCGATATGCACGAGCTCATTGGTGAAGCCGCCAGCCATACCGGTGAACGATAGCGCGCCGATGACGAGGCCAATGGATGCCAACAGGCCGCCAAGTTCGGCCAGCAACAGGCCCATGGCGAGAATGAACTGCCGCAACTTAGCCCTGTCCCAACGATGCTTCTTCGAGAAGAGTTGGTTGATGACCAGAAGCACGACCGTTGCATAGAACGGCGCTTCCTGTTCCCGGTGCAGCGCAAGCAGCATGTAGACCAGCAGCACGAAGGAGAAGATATAATACCAGCCTTCTTTGATGGTATCCAAAACCTTCGGCAGCTCCTCACGTGGGATGCCTTTCATGTCATGCTTTTGCGCGTTCGCGTCAATCTGCATGAACAGACCGAAATAATAGAGAATTGAAGGCACAGCAGCAGCCAAAGCGATTTCGTAATATGGCAAGTTCAGGAACTCAGCCATGATGAACGCGGTGGCACCCATGATTGGTGGCATCAGCGTGCCGCCCGTTGAAGCGCAGGCCTCAACACCGCCCGCATAGGCAGGTTTGAACCCGACGCGCTTCATAGCTGGAATTGAGAGTGTGCCAGTCGTCAACACGTTGGTCACAACACTACCGCTCATGGAGCCCATGAGACCGGAGGCGAAAATCGCCACCTTCGCCGGCCCGCCCCGCACATGCCCAAGCAGTGCAAAAGCGAAGTTAATGAAGAATGCGCCAGCACCTGTGAACTGCAGCGCAACGCCGAAGATCAGGAAGCCAAACACGAGATATGCGAAGGCGCGCATCGGAATGCCTAGCAGGCCTTCCTCACTCAGGATCAACAGTGCCGCTGATTCCAGCAGTGTAAACGTAGCGCCAGAAAGTGCATTCGGCAGCCAGGACGCGTCCGCCCAGAGCAAATAAGAGGATGCCAGCGACGTCACGAAGAAGATTGACCAACCGCCGGTGCGTCGTCCAATTTCAATGGCATAAGCCCAGGCGACCAAGCAGATAATCTGCGTGTCGCGAGGCGCATCATATTCCCAAGCTTCGTCCAAAATCTTCTGCGCCATGAATACGAAGTAGAGCATCAAGGCGACCACGCCGACGCCCAAAATCACATCATAAAAGGGGACTTTCGATCTGTCCTGCGAGGCATAGGTTGGGAAAAGGATGAAAACCATCGGCCCAAGTGCCGCGAGCAAAATATAGTAATAGCGCGTGTCGATGATGATGAATTTGTTCCATTCCTGATCAATCAAGCCAATGGCTTTGAGACCTGCGGAGATATCATCAAGGAAGAAGCCGGTATTAAAAATCTGGTTCGTCGCAAGGACGACGATGAAGATGATTGAGCATGTAAATAGGAATGACCAAAACGGCGTTAGCGTCCGGTAACGGGCGAGTTCTTGCTCTTGCTCGACCTGTTCAAGGCGGCGATGCACCTCATCCGAAAAACCTTGGCTTTCGTTCGTATCAGCCATGAAAACAATCCTTGTCTTGCGCACTTCTGGCGCGGTCAGTCTAACTACTGCTGTAGGGTATAACGGGGGACCCCAAACACGTTTCCGCATCCAGGGTCCTGAGCCGTATCAACTATCGAATTACGCTGGCCGCCGCCTCACGGCCGAAACTGCAAGGCGACGGAGATGCGTATATCGTCAGATCACTTCGGGTCTGGCCATTCGGTCCAGACAGGAGCGAAACCGGCAGCTTTCAAAGCTTCTGCACGGTTGCTCTTCCATGCAGCGTAGAAAGTTGCGTCGTCATTGTCTTTATGGGTCGCACTTGTGGTTTTCCAAGCAGCGGCAACAACGTCCTGACGACGGAGCATATTGTCCGTGTTCTCTTGGTCAGCAGCCGTCCACTTGCCGATTTCCTTGTAGTAGCGGATCGCACCGTTGTGGATTGGAACAACCCAGGAAAGCTTCTGGTTGTCGATGTTCCAGCCCTTCATGCCAGGCGCCGCATCTTTCATGGAATCGTAGCTTTCGAACAACGTCTTCGTCATGGAGTAAGCAACGTCGTCAGAGATGTTCGGATAGGACATGAAGACTGGGTACGGGTACAGAGCGCCTTCAAGTGGCTTGTCCTTGGAGAGGCCAACACCATCGGTGCAGAGCTTCTTGATGTAGTAAGGACCAGCTTCGAAGAAACGCGCCCAACCTGCTTCATCACTATGCGGCGTTGCGGGCCAAGAAAGACCACGTGGCGTCGCTTCCTGCTTGCGCGGATAGTTGGAGATGGTGGATGTGAATGCGATATCGGCTTTGCCGTTCGCAATCGCTTCCTGAGCAGCGCGGCTTCCGCCGAATTCAACCCGCTGAACATCGTCCCACGTCAGGCCAGCAAACCGCAGATACGTGTAAACATTATAGTTCAACGCAGGGGCAGCCTTAATCACGGCTACGCGCTTGCCTTTGAGATCATAGGCGGTTTTCACGCCAAGATCGCCAGCAACGTACGGGATCAGGCAGTTATCGCCGAAGTTAAAGGCAAGAACACGGGTCTTTTGTGGACCCCAGGAGCGCTTGGCAAACACGAATGCCGCTTCCTGGCTCATAAAGGTACCGAGACCGTTGAACGAGAAATCTGCTTTGCCGGAGCGCACAGGCGCTAGACGGGACAGATCGTTCTTGCCCGGCAGGACACGCATCGTCACGCCAGCTTGGTTCTTCAGGGCAGCGCCCAAGGCGACTGCCTGGCTGTAACCGGATGTGCCGACGCCATAAGCCGTCAACATGACCTTCTTCGGCAATTCCGCCATGCTTGGCGCCGCGAGGGCGGCAGCCATAGCGCCCGCGGTAGCCGCAACTGCTAATCTCATAAAGTTTCCTCCCAGGGTTTATTCGCCGAGACAATGCTTGCTGCCTCGATCTCCTGAGAGTGTCGCAAGGCGGGACGCAGTAAGTCAATCCCGCTGAAAACTTCATCTTTTTTATAAAATCACGCCGCATCCGCCTCTGGAGCGACCTTCGGCTCACCGAACAAATAGCCCTGGCCCAGCGCCACATCGAACTCCAGCAGCTCAACAAGCTCACGCTCGGTCTCGACTTTTTCGACAATGAGTTCAATGCCATCAAGCGCCAGCCTGCGCTTCATCCGGTGTGCATCCGGGCCATTCTCCAACAGGAAAGCCGAAGCCGCCCCCTTAACAAATCGGAACCCGCGCCGACGCAGCAAAGCACCATCGACCTCAAAGTCCTCAACACGATCCATGCTGAACCGAACGCCAATTGCAGTTAGGCCTTCCATATAGCGTTGAAGTTCCGCATCGCCCGGATCCCAATCACCTTGAGAAATCTCAAAAATCAGGCTGGGCGCAAGTTCAGGATCCTCTTCTAGGAATTCGATAAAGTCGGCGAGGAAATCACGGTCTTTAAGCGTGTGACGGGATACATTGCAGAAGAAACCCACATGCGCATTACGCGCCCGCGCCCTGCGTATAAGCTGGACCGCCCGGAACAGCAGGAGATTATCAATTGGCGCAATTAAGCCCGCCTCCTCCGCCGCTGCAACATATGAGTCTGCGGGCAGCAATCCGTTGGCACCATCTGGCACACGACTGAAGCACTCATAATAACGACGCTGGCGTTGCGGTAGCGTCACGACTGGCTGCAAGAACAGGTCAATCCGCCCCTCCGCCAGTGCATCACGTACTTTATCAAGAACCTCTGCGGGCGACATATCTGGCACCGCTGGGCGCTTCGGGAATGGCGTCACCCGCTGCCCGCGAACATTCGCTGCCTGCAATTGCCCGAACTGGCGCTGCATGACGGCCATTTCATCGACCATCGCCTTGATTTGCCGCTTGGCACCGCCGCCATCTGCAAGGGCTTGGTGCACGGCGATCATACCATCTTTGGCGAGTGCCAAATCTGTGTTAGCCTGATCTAACGTACGGCGAACCTGCGTGAGTTCGCCCCGCAGACCGACAATGTCTTTGCGACGGAGCGCCATCTCCAATGCGACGCCGCCAAGTGCGGCTACACCAACGCCAGCAGCCGCTGCAGGACCAATCGCGCCCTCAAGCACCCATACACCTGCGCCTGCGCCAGCAGCAGCCAGCACCGTTCCACCTAAAATTGGCCAACGCAAATCCATGGACGCAACATACCCTTCGGCTAAGTTTCAGCCTTAGGAATACAGCCCGTGCTCTTGCGGTATGGTTAACGGAATACGGTGATAAACCTATGATTCATTGATTAATCTTCTGCCGCCACCTGTTGCGCCCGCCTTATGGCCACGGGAGAGGCATATTCTCTGTCATTAAAGAGAGACGGAACTTTGGCGCGGGCTTCTGCCACTTTGGAAACATCGATCTTCGCCGTAACGAAGCCAACGTCCTCGCCGCCGTCTGCCAGAACTTCGCCCCAAGGATCGACAATCAAGGAGTGGCCGTAGGACTTTCGCCCCTCTGCATGTTCACCCACTTGTGCAGGCGCAAACATAAAGCAGCCGTTTTCAATCGCCCGCGCCCGGAGCAGCACGTGCCAGTGCGCCCGGCCCGTCGGCACAGTGAATGCGGACGGTGCGGCCAAGAAATCAGCGCCCGCTTTTGCAAGTTCCCGATAGAGATACGGGAAGCGCATGTCGTAGCAGACGGTCATGCCAAGCGCGCCCCAAGGCGTCGCGGCCAGCGTTGCATGATCGCCGGGCCGGTAGCCTTTTGATTCCCGATAGCTCTCGCCCTCGGCCACATCTACATCGAACATGTGGATCTTGTCGTATTTGGCCGTGACATCACCCTCAGGCGTTACCAAGAAAGAGCGATTGGCGAATCGGTCCCCATCGCTGAGCTTCACGGCCATGGAACCGACCAGGATCCAAGCACCAGTTTCCTTCGCCAGATCCTTGAACATGGCCAGTGCAGCGTTGCTCTCTTCCAGCTCGACCTTTGTTGCGGCCAGTTTGCGGCGCGGTTCCAGCATTGCGCATACTTCTGGCGTCATGATGAGATCGCCGCCAGCATCGCGCGCCCGGCGGATCAGGTCGCTGAGCGTTGCCATGGTTGGCGCAACATCGCGTTCAGCTGTGTTCTGGACACATGCAGCCGTGAAAACATCACTCATGCGGATGCGCCTGAAAGCATCCCATCCAGCTTGCCGGATCGATCAAGGGCCGCCAGTTCGTCAGACCCGCCTACGCCAACATCATTAATGAAGATCTGCGGCACAGTGTGCCTGCCATCCGCCCGGTCGCGCATCGCATCGCGAACGGCGGGCTTGCCGTCCACATCAATTTCCGTGAATTCGACGCCCTTTTCCTTCAATAGCTTCTTCGCGCGGAAGCAGAATGGGCACCACATGCTTGAATATACTTCGACCTTGGCTGCCATTGTCCGGCTCCTTATCCATGCTTCATAGTGTGCCAATATGGGGCCAACTGGGCGCGGCGCCAATGCGGGGATTGTATCATGGATCACGTTAAGGCCTACGAAAACCTACGCGGCTTGGTCTACACGCCTTTCTATGTCGGCATCGCTGAGGGTTTATTTGAGGCTGCCAACGTTAAATTAGAAGCCACACTCTCTCCATCTGGCGAGGAAACCGCTGCAGGTGCCGCTTCCGGCCGCGTTGATCTGGCATGGGGCGGGCCTATGCGTGTTATGGCGGCCTACGACAAGGATCCAGAAGGGGCGGATTTGCTCTGCTTCGGCCTTGCTGTTAGCCGCGATCCATTTCTAGTGATCGCACCTGCGCCTGATCCTGGCTTTACTCCGGCGAAACTTGCCGGCCGCCGCCTCCTTGTTGCAACACACGCGCCAACGCCTTGGATGCTGTTGCAGGAAGATGTGCGCCGAATGGGCCTAGACCCAGCGGCAATCATCCGCGAAGACGGCGTAGACCCAGATGACGCCTTCCGCCGCCTCCAATCCGGCGATGCAGACTATGTGCTGGCGTTTGAACCCTGGGGGTCACTGGCGGAACGAGACGGTCTTGGCGCGGTCGTATCTGCAGGTGCGAAGCGCGGCCCGTTAGCGTTTACAAGCTTTTACGCCAACCGCACATTCATGGAGAGCCGCCCCGAAAGCGTCGCTCGCCTAACAGATGGTCTTCGCCGTGCACTAGCCTATGTCCGTGGATCTGATCCAGCGAAACTTGCCGCAATCATCAAACCCTGGTTTCCAGATTTCGATGAAGCTCTCCTGGCAACCGCAATCACCCGCTACCAACGCCTCGACCTATGGCCAAGCGACCCAACGATGACCGCTGACGGTTTCACCCGCCTAAAATCATCCTTGCTGTCATCTGGCTATATCAACAGCGCCCCCGCATTTGAACGGATTTGCCGCTAGATCGCCAAGTATTGCTGGCGGAGGTCTTCGTTTTCCAGGACCTCATTGGCCGTGCCGTCGAAGGCGACTGCGCCCATGTCTAGGATGATGGCGCGGTCAGCTAAGCGCAGGGCGGCAATGGCGTTTTGTTCGACGATGATTGTCGTCATGCCAAGCGCCTTAATCTGAATCAGGATCTTTTCGATTTCCTGCACGATCACTGGTGCCAAGCCTTCGTAAGGCTCATCCAGTAGCAGCAATTTTACATCCCGTGCGAGCGCGCGGGCGACGGCTAGCATCTGTTGCTCACCGCCAGACATCGTGACAGCATCCTGCTTACGGCGCTCCCCGAGGCGCGGGAAATGCTCGTACAGGCGCTCAATGGACCAGCCGATGGGCGGTGCGATTTGGGCAAGCTGTAGGTTTTCTTCGACCGTCAGGCCCTGAATGATGCGGCGGTCTTCGGGTACAAGACCGATGCCTGCTTGTGCTGCCTGATGCGCCTTCATGTCATGCAAGGGTTGGCGATCCAGCCAAATTTCGCCCTTATGCAATTCGGGTGATCCAGCGCGTGCAATTGTGCGAAGGGTTGAGGTTTTGCCAGCACCATTGCGGCCAAGCAGTGCCACGATCTCACCCTCGCGGATGTCGAAACCAACGCCCTGAACAATGTAACTCTCACCATAATAGGCGTGCATGTTCCGGCAGGAAAAGAATGCAGGAGCAGAGCCGTGGCCCTGGGTCGGCTTTACCTTCGGCGCGTCAAGATTGCTCATATTTCCGCCCCTCCAAGATAGGCTTCCTGAACGCGGGGATCGCCTTTTATGTCATTCGGCGCGCCTTCCGCAATCACATGACCTTGCGCCAGCACGCTGATTTTGTCCGCAAGCGAAAACACTACATGCATATCATGTTCAATCACGACCATAGTGATGCCACGGGATGCAATGGTTTTCAGCAGATCAATGGTGTTGTTCGTGTCCGCCCGCGCCATGCCAGCGGTCGGCTCATCCAGCAGCAGTAACTTAGGCTGTTGCACAAGGCACATTGCCAATTCCAGGCGGCGTTTATCACCGCGCGATAGGCTGTTGGCGACCATTGCATGTTTCTCGCCCAGGCCAACGTCGGCGAGCATTTCCTCAGCCTTGCCGCGGACATCATTCTGGCCCGCCATCGGCTTCCAGGCATTCAGCGAGAATGCGCCATCACGTTTGGCGAAATACGGGATCATGACGTTCTCAAGCAATGTAAGATCACCGAAAATCTCCGGTGTCTGAAACACGCGACTAACGCCGAGCTGGTTGATTTCGTGCGGTGCCAGCCCAATCAGCGAATGGTCCTCAAACGTGACGGTGCCAACATCGGGCGTTAACCGGCCAACAAAGCAGTTCAGCAAGGTTGACTTGCCTGCACCGTTCGGGCCGATGATCGCGTGCACGGTGCCCGGTTCGATTTCCAGGTTGACCTCATCCAGCGCCTTAAGGCCGCCGAAGCGTTTGTTGACGTTCTGAACGGAAAGAATGCTTGCCATGGTCCCGCCCCTATTCCGCCGACGCCGGTTGCGTTTCTGTAGGCCCATCACTGTCGGCCTTGCGTTTAAACAGCACGCCGAACCGGCGCACGCCTTCCATCAGGCCGCCCGGCAAGAAGATCACGATCACCATAAAGAGCGCGCCCAGCGTCAAATGCCAGCCTTCACCCACAAAGAGTGAAGCGACTGACACAACGGCATGCTGCAGTGTTTCCGGCAGGAAACTGAATGTGTTGAGCAATATGTTCTCGTTGAAGGCGGAAAAGATATTTTCAAAGTACTTGATGGCACCAGCGCCGATCACAGGACCAAGCAAGGTGCCAGTGCCGCCAAGGATCGTCATCAGCACGACTTCACCGGACGCTGTCCATTGCATGCGCTCTGCGCCCGCCAGCGGGTCCGTCACAGCGAGCAGTCCACCAGCAAGGCCAGCATACATTCCGGAAATCACGAAGGCCGCCAACGCATAGGGGCGCGTGTTCAGGCCCGTGTAGTTCATGCGGTTCTGGTTCGACTTCACGGCCCGCAACATCATGCCGAACGGTGAGCGGAAAATGCGCATCGAGATATAAAAGCAAAGGATCAACACTGCTGCGCAGAAATAGAAACCCGGATAGCCCGTCATGTCGATGCCAAACAAATCAGACGATGGCAGAACCGCGCCATAATCCCGCCCGAACGCGACATCCAACACCCTGGGATCAGCTTGGCGAAGCTGCAGGCCCGTTTCGCCATTCGTGATTGGTGTCAGCACAGAATAAGCCAGATTGTAGCTCATCTGCGCGAAAGCCAGGGTTAGGATCGAGAAGTAAATACCCGTCCGGCGGAGCGAAATGAAACCGATCAATGCTGCAAACAATCCACCCAGCAGCGTCGCCAAGAGAACCGCTGGCAGCGGGTTCATGCTGAGCAGCTTGAACGTCCACACAGCCGTATAGGAGCCGATGCCCAAAAAGGCTGCATGGCCAAAGGAGAGATACCCCGTCAGCCCAAACAGGATGTTAAAGCCAATGGCGAAGATGCCGAAGATCGCAAACTTCTGCAGCAAATCAGGATAACCAGCACCGAAGGGCTGCAGAATAACAGGGCCTGCAAGGACCGCTGCTGCGAAGCATAGAAGCAACACCAGATCGCTTTGTTTTTTGATTATCGCAACCATCAGATCAGCCCTCCATCATGCCTTTGCGGCCCATAAGGCCACGGGGCCTCGCGAGCAGCACGACAACAGCGATCAGGTAGATGATGATTTGGTCGATCCCGGGCAGGATCTGCTTCACTTCCTCCATAGAGGCTAAACTTTGCAGGATTCCAAGCAGGAAGCCCGCAACAACTGCGCCGCCGAGCGATCCCATGCCGCCCACAACAACGACAACGAAACTCAGCACCAGAAAGTCCATGCCCATGTGGTAATCCGGGCTAAGGATCGGCGTGTACATAACCCCGGCAAGGCCCGCGACGACCGCCGCCAGGCCGAAGACAATCGTGAACTTGCGGTCGATGTCTATCCCCAGCAGCCCCACTGTCTCCCGGTCTGCCATCCCCGCACGGACAACCATGCCGAAGGTGGTGAACTGCAGAAAGGCGAATACGCCAGCGATCACAAGTGTGGAGAATAAGAAGTAGATCAGCCGCCAGGCCGGATACACGACATTGCCCGCGTCAAAACCAATCATGACGCCAAAATCAAGCATGCCCTTTGCTGTATCTGGCGCAGGTTGCGGGATTGGGTTAGCGCCGAACTGGCTCTTCACCAATTCCTGAATGACGATGGCCAGGCCAAACGTCACCAAAATCTGTTCAGCATGTGGGCGTTTATAAAAATAGCGGATAAGGCCCCGCTCCATCGCGACGCCAATAAACAGCATTACGGGGATGGCGAGTAATATGGATAATGGCACTGAATAGTCGATCATCCAGACGCCAACGTCACCAAACCAACTTTCAATGTAAGGCGTGCGAATTTCCATCGGCGTGCCCCAAGCGGTGAGCTTGGTCGGATCGAGCACGACTTTCTCTAAAGTAAACAACGCCTTGATGCTGACGGCGCAAAATGCACCCATCATAAACAGCGCACCATGAGCAAAATTGACGACGCCAAGCGTGCCGAAAATGATCGTGAGACCCAAGGCAATCAACGCATAGGCGCCACCTTTGTCCAGGCCGTTCAAAATCTGCAGCAGTATAGCATCCATCGTATTTCCCCCCGCGGGATTGGCCGTGCGATAGGCCGTCAATTGCACCGGTAAAACCCTCGGCGCTCAGAGCAAACCCGGTCGCTCCAATATGGGAGCGACCGGGGCCGTCAATCACAGCAACGAAGAGTTATGCGCCGTCGTTGTAAGGACCAAGCTCACCACCTAGCAAGGAGGCCGGATATTCGACCTGCGCGCGCAGCGTAACTTCGACGACTTCGAGAACGTCGAACTTGGAGGATGGGTTTTCCTTGCCCTTCACGACCAACACGTCTTTGAAGCACTGGTGATCTTCGGCGCGGTATTCCGTTGGACCATTGCCAAGGCCATCGAACTTGAAGCCTTCCAATGATTTGCCAACGCCGGACGGACGGAACGTACCGGCCCGCTGTGCAGCATCTGCATAGAGCAGCGCCTAGCAGTAGGTGGTGTGCGCCGCCTGTGATGGTGGGAAGCCATACTTCTGGCCAAAGGACTTAACGAAGGCCTTGGAGCCTTCGTCCTGCAAAGACCAATGCCAGTTGGTGGAGCCAAAGATCCCTTTGACGTTCTCGCCAGCACCCTGCGCCATCAGGCGGGAGTAGAGCGGAACAACAATGGCGAAGTCTTTGCCATTCACCTGCTTGTCACGAAGACCGAACTGAACTGCCTGGGTCAGGGAGTTCACCATGTCGCGGCCATAGTGGTTCAATACCAGCGTATCAGCGCCGGAGTTCAACACAGGCGTAATGTACTGGGAGAAGTCACCAGCGCCCAAGGGCGTGCGAACGGCGGCGGCTGTGTTCCAGCCAAGCTGCTCGGTGTACTTCTTAATGGAGCCTTCCTGTGACCAGCCCCACGTGTAATCAGCCGTGAGGTGGTAGGCGTTCCGCTCCGTGCCGAAGTTATTTTTCAGCACTGGCGCAAGTGCAGCGCCCGTCATCTCCGTGTTGAAGAAGTGACGGAAGCCGTTAGCGCGCTTATCCTTACCCGTGGTGTCGTTGGAGTGGGTGAGGCCAGCCATGAAGATCACGCCTGCGTCCTGGCAAAGGCCCTGGACAGCAATCGCAACGCCGGAGGAAGACCCGCCGGTGATCATGACAGCGCCGTCTTTTTCGATCATGCGCTTAGCAGATGCACGAGCAGCGTCAGACTTGGTCTGGGTGTCACCAGTGACGAACACGACCTTCTTGCCGTTTACGCCAGCGCCGGTTAGCGCCTTGGAGGAGAAGGTGTTCAGCATGCCGCCGTCGCCTTCGCCATTGATGTGCTCAACAGCCAGCTGATAAGCGCGCAGTTCGTCCGCGCCTTCGTCGGCATACGCGCCGGTCTGTGGCACGTTGAAACCAAGCGTGACCGTGGAGCCTTTGGGCTCGTTGGTGTAACCGGCAGCCCAGGCTTTGCTGGTGAAGATTGTCGGCGCCGCGAGTGCGGTCGTTGCAGCAGCTGCGCCCCGCAGCAAGCTGCGTCGGCTTACTTTTGTAAAATTGGCCATGTGAAGGGTCCCTCCCAGAACGTTTCCCAAAACGTTTCGTTGATTAAACGCACGGGACGCATCACGCCCCCCGCTGGCTTATTTGCCTGTTTCTAGGGTCGCGGAATTTGTGACAATCCACAATAAGATACTGATATTTATTAATATTTTTGTGAATTTGAATATATTATTCATTGCTGTACTGTAAATTTCTTTACAGAAATACAGCTAAGGCGCAGAATTATCATGGTTAGTGCAGTGCGGCAGAGATTGATCGGTCCGCGTGTGCGGGCGCGAAGAACCGCGCTTGAATTGACTCAAGCGGCACTGGCCGAACGCGCAGGCATCTCAACCTCGTATCTGAATCTAATCGAGAACAACAAGCGCCCCGTCGCAGGGCGGCTCCAAATTGCGCTGGCCGAAGCCCTAGATATAGATATCTCCGCCCTCAGTGGTGCCGCAGAACAACAGCTCACCGACGCCCTCAGCCTCGCTGCCGCTGATCCTGCCCTTGGCAGCGCAGCGCTGACACCAGCAGATGCAGCCGAACTTGTCGGCCATTACCCCGAATGGGCCAGGCTGACAGCGCGCGCCGTCGCCGCTTACCGCGAGCAGGCCTCACAGACTGTCGCCCTGACCGACCGTTTGGCCCATGACCCTGTCATCGCCAACGCCGTCCATCAGATGCTGACCAATATTGCCGCTGTTCGATCTACAGCTGAAATCCTG
>Ga0233432_10004608_pt1 | contig 12169 bp, 10 predicted proteins | sample SI_122_August201_6_FD_179870 | JGI IMG/M metagenome (GOLD analysis project Ga0233432, IMG submission 179870) | Seawater microbial communities from Saanich Inlet, British Columbia, Canada - SI_122_August2016_10_MG | ecosystem: Environmental > Aquatic > Marine > Inlet | place: Canada: British...
TCGATGCGAAAGTCGCCCTTTTGCTTATCCGTACCATGACATTGGATACAGTAAGTTTTAGTGAAGGATTCTATGGGTTCGGGAGTCTCGGCCCGCGCGGCTGTAATCGTGGTGAGACTGAGAAGAAACGCGAGTCCGTATCGGGCCCTCCAGGCTGGGTTCTTGCTGGGGGCAATTCTCACAGTAATGCTCCGTTGAGGTTCGATTTGCTCGTTGCGAAAGAATCGCGTTCGAATCCCAGGTGCTGTAGGACACTCACATAGAGGTCGCAGGCCATCTCGTTTTTATAGGTGAGTCCTTCGCCGCAGTCGAGGTGGCGTTGGTGCTTATAGCCGCCGCCAGCAATCATCAACGGGTAGTCTACACGGCGGTGCTTCGATGCATCCGCCATGGCGCTGCCGAGGAGCAGCGTCGTATTGTCTAGCATGTTACCACCGTCGGTATCGGATGTTTCTTTCAAGGCTTGCATGAAGCGGGCCGCCCCTTTCATGTGCTCGGTCTCGATCGCCACGAGTGGGTCGACCTTCTCCTGCTTCATGCCATGATGAGATAAATTGTGATAGCTGGAGGGCATCAGGGAACCGTTGAGCATCAATGCCGCGCCTCCGAGGGGAATGGTCAGGGAGAAAACCCGGCAGGTATCGTTCTTGATCGCTAGAGCCATCAGATCCCACATCAGGTCTTCGTTGATGAGCATCATGGACTCCGCAACGTCCTCTTCGGGTGGTAGCGAAAATCCCGGCTCCCAGGGAGCGAACGGTTTGTCGAGCCAATCGCGGCGGCGTTCGAGCTTCCGCTCCACGTCACGAACGCTGGTGAAGTATTCATCGAGCTTGTCACGGTCCTCGTGGTTGATCTGGTTGCTCAAGTGTTTGGCGTCGCCGGTCACCTGATCGAGAATGCTGCGTCCGGAGTCGAGGATGTACTGCTGATGTTCTAGGTCCGCCGCCTTGTTCCCAAAGATTTTCGCGAAAACCACGCTCGGTCGAATGATAGGTGGCAAGGGAATGCCGTTGGCGTTGAGGGACATGGGAGAGTTGTTTCTCAGTTCGCCGGCGCACAGTTGAAGCGACTCGTAGCGTGTCTCGACCCCGAGTTTTGGCGCAACGTACTGGTCCAATGAAATACTTCCCGGAACCTGTCCGGTGAAGAGGGTGTATACCAATGCGTGTCCATTCCCGGTTGGCCCGGCGTGATCGAGTCCCGCGATCGTGGTGAGCTGGTCGCCTACACCCACGGTGTCGAAAGGCTTGATGAGTCTAGCATTAGGGTTGCTAGCAAAAAAGTCGGGCTTGTACCAACCGAGTTGCGTACCTACGCAGACGAGCCGCTTGGGAGCCGCTTTGCGCTTCTCTTTGGCGTTGAGAAGGGAAGGAAGAAGGGGTAGGGCAAAGGCACCTTGGAGGAACCGTCGCCTATCGATAGAACGAGAATCCATGATAGATCTCGATAGCTAGCAGGAAACGGGCGTTTTGGCAAACTGATGGATCAAATCCCGACTTTTTGTGGCGGTTGATCGAGTTCTTTAAGCGATTGGTTTGTAGTAATCGGTCCAACCTTTTCGAGGCTCTGGGCCGTCGAGGACTGCCTGGGCTCGGGCGTTCCCTCGGATCCGCTTCTTTTTACGGTCGAAGTCAAAGCTCTCATTCAAATACTGGCACGTAACTCCAAGATGCAGCAACTGGGTCAGTTCGCCGGAAATGCTAAACGGTGAAGTGGTTTTCCCATTACCAAGGCAAGCCTGTACGAAACTCTCCTGGTGGCTCTGCGTTACTCTTGGCGGCTTCACGTACTCTGCGTACTCTCTCATCGTCACTTTTGGCAGGAGGCGCGATGGACTCCCGTGACTGGCACGGTAAATGGCTAACTTGCCATCTTTGCGGTGGAGCAACGTGGAACCTGTGTCATTCAAATTGGGATGCACGCTGGTTCCGTCTTCGTTTTTGTCCCAGTATTGTTCGTCCACAACGGGTTTCGTCCCATAACCGTCGGTCCAAGTGAGATCGACTGCCGGCAGGTTCTTCCCACGCTTCGGAAACTTCATGGATAGTTTGGAGAGCCGTGGAAAGATGATCTGGTTATGATCCAGCATCTCCAGTTTCTCAACTCGAGTAGGCAAGCCAAGCTTCAGATAGTCATGGGGAAAATCTAGAATGTGGGCGCCCCAGTCTCCAAAGATCCCGCATCCGTATAAATGGAATGCGCGCCAGGTCTGCGGGTGATACAAACTGTTGAACGGCTTCATCTCAGAAGGCCCACACCAGAGATCCCAATTCAGGCTTGAAGGGGCTTTCTCGGCAGTGGGATACTCCTCTATCCGCAGCTCCTTTTCATAGAACCAGATGCCTGGGTGTTCGAATGGTTTGAAGAAAGCTTCGATCTTGTTGATGTCCTTTATCGCTCCGCCTTTTACGAGCTGCTGAAACTGGCTAGCTCCGCCAGAGGTGTGGCCTTGGTTTCCCATTTGGGTAACGACCTTGTATTTCTTTTCGGCCTGTATCAACAATTCGGATTCTCGGAATGTATGTGTGAGCGGCTTTTCTACGTAAACATGCTTTCCGCGACGCATTGCCTCTAGCGCGATTACAAAGTGCGTATGATCGGGTGTCACGACGGTGACGGCATCAATATCATCCCCCATCGTATCCAGCATCACGCGAAAATCGTCAAACCTGCGAACATCGGGGAATGCGGCTAGCGTTTGCGCGGCGCGTTCGGAATTGTAGTAGTCGACGTCAGCAAATGCCACGGGCATGGCGTTCTTTTGTTTGCACATGCTCGTGATCACCGAGTTCGCACGATTGCCGACACCGACGCAGCCAAGATTGAGCCGCTGACTGGGCGGCACATTGCCTGCCGAGTCCTTTTTACCTAATGCCAGATAAGATGGCAAAACGGTGAAACTAAATGCTGTGGTCGCTGATTTTCCAAGGAACGCGCGCCGCGAAATTCGGGAGCTCTTTTTCATGGGCTGATTATTGGACACTTTCTTAATGGGGTTCATCTTTCATTAGTGATCCACTTTGCCCTCTGGGACAAATGTTTTTTGATGGAAAATCGAGTGGTTCCGATTTGGTTCTCTGGAAGATAGAGTAAGTGGTTCCTCTAAATCATGGCACGAATAAATATAGATCCAGGTAGTAAAACTAGAATCCAGAAAATACTCGGGCCGGTAGTTGGCGCGTTTTTGAGTTACACGTCGCAGATGTGTACGCCTTCTTTGAGAGACTTGAGTGGATCTGGGCCAGCAGGGATGAACTCCTGCGCTACATAGCCGTCATAGCCGGTTTCGACGATGGCTTCCATTATCGCTGGGTAATAGAGCTCCTGCGTATTGTCGATTTCGTGACGTCCGGGAACACCTCCTGTGTGGTAGTGAGCAAAGTAGGGATGAAATTTTCGGATCGTTGCTATGACATCGCCTTCCATGATTTGCATGTGATAGATATCGTAGAGCAATTTGAATTCCTCAGCTCCGGTGGCTTCGCAAAGATCGACACCCCATTTGGTGAGGTCGGCCATATAATCTGGGTGGTTCACCTTGGAGTTTAGGAGCTCCATGACGATCGTGATTCCGTGTTTCTTGGCTATGGGAGCGATTTGCTTAAGTCCTTTTGCGCAATTTATGAGACCTTCCCGGTCACTCATGCCGTCGCGATTCCCTGAGAAGCAGATGACATTCTTGTAGCCGGCGGCCGCCATCTTGGGGCCCACGTCTTCATAGAACTGGATGATGGCATCGTGGTTCTCGAGGCGGTTGAGGCCGGTTTTTATTCCGCCGGGGACTCCGGTTACCATAGAGCAGGCGAGGCCGTGCTTTTGTAAGGTAGGAAAATCCTTAACGGCGATTAGATCTACGCCCTTCAATCCGATATCCTTGGCCGCTTCGCAGAATGGTTCCAGCTCGATGCCTTTGTAGCACCATTTACAAGCCGAATGGTTGATATTGCCTTTGAGGGGGCTCTTGTGATGGGCTCCAGTGGCAGTAGGGGTTATGGTATTGGTTGCGGCGAATGCGGCGGCGCCGGTCGCGATGGATTTGATGGCAGTTCTACGAGGTATACTTTGTTTCATAAGATTGGCGGGCAAATAGTTCGGAAGCAGTGGGGGCGTTAAAGATTGCTGGAGTGAATAGTCGTCTTCCCCAAAAGAGCGTTTAAAAAAGTGCAACGAATGTAAAGAGTAAGCAAATATGGATTATGGATATTTGTAGCTCAATGGTTTCGATTTGAATCGGTTGCGGCAAACTTAAAATAGTCTCGGAAGAAGGTCGATGAGGTAGCCCCGCCAGACCGGCCATGAATGGTTATCTCCTGGGGTGATGACATATTCGTGATCGATCCCCAGTTCGTTCATGGCGGCGTGGGTTTCCTCATTGCGCTCAAGCAGGAAATCGGCGTCCCCGCAGATAACATGAAACAATTTCAGATTCCTGTTCATTTGCTCCACGTCAGCGGTTTTCTTTATGTATTCAACCGGTGGGGGCGCCGAACTGAATCCGCTGATTTGGGAGAACATGTCGTGGTGCTGAAATGCTATCGTAAACGCATGTCCGCCGCCCATTGACAGGCCGGCAAATGCGCGACCGGATGGTTTGGTCTGTACATTGTAGAGCTTTTCCACGAACGGCAGAACATTGTTTACCATTTCCTTGGCGAATGCCTGGGTATTCTTGGGTCCGTAGGTTTCGTAGACCCGCGCTTCGGGGTCGACTGGGTGCGCATCCGACATGACGATTAACATCGGCTTTGCTGCTTTCTGATTGATCAGCGAATCTAGAATGGAATGGGCCTTACCATGGGTGGACCATGAGGCCTGGTTGTCGCTAAATCCATGGGATAAGTAAAGTGTAGGCAGCGGCTTTTTGGTCGTGTGGTAGCTAGGTGGGGTGTACACAACCAATTTGCGCCAGGATTTCAGCGAATTGGACCAGTAATCATGAGAGTGCAAGGTACCATGGGGGATTTTCTGCAAGTCCCAGTGGTCGGGCGGATTCGATTTGATATGCAGGATACTGGTTTTAGGCCAGCGCTGCGGCTTGATGACAGGGTTGCGTGCATCGATGGTGCGCATTTTGTCGACCATCATTCCGTATTCCCAAACCCCTGCCGGCACTGGCTCCGGAGTGGTGCCCTCCCAGAGGCCCTTCTCGCCCTTGGTTAGTGGCGTTTGCCCATCGGGCCATTGGCCTTTGACGGTGACTGTGTCCGCATTTGGAGCATTGATACGGAAGGTAACCCGGCCATCTTCAAGGATCTCCGGAGAGACCTGAGCGATGGCGATAGAAATTGCGAGATTGAGGGTGAGAAAAGGAAGCAGGTATCGAAACATTCGCGTGGGTAGAAACTACGATATGGTTTTTAGTAGGAAATGAATGTGTATCTTCGTTTGGTACAATGGTTCCGATTTGGGTTAGGAGTTAGGATAATTCTGCGATTATTGTGCTTAGTGGAATTCTAAATGTCTACTCACAATTTCCTTGGCAGTAGACGATCGATTCCTGCCCCAGACTTAGATAATGTCGTAAATCTTGTTGGAGATGCCGTTTACTTCGAATGAGAAAAGGATAGTTTTGCTTTCTGCTCCGAACCTCGAAGATAGGTCAAGGTGTATGGATGTGTCCCTTTTTCCAAAAGTGCCTTTCCTTGGGTTGCCCGGTTGCCATTCGCAACCGATTCATTGTCGACTACTACTGTATCGTGCAGGCGAAGAATAGCCCCTCCATCCGACTCGACGTTGAATTGGTATTCTCCAGCTGTTTCAATGGTTACGAAGCCATTGAATTCCGCGCCTCCTCCTTTTTCGATATCCAGCTTGGAAACATCTATATTGGCTGATGATCCACTTTTTGCTGCTTCGAGGCCAAAGGTTTGAGGAACCCAGTTAAAGGGCCCTTGATAGATTTTCCATCCTACACGCTTAGTATTTCGATCTGTGTCGATTCCGGGGATGGGAGCACTATCGTAAGGACGAGGAGCGCTTTCGCTTGGACGACGAATTCGTAGCACTCGATCCTTCATTCGCTGTTGGAGCTTGGTGAAGTACTCATTGCTTCCTGAAAGATCCATGCTTTCTCGTTCGTCATTATCCACATCGAAAATCATGAAATCGTCCGCGTGGCTTTCAATGCCTGTACGGATGCCTTTGTACCCATCTACGAATACAACCTGCATTTGTTTTCGCACTCGATCCTGGTGGTGTGGGTCGAATTCAGCATAAGCGGGGGTATTGCGGCTGTTCAGATACTCAACATATACAGTACTCTCACGAGCTGTACCTTCGCCAGAAAGAAAAGGGAGCAGGGACACGCCATCTGAAATGGCAGGCGCCGCTAACCCTGATACGTTGGCCAGAGTGGGTAGCCAGTCATGAAATTGGGAAGGGGTGGAGTTTATGGATTGCGCTGGAATGCTTCCGGGCCAACGCACCAGAGTCGGCATGCGTATTCCCCCTTCCAATACATCCCGCTTGATACCGTGGAATGGTCCGAAGGAATCAAAGGAGCTGGCATTGTAGGTAAGACCTTCGATGTAGCTTTCGCGATGCGGACCATTGTCGCTCGTAAATACGACCAGCGTATTGTTATCGATACCGAGATCCTTCAGAGTTTTAATGACATCAGCGACCGAAGAGTCAATCCGGCGTACCATGGTGGCGAAACGCTTCTCCTGCTCAGCCCAGTCCTGCTTGGCATAGTCCGGGTGAACCCAGGAATCGATGGTATCCCCGATCGTATTGATCATTTTTCCGGCTTTGCCGATCCATTGCACCCCGCCATCTACGCCTCCACCTTTCGGGTACGGTGTGGACGGAACGTGCAAGGCAGCGTGAGGAGTGCTGTGCGCCAAATACATGAAGAAGGGTTGCTCGGGATTCGCCCCTCTGTGTTCTACGATCCATTTCTTGGCGTATGCGGTAAACAAGTCCGTCGTGTAGGAACCAGCTAATTCCTTATCTAGGCGTTGGTCGTTGTGAAAGACGGGTTTGCCTGTGCGGTGTAGCTCCGAGTCGCCTCGTGGATAGTCGTCGCCCGGATACTGGGTGTGGCCATCGCGGTGTTTTACGTAGCCGAAAAATTCGTCGAATCCACGAAGGGTGGGATAGGCTACCCATTGGTCCCTATCGTACTTTTCACGATCCCCTCCAGGCAGGCCGTATTTTCCGACCATGGCGGTGCGGTAACCCGCTTGTTTGAGAACGGTCCCCAGATTGTGGGAGTCGGCTAGGGCTTTATCAAATTGGTTATCCCGAATAGGCTCATGTCCCTGGTGTCGTCCTGAAAGAAGAGATGCGCGAGACGGAGCACAGACCGGCGCTGGGCAATAGTGCTGGCGCAATTGCATCCCCTCTGCGGCAAACTGATCGAGCTTCGGCGTAGCATGTTTGCGCCCTTGCTTGCGGTCGTTTTGATAAAAGACGCCCAGGTCACCCCAGCCCAGGTCGTCAACCAGGATGAAAATAATGTTGGGTTGATGATCCTCCGCCTGGGTCATTGCCGGGCAAAAAACTGAGATAATGAGGAGCAAGGAAACCCAAGGAGATCGGAAATGAGAATAGTTCATAGAGTCGTTTATTGAAATGTAATAATTGAAAGTGGCATTGTCGGAATGCCAATCAAATAAGCCCATTATTCGGATCGTCGCCTCATGACGCACGGATTCGGGGGATCAACTACCTTGAGAATTATATGGTCGTGCGGAGATCGAGTCGCTACCTTTTGAGTTCCCTGGGGAATTGTCCCCGGGAAGCATAGTCATATGAAAACCCTCACGAACTCGTTTCTCCTCATTCTCTTCGTGTCAGCCAATGCGCTTTCAGCGCCTGAGCCGATCACCTGGAATCTCTGGCCTGGCGAGGCGCCTGGTGAAGTGAAATATCTGCCACCGGAATCGGATCGGACTAAAGGCAGCGACAAATTGGTCGCGGGCAAACGATTGATCCGCTTGCAGAATGTCTCCGTTCCTACGCTCACGATCTACAAGCCCGATCCGAAAATCGATACGGGATCTTCCATCATTATTGCGCCGGGCGGTGGGCACACGATTCTTGCCTTAGACTTGGAAGGTACGGAAGTGGCCGACTGGGCGACTTCGATCGGAATGACTGCGATTGTACTCAAATATCGGGTACCCGGTAGGGTTCGCAATCCGGAAAAGACTTGGCTCACAGCCGCCCAGGATGGTCAACGGGCTGTGAGTTTAGTGAAATCTCGGGCTAAGGAATTGGGCATCGATCCGAATCGTATCGGTATTATGGGGTTTTCTGCTGGAGGAACGCCGGTAAAATATTCCGCCATGGTTTCGAATCGTTTGTACGAACCGGTGGATGAGCACGATGATCAGAGCTTTCGGCCGGCATTTGCGGCGCCTATCTACTCCGGCGGTTTGCCGATAGGAACTGACCTATTCGAAGACTGCCCTCCGGTTTTCATGGTGATTGCTCACGACGACAAAGAGCGTTCCATTGGTATGGCCGAGCTCTACATCGCCCTCAAGAAAGCGAATGTATCCACTGAAATGCATATTTATAGCGAAGGAGGGCATGGCTATGGAATTAGGCGTACTGAGAAACCGGTTACATCGTGGACCGATCGCATGGGAGATTGGCTTCGGCTTAAAGGCTTTTTGGATAGATAGCTAGAAGTTGAATCCAGTCCTCAGCTACGAACTTGAATCGTTCAGTTCTTACGAGGCTTGGCTCGCTCGGATACTTTTTTAAACTCAGCGGCGCCGTCTTGTGGCAACCATTGGGCAAGCTCTTCAATGGTTTCCTTATAAGCGGGATCGCCGGCTAGATTGTGGAATTCGTCTTGATCAACACGGTGATCGTAGAGTTCCTTGGCGCCGTCTTCATAAGAGATTAGTCGCCAGTCTCGAGTGCGGATGGAGTGATTGCCGAAATAGGCCGAGGTGATAGCCGGCTGGTCGCGTGGCTCTGCGGGGTCGTTTAGCTGGGGAACAAGTGAAATGCCTTCAAGGTGGGGGTTTCCCGGAGCCTGGCACAGTTCGACGAGGGTGGGGTAGATGTCGATTAGGCTAGCCGGTTCGGTACAGGTATCACCAGGCTGGATACCGGGTCCGGAAATCAGGAGCGGTACGCGCGTGGATTCTTCCCAGAGAGTCCGCTTGGCCCAATGTTGTTTCTCGCCCAAGTGAAAACCGTGATCGCTCCATAGCACGATTATCGTGTTATCAGAATGGGGGCTCGATTCGAGGGCATCCAAAACAATGCCTACGCAATGATCGACGAAGCTGATGGATGCCAAGTAGGCCTGGGTCATGCTACGCTGCTTGCGGTGTTCGAGTACATCTTTATTCCTCGGAGCCACGGCATAGTCGTTGATGGTGAGAAAATTTCCCGGTAGATCCTCGAGGTCGGACATGGGGTTGTCGGGCAGGCTTATCCGTTCGATATCGTAGAGATCGAACCATTTGGGCGGGACGTAGAGAGGTACGTGGGGACGAAAGAAACCCAAGGTTATGAAAAAGGGATTCTCGAAATTCTCCTGCAGGACTTCGGCCGCGGTCTCGGCCAATTGGAAGTCTCCCAACTTGGAGTCGTTTTCCGGATACGCTCCCCAGTCCCAAGCTTTGCTCCAACCAGCGGGAAGGTTCATCATCTTTTTCGGCCGGGCCCCCTTGTAACGGCCGAGAGATCTATCTACGTCGGCCGCCAGCCGATCTTGAAAACCGTGATGCAGCACCTTTCCGCCAACGAGTGTGGTGTAGCCATTGTCTTTGAAGTGTCGCTGGATTGTGGGGACATTGTTCAGGGCAGGCAATTCTTCGTAGGCTGGCCCGAGTTCGTAACTGCCGTGCGTGGTCGCTGCGACGCCCGACATCACACTGACCCGTGAAGACGAACAAACTGGGATAGCGCAATGGGCGTTGGCGAAAACGCGGCCCTGTTTCGCCAGTTTATCCATATGGGGCGTGAGGGCTTGCGGGTGGCCGCCGAGGAATCCGGTCCAATCATTGAGATCGTCGATGCTGATCATCAGAATGTTTGGCCGATTCGAATCCTGGGCTTGCGTCTCAAACGTTAGAAAACTTGCGAGGAGCACCAGGATAGGGCGGGTTAAAATGGAGAATTGATGCATTATTTTTTAACAGGATAGCTTGCTAAGATTATTTCTAACAACGCTTCGCTTGTTGCTGCTGCGCAGCAAATAGGGGTCTCTGCGAGCCAAGAGGGTTTTGATTCCCATGGAGTAAGATTGTTAAACTCTAGATACGTTGCGTTGAAAACAAGATTTTGACGGATAGTGTTATAGAGCTAGTTGAGGAGAAGAAGCGCATACAGATGTTTTCATGTAGACAAGTCCAATAGATTTGAGCCGAGAGGTAGAGGCCGATCTCCGAGTGGCCATTTACAGATGCGTGGCCGCTCGGAGAGTGGCTGCTACCATAGGTGTGATGTCATTTCAGTTCTCGCGTTCGATGGTCAAGAGGGAGCTGTCGATCAAGTCGAGCGCAGATCTAAAGCGGCCATCTACGTAGTAGAGAGCCCATTCTTCTTCTTCGCCTTCTTCGTTGTCTTCCTGCTCGACCGGATAGCCAACGAGATCTAGAAGCTGGTAGGTCCGTGGAGCGGCGTTGTCGATATCGACCCCATAGACAAGCGAGGCTTGCTCGTCATCGGCCTGATCGATCTCGATAAGCAGCCGATAGGGAAGGGACTCTTCCGTATCGCTTGGCAGAATGTAGTCGGCCGGATCGAAGGAACTGTTCTCTGAAGCCCCGGAGAGGGCATCGACTTCGAGCTCCTCTGCGAGCTCTTTGCCGGAGGCTTCGGCGTCGCGTTTGGCTGCTTCCCAGCCGCGTCGCTTGAAATCCCAGTAGGGCAATGCACTTGAGCCGTCCGTCGGATTCTGTGGCGTATGGAGCGTCTTGATGTGGTATTGAGAGGCATTTTCCAGCCAGATGGCAAATCGAGGCGGATCGGCTGGATCGAAGGCGGGTCCCTTGCGAACATTTAGAGCCATCCGATAGCGGGGATCGGGAACGTACTGGTAGCGCATGCCTTGCTCCGTGAGTTCGAAGCGATCGATTGCGGGACCTAGGTTGCCGCTCAAGCGGAGTATCGATTGAATCGGGGTAGGCTGCCAAAAGAAAATAGCAACCCAAAGAAATACTGCCACCAGAACAGCCCAGGCTGTAGGGCTTCGAAGGTAGCGAGATAGGGGTCCTGAGTTGTTGAATATATGTAGTGCAATTAGGCCGACGAAGATGAAGCCCATTAAGGCATGCAAACCAACAATTTTAATCGAAAAGGGCAGGATGAACGCGAGGACTCCCGTCACCGCCAACACGATGAAGCTAAATGCGACAAAAAGAGAAACGACGCTGCGCTTGCGACTCATCTACGACTTAGGCCTTGGCTCCTTGGGGGACGATCGCACCATGCTTTTTTAGTTCCGCGCGAATTTTTTCAAGGGAAACTTCGATTGGTGTTATGCCGGATTTGGCGGCCAAGGAAGCGGTGACGGCTGCAGCTTGCCCCATGCCCATGCACGAGGCCTGCACCCGCGCCGCCGAGTTGGCTAGGCGGTCGCTGGATAAGCAACGACCGGCCACCATGATGTTTTTCGAGCCTTTCGGGATCAGAGCGCCTCTTGGAATGGTCGGCACTTTGCCATGGGGGAGCGGTTTAGGCTTTACCCCGTCGGCGTCATGCAAGTCGATCGGGTAAAACGAATAGCTCAAGGCGTCGTCGAAGATTCGGCCGGAGGTGTAATCGTGCACAGTTACAATGGTCTCACCTTTGATACGATAGGTTTCACGGGTGGCGGTCTCGTTCATCATCCTATCGATGGTCGCGTTTTCGCCCCCGGGTATGGTTTTCATGAATTTGAGCATGCGCAGGACGTGCTTCCGACCGGCCAAGTTGGTTTGGGTTTGCGTGGCGGCAGTGGAAGAGTCGGCTCCGAAGATGTGGTTGCTACCACTCGATCCACTGATCGGCGCCATCGCATTGCCTCTCCACGTATCCCCTTTCTGGAGCCTGCCGTCTTCGATCGCTTCGTCGTACATCTTTTGAATGAGCGCCTTGTTCTCTTTAACGACCTCTTGGTCGAAGCCCTTGAAGACAACCATTTGCGTTCCGGGCTGGCGAACGTCGCTCCACATCCGCTCGAGACCCAGCATGCCCACCATCGAAGCGCCTCCAG
>Ga0233432_10004609_pt1 | contig 12169 bp, 8 predicted proteins | sample SI_122_August201_6_FD_179870 | JGI IMG/M metagenome (GOLD analysis project Ga0233432, IMG submission 179870) | Seawater microbial communities from Saanich Inlet, British Columbia, Canada - SI_122_August2016_10_MG | ecosystem: Environmental > Aquatic > Marine > Inlet | place: Canada: British...
TAACTGAGGAATAACTTTTTTAGTTAATGACTTTGGAAGAACATATCCATTTAACATACCTTCTCTCATTCTATCTTCTGCTGAATTTAACCAAATCAAATAGTCATCTAATCTACTTAACCAATCGTTATAATCCTTTGTAGTTTTAAAAGGTTGAGCACTTAATCCAGCTGCATATTGACCTATGTTAAGTTGTAGGGTCCACATTTGATTTATTGGTGTATACTGCTCATTAAAAGTTAACCTTTCAAGATTTGTATTACACTCCCACAACAACACATTTTTACTTAAAATATCCTCTTCATTTAAATTACTGTTATCAAATTCATTTAACTTATTTATATAGTTCGAATAAAATATTTTTTCTTTATTTCTAAATTCATCTGTTAAATCGTTAGGTAAAAAATCATTGTACCTTTTGTCTCCTTGACTAGTAGCATTTAAAGGATATAACTCAAGACTTTCTTGATAATACTTTTCAAAAATTTGATTAATTTCTAAAGACTGATTGTTATTAGTTTGGCAACTAGACAAAAAAACAAACACACCAATAAGAGTTAATATTTTTCTCATTATTTAAATTTTAAGAAGGATAATTTATAATTTTTAATTAGACTTTAATTCAATTTCTAAATTTTTTCTTGACCAATATATATCAACTCTTGAAACTTTTGGAATTGAAGTATTATTAAGATTAATTAAATGTCTTCTTTTACCTGCACCCGCGACCCAATTAGTATTTAGGGTATTACTTGAGGAATTAAATGAAATACTACTTAATTGTCCTTTAATATCATATTTATGGAAAAATTTACCGTTTTTATATGCCCTAATTTCAATGTCTGATCCAGATTTATCGATTATTAATTTCCATCCATTAAAACTATCAGTATAAAAATCGTGAACATTAGATTTTAATCTATCTTGAAAATCTGAACTTATTGAAGAATTTAAATTTTTATTTGAATTATTATTTTGTTTTGAATTTTTAATAGGACTAAAATCATAACCACAAAAAGCTTTATCGTAAACTTCTCCATTATAAAAACCACCCTTTCCATCGTGGTATGTATATATTCTTAAATTAGTATTTCTTTTACATCCACCCTTTTTGTATATCAATCCTCTTTTTGGAAACTTCTTAGTTGTTTTTTTAGATTTAGGCGGGACTGACGTCAAAGAGTCTAATGAATTTTCAACAATTTCAACTGTTTTTGAATTTTCTGAAGATTTATCATTAGTTAATAATTTTTCTTCATCATTTTTATCTAATGACAAAATGGGATCAGAAATATTTTTAAGCAGAATTTCGTTTTCAGAACGGTTAATATTAAAAATTAACAAAATAATAATTGTAAATACAAAAAACGAAGAAAGTTCTAATAGGCCAGATTTTAATGAATTTACATATTGGTTAAGTTTTGATTTATAACTTATTAACTTTTTTGGAAAAATATTTTTTTTAGTTTCATCTAATTTTAGAAACCCTTTATTTACAATTAACAATATTATTTTAAAATAAATAAATAAAATAAAATAAAATGGAATTAGAGCTAGATTAAAAAAAACTGGCATTCTTTTTTTAAGTTCAAATTCAATTAATTCATCTTGATTAATTATTAATTCTTTTGAAACAGAATCATAACCTTCTTTATGAAGCTTAATTTCTAATTTATCGCCAGGTTTTCCTGAAAAAGTTAATTCTGAACCAACATAACCAAGGTTGTTTACTATAAATGACACATCATCAACATTAGAAACTCTCAAGTCAATATTTTTTAAAATTTTAATATCTTTTTGGGATTTAGAATCTTTTTTTATTAAAATTTCTTTGAGTTCTAAAAGTGCTCTTTTAAAGCTTTTACAACTATCATATCTTTTTTTAGGATTTTTATTAGTGGCTTTTTTAATTATATCATTTACTTTTTTACTAGCATAAGGATATATTTTTTGAATAATCTCTAATTCTTCATTTTCAATTTGAGAATAAATTTTAGCTAATGATTGACCCTCATATGGTGCTTTTCCTGTGAGCATATGCCAAAATGTTACACCAAGACTATATATATCAGACTGAACAGTAATTTTCGCATTAGAAATATGCTCTGGACTCATGTACATTGGTGTTCCACCTACACTTTGACCAACTACAGTAAGATTTGGATCATTATTGTAATCTTTTGCAATTCCAAAATCTAATAGTTTTATTTGATCATTCTGGTCAATAATAATATTTGAAGGCTTAATATCTCTATGAACAATATTTAATTTATGAATATGACTAATTCCATCGAGAATTTGTGTAAAAATATCTATTGCTCTTATTTCATTTATGGGTCCACTTATATTTTTAATATAATCATCTAGTTGATTCCCTTTTAGATATTCCATAACCAAATGATATCCTGAATTATCAACAACATAGTCGAACAAAGTAACAATAGAAGGATGACTTAATTGACCTAAAAGCTTGGCTTCACCAATAAATCTTTCTTTTAAAACTGTATTAGTAACAAGATCTATATGAAGAGATTTAATAGCCACCTTTCTTCCCAATCTTTTATCCTTAGCTAAATAAACCTCACCTTGAGCGCCCTCACCTATTTTTTTTAATATTTCATAATTATTAAAATCTTTCATTTTTAAATTGAATCTTTTCTTTTTAATATAAAGTATATTAATATAAACATTATTATTACTAAAGTCATAATAGCAATAAAATCTAAGGTCAAACTCCCTGAGGAATTGAAATTTTCTTGATAAGAATTGTGAAAAGATATTTTCAATATCTCTATAGCTTTATTTACATATCCCTCATGCAATATATCTCTTTGAATATTACCAAAGCCTTCAATGCCCCATCTTGTAAAAGTTAAATAACTTACTAACTCAACAGTAGAAGAACCTATTTTTGCTACAAGACCCGCTAACATGATTTGTGGTATCAAAATTATAGGAACTACAGCTAAAACTTTTTCGGATGTATCGAATATTGCTGATAACAACAAACCTAAAAAAGTAGAAGAGATAGTTAAAAAAGACATCCATAAAAATGCAACAAAAGGATTATTTAAAGAAATGTCATATGAAGAATTATTATAATTTATATATAAAATAAAAATAAAAATTAGAGATTGTATAATTGAAAACACTGATAGAACTGTTATTTTTGAAAAAATATAAGGCATTAATTTTAAATTATACATTCTTTCTCTTTTGTATACAGCCAGTTCACCAACAATCTCTCTAGCAGCATTTGTTGACCCAAACCAAACTGCAGAGACTGCCATAATAAATAAAACAGATAATTGTAATTCTTTGAATACCAAACATATTAATAATGCAATTATTGGAGCTTGTAAAAGCATTATTGAGGTATTAACCTTATCATTAGTTTTAATTCTAAAATATCTCATTGTAAGCCAAAAAAATTGTTCAAAAGGATTTTGATTTGATTTATTTGTTAGAATTTTATTATTGTCTTGAGTTTTAGAAACAGGTCTTGGGTTTGCGTACTTATTTACCCAAATTTTTGAATCGGGTCCTGAAATTTGTGAAAAAACTGAAACAGCATTTTTTACATTAAAATATTCCTTATACTTTGTTGAATCTCCGTAATAAACAATTTTACCTCCATTGTTATCAGCCATAAATATAACTTCATCCATATAGTCAAGATCTTCAGGTTTATGAGTTACCATAATTACAGTAGTTCCGTTTTTTGAAAGGGATTTAAGAATATTTAGAAAATCTTCAATTGTTTGTGGATCAAGTGGAGAAGTTGGTTCATCCAAAAAAAGAAGCATTGGGTCTGTTAACAGTTCAATTGCTATTGAAACTCTTTTTCTCTGTCCACCACTAATATCAGAAATTAAATTTTTTTTTATGTGACTAATATTTAATTCACTTAAAATTTTATTAATTTTTAATTCAATATCACTTTTACTAATATTTGCAATTCTTAATTTGGCAGCAAAAAAGAGAGATTGCTCAACTGTTAATTGATTATGAACAATATCATCCTGCGGAACATATCCAATTTGAGTTTTTAAATATTCATAATTAGTAATTAAATCTTGATTAAAAATTAAAACATTCCCTTTCGTTGGAGGAGATTCCCCGTTAAGGGACTTTAACAAAGTTGATTTTCCACATCCAGAGGGTCCCATAATTGCAAGTAGTGATTTTGAGGGAACAGACAGGTCCATTTTATGTAAAGCTTTTTTTCCGTTTTTTTGATTTGGATATATTTTTTCAATACCGATTGCACTGATTGCTAATTCGTCACTTAAATCTTTAGCTCTTCCATCTATTTTAATCAAATATTTACCTATAAAAATATTATCAATTTTAGAGATAACCTTTGATCCATTAACTTTAGATCCATTAACATATACTCCGTTAAGAGATCCTAAATCTTTTATTAAAAATTTATCATTTGATAACTTTTTAATTGAAGCATGTTTTCTGCTTACTCTAGTATCATTAATTCTTAAATCACTTAAAGAATCTCTACCAATAGTAATTGAATTTTTATTTTTAAATAATTCAAGAATATTTTTTTGACTATCTAAATCTCTAGATTGTGTGTTTTCAGATCCAACTGACATTAGAATACCACTTAAACCTGCCAACTGAACTTGATCTTTAATATTTAAATTATAAGTTTTTTCTGATTTTAATTTTATTCCGTTTAAAAAAGTACCATTTGTACTATTTAAATCAATCAGCTTTAACTCTCCGGAATTACTATAAATTATTTGGCAATGATTCCTAGAAATTCTTTTATTAGAAATTATTAAATCACAATTTGAACTAGAACCTAGCATTAAAGAAAAATCTTCTTTAATAACAACTTTTTTGAAAAGCTGACTATCCTTATAAAAAAATAGTTTTAGTGATTCTTTTTTCATTGAATTGTTATTTCAAAATTTTTGGAATTAATTATAATTTCTCTAGACAATTGGATTGGAAACTCATTTTCAAAAACCTCAACTATAAAATTAAAATCAATATAAAGATTTAAATCATTTTTTAGCGTTCCAATTAACATCATTGGATCAATACTTAATAAATTTATATTTAGTTTAACTGGAAAATCTGTATTGTTTTTATTCTCAACAGAAATAGTGTTAATGTTTTCAGATCTAGCAATAATCTTAGATTTGTTTAAATCTTTATAGATAACAGAACTAAGTTTGTTAATATTAAAATTAAATCCTAAATCATTATAAAAATTTAAAAGAATTTCTAATTGCGCATTAGTAAATTTAATTTTATCTAACTTAACTTCTTTGATTTTGAATACACTATTTGAAATTTGTTCATCAACAAATGAATCCATTATAGTTTTTAAATTAAAAATATAGTCGTATTTAAAATTTATACTTTTATTCAATAATGGAGTTTTTACATAACCTTTTATTAATAGGTTTTTAGAACTGTCTTTAAATAATAACGAATCAATATTTTCAGGATCAAAAAAAATCAGTGCATTTATTTTTTTGCTAGATTTTTTATCGACAATAAATTCTTTATTGATTAAAAATTCTCCAATACTCTTTGAGTTAAAAAAAACCTCTGATTTAATTTCTTCAGTTTTTAATTTAAAATTATTTTTATTAAGCAGAATAATATTTGAAGAAAAAACAAGTTTTTCATTTTCTTTTCCTATAAACACAAAATCTTCAATAGATATTAATTCTGGAGGTTTTATCAAATCCGAACATGAAAGGAGAAATATTGATATAAATAAAAAATAGTAGTATTTCATTATTAATCAGTTACAAATAACATTGTAGTTAAATTTTATATGATTTTTAAGACATCTTTTTCTACTACTGGAGTAAGGGTGTGAGTTCATTAAATTATCATATGAATCATACTGTCTTTCATCATCTGCTAGCCTTTGCCAAAAATCAATAGATCTACATGAGTCGTATTTTGAAACTTGAACTAAATCTATTCCAAATAAATCAGCTTGAACTTCTTGTTTTTGATTAAAACTTGGTGGAGTTAAGACTTTTTCTAGTTCTAAAAAAATTTCACCAAATAATCCAAATTCATTTGCAGCTTTTTGTTTTTTAACATAGCTAGTCAAATGTCCAATTTCATTGTGAGCAATTTCATGAGCTAGGACAGCAGCTATCTCAGAACTATTATTGAACCTTTTATAAAATTTTTCAAACACAAAAATTTTTCCGCCCGAAGTAATTATGTTGTCGGGTTTACCTTTGACATAATAAATTTGATAATTAAATCCTCTTGGGTTTGCAATCCTAATAGATAAATCATTTAAAATTTCACTTAAATAATTAACTTCCTTTCCAGATTTTATGACAGTATATTCGCTTTGATATGATTTTAAAAGACTATTACCCATTTTTATTTCATCATTAATAGACACTTTAACATCTGAGAGAAATATTTCATCAGTGGATCGTTTAAAATCTCCCAAACCATTAATGATGTCATTTTCTGGATTATTATTCAAACAGGTAAAATCGTATGTAATATCTGTCCTTTGTTTTTTTTGTGGAGTGAAGTTAGATATTAATGGTTCAACTAAATTTGTATACAAGGTTTCAACTTTATCAATTATGGCAACTGATTCCTTAACTTCTTTAAATTTACTTTTAAAAAAAACTAAAATTATTACTGAAAAAAAAATTATTAAAAGAACTATAAGTTCTTTCATATAATTTTGAATGATATTTTTTAATTTCGGTTCTGAATTATAATCATTTTCTTTAACATCATCTTTTTGTTTTATCTCAGGGCTAATTTCATTATTAGAATCGTTATTGTCTTTCAGATAATTTTTCCAATTAATTAGTGAGTTGCCAGCTTTTAATATATCTAATGAATCGAGTTTAGTAGGCTCATTAATTTTTTTTCCATTTACAGTAGTTCCATTAGCTGAATTTAAATCAGTTACTACTATAAGTCTATCATCTCCAAAAAAAATTTCCAGATGATTTCTTGAAACTGTTGAATCATTTAAAACCTCATCATTCTCATAACCTCTACCTACTTTTATAACTTTCATGATGTAGATATTGGGTTGTTATAATTTAAATCTTTTAAAAATTCGCTGCATGTTTGGTAGCGCAAATTTGGATCCTTTTGAGTTGCTTTATCAACTATTTTCTGAAAATCCTCATTTATAGCTGGATATAAATCCATCATTCTCTTCGTTTTTTTGTATTTAACTTTATTCTCTAATTCTTCATTAGAATTAGCACTATATGGGGATGAACCGCATAGCATCTGATGCATTAATAATCCTAAAGAATAAATATCGGTTCTTTTGTCTAAATTTTTATCAGGATCCAATTGTTCAGGTGCACAATACATCTTTGTATGTTCAAAAACTTTTCTTTTCTCAGTTGAACCTTTGGAAATTCCATAATCAATAACCATAGCTTTATTATTTCTAGTTATTAAAACATTAGAAGGTTTTAAATCCAAATGTAATGCTCCATGTTCATAACCATTTATTGATATATTTTTGTTGTGAGCATAATCGATTGCAGAAATAATATCATTTAGTAATTCCAAACATAATTTAGCTGGAATAGGTCCTGTCTCATTATTTATAAAATCCTCTAAAGTGCTTCCTTCAACATAATCCATTACTAAATGAACTCCATTATTAATAATAAATGCATTTAATTTTACAATATTTGGATGTGATAGATCTAGATAAATATTTGCCTCTCTTTTAAAATTTTCAATTAAGTCGTTTCTGTCGTTATAATTTTTGTGAATTGATTTAATTGCAACAGGTTTTCCAGAATAAAGATCAATAGCTAAGTTAACTACACCAAAGCCGCCCCCGCCTATTCTTTTAATAAATTCATATTGTTTTGAGCCTAAATCTGGATACATCTTTCAATTCGTATTATTTATCTATCTTTTTTTTAGACTCTTTTTTATCTTTTTCTTCATTTTCAGATTCACTATTTTCATTTTTACTAGGCTCTTTATTTTTCTCTGGCTTTTCTTTTTTCTTTATTTTCTTCTTATTTTCTTTTTCAACTTTTGAAATGCTATCATTCTTTTCTTCTTCAAAAGCCTTTAATTCCTCTTCTTTTCTTTTTTTCTCCTCAGCCTTCTGTCTTGCTATTTCATCTAGTTCCTTTTGTTGTTTTTCGGAAAAAATTATGTCTTGATCATTATTTTCTAAAGTCTGCTCAACATCTTTGGGAGGTATTGTATGATCAACAAGTATTGAGTCTTTTACTAAAATTTTTAAATAATCATCTTTACTTCTTTTATCCTTATTTTTATTCCAATTACTAGATCTACCAAAGTATTCTCTATAATCAATTATAGGCATCAATCTGTCCTCTTTTGAGAAAAAGAAAATTTGAAAACTACCCTCAAAACTAGGTTCTTTTAGTTTAGGAGATTCTTGAACCTTTTTCATAAAATCCTCATGAAAACCATTGATATTCATTGAATCAATGTAATTTTCGAATGTCAATTTTATATATTCTTCTTTTAGAACAACAACTTTCGTCGGTTCCTTTTTTGTTTCGTTAGCAAATGGTTTAAATCCAAAATAATAAACTCCTCCAACAATAATTAAAAGAATTATTGATATTAAAATTACTTTGGTATTAATTAATGAAGATGTTTTTTCTGTTATTCCATTCTGAGTCTGTGTTTGGTTAAAAGAAGGATTGTTTTTACTTACAAAGCCTGAAGTTTTGTGTTCACTTTCAATAACCTCAATTAAATCTGCAGAAATATTATCATGTCCTCCCCCTTCTTCAGCTAATTTTATTAGTTTATTAACACATAAATTTAAATCAGAATTATCTCTAATAGTTTTTGCTATTATTTTATCTGTAACAAGTCCTGTTAAACCATCACTACACAATAAGAATTTATCACCTTTTTTGGCTTTTATTGGATCTGATACAATTTCAACTTCAACAGAATCAGCTATTCCTAAAGCTTTAGTTAACTCATTTTTTCTAGGATGTGATTCCATTTCTGCATCCGAAATTTCTCCCTTGTCAACTAATGTTTGAACATACGAATGATCTTTGGTTATACGACAAAGTTTATTTTCTGATAGAATATAACATCTACTATCTCCTACATGGGCAAGATATAAAAGTTCTTCCTTTTCAGCTAAAACAACACATGTAGTTCCCATCCCTGTAAGACTTGGATTAGTTTGAGCTTCACCATAAATCTGAATGTTAGCAAACTCTATTGCTTCCTTTAAAGCAACCTGAACAATTCCGTTTGGATTTCCATTAAAGTATTCACTAATACTGTTAACAGCTGTCTGAGAAGCTTTTGCACCACCTACATGGCCACCCATACCGTCACAAACAATATAAACTCTTAAGTTGTCTTTTGTGGTAAAATCTCCAATAAAGTCTTCATTGGCAGATCTAACTAATCCAACAACTGATTTTGAAATGTGATTTAATTTCATATTTATTTATAAAAAACTATTGTTACTTCCGTAACTTCGATTATATCTCCATCATTAAGATTAGTACTTACTGAATCTCCTTTAAATAGTGAACCATTAACTAGAGTTCCGTTTGTACTTCCATTATCTGTTAATTTGTAATCATTGCCGTCAAAAGAAATTGTAAAATGATTTCCTGAGATATGTGGATTATTTATAGTAAAATTATTGCTATTTGATCTTCCAACAGTAAATACTGGCTTATTAATTTGATAACTCTTTGAACTATCATCTTGCATTAACTTAAGAATTGGGAAGTTGCCATTTTGAAGCATTTTTTTTATCAATTTATCATCTCTTTCATTTATCTTCTCTTCTGCTTCAATTCTTTGTCTTTCAATTTCTTCATTTTTTATTCTATCAATTTCTTTGTTTTGTTTATCAATATCCTCTTGTTGCTGCTCTGTTTTTTTTCTTTGATCTAAAATTTCATTTTCTCTTGCCAAAGCTTTTGATTTGTATGATCTATATGTTTTTAAAACTAAAATTATGATTAAAGCAATAAGAATAATAGAAACAAAAATTGAAAGAATAAAGTTGTTTTGAAATTGTGCTATAACCCAGTTTCCAGGTGCTTTATAAGAAAGTTCTTCTACCTGCTCTGAATCAGTTACCTCTAGTTGAATTCTATAGTTTTTACCATCTTTAAAATCATTTTTAGTTAAAAAGGAAAATTCATAATTATTTCCTTTTGATCGTTTGACAAGGTTTTTAGAAATTTTTAAAACACTATTTTCTATTTCACTTTTCTTTTTGTTATTTACTCTTTGGTTTCCTAAGCTTTGAGACAAAACAAATCTTTCACCATAAGTTCCTTGAGAAAATGTTGGATTACTAAACTGTTCATCTTTAAATCTGTTGTACTTAATTGTATTGATGACTACTCCATTTTCACGTGCTTTTAAAATAACTTCGTTATTAGAAACTTGTTCGAACTTTCTATTATTTCTTTCTTCAGAAATTAATATAATTGCCTTGGGTAAGCTACTATCAAATTTATCCAATAGATCTACACCCTCATCCAAGGCACCAGTTATACTAGAAACGTATTTATTAGTAAAGTCATTATCTGGAAGTCTAAATTTATTTAAATATGACTTTATCTCCTTAATGCTATCTGTAAATTTCGGATTGATATCATTTAAAACTTTTGTTTCAGCATTTCTAAGAGCAAACCAAACAAGTTTTACTTTATCTCCCTTATTGATAAATCTTGACAGAGAGCTATTAATTGCATTGAGTGAAGTATTTAATTGTTCGTATCTATTAGAATGACCTAGAGTTTCAATCATAACTAAAATACACTTATTTTCATCTGAATATGAAAGTGAATCTTTTAAATGGCTAAACGAAAATGTATCAATAACTTTTAATTGATCCAGTCTTTCTCTTAAAATAAAATCAGATTTAACTTTTAAATCTGGATCTCTATCATTAATCTGAAAAGAAATTTCTGGAAAATCAGCTACACTAGTAGAATCATTATAAAACTTTATTTGTGAATATGAAGAAAAGCTAAATACAAAGACTGCAATTAGAAGAAATATTTTTTTCATAGAAAATGTTTACTGTTTTATGGCAGCTTTAAATAAAAGACTAGTTTTTCCAACTACTATTTCATCACCATCAACTAAAACATTTGACTTATGAGAATCTAAAAGTTCTCCGTTCAATACAGTACCATTTGTTGACATTTGATCAGATATTTCAAACTTATCTTTCCTAAACAAAATCACAGCATGTTCCGAAGATACTTCGTTATCTAGTACTGTAATATCACAAGTTGATTTTTTACCTATTAAATTTCTTCCTTCAAATATTTTGTAATCTGTACCAAACTCCTCAATATCAAAAGTGACTAACCATCCCCTTAACTTTCTTTTAGAAATTTGAGACTCATTTGACTTTTCAGAACCATCTGAAACTTTAGTAGGTGTAACAATAGTTCTTGTAGGATCAAAATCTTTTTTAGGAGTACCTAGATTTTCAGATTTTTGATTGCCAAACACAACAGTTCTAGTAGAATTATCTTGATTATCATCTAAAATAGATGTTTTAACAGTTTCAGGAACTTCACTAACTGTACCTTTTGGGCAATATGGACATTCATCCAAACTTTCTTTGTAAAAGTGATTTTTTTCACATTGTTTAAATCCTTTCATTTTTAAAATCTTTTTAATTTAGCAAGATTAAGATATGAATTATTTATTACTAAATACAATGTTGATTTATAATTAAAAGAAAATTAAAGTTCAAAAAACATTTCTATATTTAAAAAATGAAGGCATTAAAATACTATTATCGACACTTCGGATTCTTTCCTTACGTTTTAGTTTGGTTTTTAAAAATCTGGCTAGATATTCCAAGTTATATTTCTTTTCCAATTGGTGTAATAGCTATTTCATGGATAATTTTTGTTATTTATACTGTAGGGTTTAGAGATCAAGGTTAATTATCTTAAAAAGTATTCTAAATTCAGAAAAATTGATTTAATTATGAAAAAGTTTTTAAAATTAAACTTCTCTATCAATTAAATCTGTTACAACATAATATCTAGGGTCATCAATAGATTGTTCAATACTGTTGGCAATGGATGGATTTGCTTTTAAAAGTAACACCTTACACTCAGGACTTAAATGGGTAAGTTTTACTTTTTTCTTTACACTAGTGTAT
>Ga0233432_10004613_pt1 | contig 12164 bp, 10 predicted proteins | sample SI_122_August201_6_FD_179870 | JGI IMG/M metagenome (GOLD analysis project Ga0233432, IMG submission 179870) | Seawater microbial communities from Saanich Inlet, British Columbia, Canada - SI_122_August2016_10_MG | ecosystem: Environmental > Aquatic > Marine > Inlet | place: Canada: British...
GGATGGACTTTACAGTCGATAAACAATCGTGGCAATCGAGTTGTAGAGCATTACTTCTCGAGACCTCTCTAAACAGTTATTGTAATAGTAACTGACCGAAGCGTTTCCATCCCACCCTGTCCGCAGAAGTGGTGTATGCCAACCGTAACTTTTGATACGGATTCTGAAGTCGCAGGACTTGAGCAAAACCTTTTGGAGTTACAGCACCACCTTTTGGAACTTAAACAATTTCTTTTAGAGTGGACGAAGCAGGATATACAGAAAGCTCGGCGAGACAGTGACGACGAACGCACTATCCTGTACAACTCTGCGAAGTCTGTCATCGACGCAAAACAAAAGCGAGTGAATCTTCTCCGGGCGCTTCTATACGCCTAACGAGCGAGACTTGTGATGGCCTCCCGAATCTTGGCGCCGACAGCGCAGACGATGACACCGGTGACCAGCCCTTCCAATTGGACGGGCGTCGATGATCCTTCCTCACGGCACACATACGATCTGACTGGCAAGCATGATTGTTGGATCATTGCAGTCTTTTCACTTTTGTCGTGCGGCTTGCCCTGCCTCGGTTGGGTTTTTGCAGAGAAGGTTACGCTGACACTAGAGCCCGAAGAGGTGTTGGTTTCTCAGATAAACTGCTGCGAAAACAAGCTTCGACGCATCCCTTATGGTGAGCTTGGCAGCGTAGAGGAGACCAGGTGCTGTTGTGGTTGGGTTGGGCTGTATCTTGGCCGCATCATATTTCCTGGTTGGGGTCATGAGCAAGCACTCGTCGCCGAGGTCGTGGGAAGATTGAAAGCGCGCCAGAGGTTGCGCGGGGATACGGGACAGATCAGACGCTCGGAGCACAACGCGATAATGCTTCAAGAGATAAATAACAAGCTTGATTGCATCATTTGCCATTTGAATGTTGACTACGGCAATTGAGATATGTGTAGCACGACTTAAAGTGCCTTAACACCAAGGAAACAAACACCCGAGAGACACCAAGAGTATGACGCAGACCCGTGATCAAAGACGTCGAGCGCCACGGAATCTATGGCGGTTGACTTATGAACGTCCCCTCGTCGACAGAGCGCGCGCGTTTTTGTGTCGGTGAGTCTGAATCGTATGGAAGACGGGGGATTCGTTTACGCACACTTCTTCTCGTTGAGTCCCTGTCCTCAGGGCTAAATACATCAGTGCGTGGTCGGGCGATAGGTGAAGGTGTCTGGACGATATGGGCTTCCACCTGTGAAAAATTTTTATAGGATGAGAAAGCCGTCTTGTTGTAAAAAGCTTTGTATCAGGGTGCATACCTCGAGGTTAACTTGTGCCTCCCACAGCTTTACAGCGGGCTCGATGTCGCCATCATCATGTTCGACCCTGTGACGATAGTGTAACTCGTCGAACGCGGTGATGGTCGCGGGATAAAACGAATCATCTATATGCCAATACATCATGATGCGTTGTCCAACAGCGCGCTCTCGCATGAGAGCGAGTTGAGCACCCATCGAACCCTTTTTCGCTCTGGTGATGACCTGTTGTTATGTGGGAGAAGTTAGGATATGGGTTAGAAATCCTGACACGTTCAGGACATGAGGTGGGGATAATTAACATACCTTGAGCTGAGGACACACGTCGTCTTGCATTCCCACCTTTGACGGCAGCTTTGCACTCCCTCGACGAAGAGGGCGCTTATTGGAAGTGACCTCCACTCGTTCACGAGCTGGCGCCAAACAGACGTGGCACTTTCCACAAGTTGTAGGAGGGGTGTCGCGCAAATTTCCGAGCCGTTCCTTTAGTTTATTCTCCGCAATAGCGATTTCATACTTTTTCTGCATAGCGCCATCTACTTTTGTATTGTGCTTACCGAGTCTTTCGAAGGCTATGTCGAGAGCGCTTCTGTACTTTGACCGGGACAACATATGCGTTTGTTCTCTTTTCAAACGGTCGGCGTTTGACGCAAAGTCGAGAAGAGTATGGACCTTGACCCATTCGAATGTCTTTTCACCAAAGTATATCGCAAACCTATGGGTCTCAGCAGTTTGGCCAGATTTAAGTTCCTTCATACCAATATCCGGTATGAGGTCTCGATCCCTGTCTAAATGCAAAGCGATCCCTGGCCAGTAACACGACACTTTACCTGCCTTAGTCGGGATCCACACCAGTTGACCGGCAAGTTGCACTTCTTTTGGTGTCGTCCGCTTCTCAACTTTATCAGATGGTTTCACCCTCAGCCGTTCCCCGACGGATCGTCGTAGACCATCACGGACAAACTCAGGAATCATGACATTGTTTTCTTCCAAGCGTTGCAGGCATCCTTTTGCTGTTTCGGCATTGACACGAACGTGTCGATATATATCGAAATCCCCAAGCGGAATGAATGGAGAGATCACCGGGCACTCTTTGCAACCATCAAGAGCGTGCCTTGACTGCCAGCGCTCATTTTGAGGGGCATCGAAATCGGTCATGTTCCACGCAACTTTAGGCCAAGCGTTTAAGCTGTCACGATCACTGCGATTGTCAATATCAGCGCCAGGGACAGGTGTTCTAAAACATTTGCCGTGCATCGCGCGAGAAAATTTCAACTCATAAGGCCGTTTGAGTCGTTCACCTATCCAACGTGCCTGAGGAATAGATACGGCAAGACCGAGAAGTTCAAAACGCTTGTTTAAGTGCGCCTCGGTAGTCAAGGAGCGTGATCCAGTGAAGCCAGGAATTTCGAGGGGTGCACAGGGTTCTGTCCAACCGACTGGGAATCCATTCATTCGCTCCGCATCCTCTATGTGGAGACCAAAGGCGCGACCCTTACCGTTTCCAAGATCTTCCACAAGACAGGTTCGCCTTCCGTTGGACGTGGTCAGTGTATGTATCTCGTGAACAATTGGACCAAAGCGCTTCTCCGCAAGATCCACACAAGCAATGGTTTTTTTTGGTTGGCGATGCGGAGGAGTCTGAAAACATGTGTAGCACTCTTGTGGGGCTCCAATATCATTTCCCCCAAGGTTCAAATCGATGCATTGACCTTTGCATGCACTTTCAGCAGAAAGAAGCACATCTCTTGGGTCTCCATGGAGGCTCGCGACGATAAAAACGCGACGACGACTTTGGGGAAGACCGAGGCCAGTCAAACTGATCACACGGTGAGCCCAGCTATACCCCAAGTTCTCGAGTTCTTCAACAACGTAAGAGATGGCGGGCTCCTGGGGTTGATCGCCAGAGAGATGCCACAGCAACAGACCGGGAACGTTCTCCAGTAATACCCAGGGCACCTTGCGATTCCGTAGCAAACGAAATACATGCGAGCATAGCCCGGTCTTCCAGCCTCGTTGGAGGCCAGGGCGAGTTGGGTTAACCATACTCACGTCCTGTGAGAAGGTTTTTGAAGTGTCAGAGAGTTTGACGTGACGTGGCACAGGAAGATGGGAGGTTCATACCTGACACGGGAAGCCAGCTGCGAGAAGCTCTGTCTCTTGGGGCAATGCATGGATACCAGCGACGTCCGTGTGTAGTTCGCGCCCAGGGAAGCGGTGCTGGAGAACCTGCACGCAGTGTGGATCTCGTTCGACCTGTAGGATCACCTCATGTCCAGCCTCTTCCAACCCTAGATCAAGCCCGCCGATCCCGGAGAAAAGACTCGCCACCTTCATGGTTTCGTGTTTCTACGCAGCCTAGTCGACACGTGCCCGTCGTGAGCGTGAGTTTGGGTGAGATGTTCTTTTGCTGCTCACGTGCACGTGAAAGTACAGAGACGTCTTAAGCTTGTGAAAGATACGTAACAAAAGTTGGAAAACTGACGTGTGTTTTTCGGGTATCAGGCGCCCGTCATACTCGGCGGTTTTATCTTTTGGAGCTTGGGGGCGGTGGGGGTGCTATTTTATAGCTCTCACGAGCTTATCTAACCTTCATACGCATGTTCCAACACCTTATCCCCACTGCCTCTAAACCCACAGCAGATTCCGTGAACCCCGCAACCTTGTGACGCTGACGTCGCACAGCGACGGATACTGCAAATGTATGGTGCACATAAAGATTTATGAGCTTAACATGTTTGGACATGTTGAGGGAACATCCTGGACAAGTTTGGCTATGATCCAAAGTGTTCTCGTTGAGTTACGCAGACCTCGGACTCGTCGCAGACTGCCATATTGGAAGCGTCCCGCAGACTCGGCACTGTCCTGAGGTTACGCAAGACACAGTCTGGGGTACGCAAGTTTAGAAATATTAGGTCGGCATACCTACGAAGCTTCAATGAACACGCGTACACTTTGAAGATGCTGTTCTCGCCTTTGGCGACCAAGTCGGTGCAGTCATCTTCTATCGATCCACCATGGACGCTGAGTACGCTGTCAGCCAAACCAAGTCCTTCGGCAGATTCATTTTCCAACAATAATACAAACAGTCAAAGTTGCACCGGCTCTTGTAGTTCTCGACGGGCTTTCCGTCCACGAGCTTCTCGAAGTGTATCCTTCGGGGAGGCACGATGATTTGAATGTCATCTGCGAAGTGTGTGGAGAAATATTTGGTGGTCAGGGTCGTACAGGGACACAAGAGGACGAAGGGTTTACCGATCGCTTTCAACTCAGTGAATATTTGTTTCAGTTTCGAGAACGGCGGGTTGGTACATATGTAGTCGAAGTCGTAGGTGTTTGTGAAAAAGTCTGTGTCCTCATGGATGACCTCGAGTCCCAGACCTCTCAGCACCTCGCCTGACTTTCCGTCTCCGTAAAAGGGTTCGTAGCACACCTTATCTTTGGGTAAGAAACGGGCGATGTTCTCCCAAGCATAGGGGGGTGTCATGTAGTCGTCGCTCGTCGACATACATACGGCTGATATTTTTTTTACATGGTCGCACATCTCGTCACACATTGTATACCGTGAAACTCAAGGTAGTAGTTGACGAGACGGCATATACAGACATGGGCGAGGATGTGTAGTCCAAGAGTGGCCAGAGGATTCGTGGGTGGTGGTTTACGGGGTGTCGGTATGTTCATCTTATATTTCGAATACATGCGGTGTCTTTAACTATGTCCTGGAAAATATTTCCAGCGATCGGGGGCGGGTCACTGGAGGTTGTGGAGGATGCTGGAGGATTGGTCTCCGACATCCTCCTGTCTCCTTTTGGTCTTATTACTATATATACTGGAGGATAGGAGGATAAAATATATATATAGGTATATATAGGTAAATAACTATATACACCTGTGTGTGTGTGTGTGATATACAAAAATTATCCTCCCATCCTCCAGTGTATGTACAAATCACGAGACTTTTAAACTGGAGGAACAAAATATGTCATCCTCCATCATCCTCCTTCATCAAGAACTCTTTGTCCTCCAGCCACTTCTTGGATTTTTGATGGTCGATAGTCCACCACATGACCCCGTTGAACTTCTCCTTCTTGACACAATCACTCGGGACTTCGTACTTCTCGAGCATCCTCGTCATGTCCTTGCCGAAGGTGAGCTTGGGATCTTTGTCCTTCGGTGCCGGATACTTGTAACAAAGTTCATCACCCCGCCACTTGTGAATGTTGCCACGACTCACCCACCCGTGATTCATGTCGTTGTACTCGAAAGGGTAGTTGTCGATGAAGTCCACGAACCACTTGAGACACGGCGACAGACTGGAGTTTCTCATTTTGATGTACGCCTTTGTCTTCGGTCTGTCGTTGACCCAGTCCACTTGCGAGATATCACTTTTTGCACCAGTGCGCCATCCTTTCCTCTCAGTCAAGCATACTATTTACAAACTGAAAGTTGACCGACCTTGGCAATAGGCACGAATGAACAATGTCCAAAGCAACCAGCAGTAGGGTAGCAATTTATGATTCCTTCTTCTTTGTCCACCACTGCGCATTGACAAGATTCTACGCCTTTGTCGTCCCGAAATATCCACGATTCGCCCGGACCCCTGTCAGCTTTGCCGCAACCACCAGAACACACAACTGGTGGTAATGGTGCTCCGAAACAGAAAATGATGGGACATATACACCCAGGCTCGTCGCGGGGCTCGTCAGTACTGCAAGGTATCACATATATGCAAACAGGACATGGGATTTGTCGCGGACCACAGAAACACACTTTACAGCCCGCGGCGTGTCCGCCGTGAATCGGAAGCACGGTTTCGGCGTACGCAACAGCCTCTTTGCGACTAACCTTGCCTGGTGTTCATCGTATGACTTGCACTGATGGAGGCGTAACTGGTTCTAGCTCCTTCTTCCGGAGAAATCGGTCCGAGAGGGGCTTGGGAAACCTCGAGACTTTCTTGAAACATAACTTATAGGCAACCGGCTTAGTTGTCTCGGAGGTCATCGTTGCGTCCCCGAAGTTGCTGAAGCGAAACGTGTTTAGCCTTGAAGTCGGATGACCTTCATAATCCACACCGCTGACTTGGTACGTGACGAGCTGCGAACCCACGTTGTCGCGCGTGTAATCTACCACTCTGTCGCTCATCCGGAGTTTGGATTCTTCCAGGCCAATTTCCTCGCGGGTCATTCCCCCCGATGATCGGCCCGTACTGCACTGGTGCATTTTGTTGCAGAAGCAACACGTGACGTCAGCCTCTGATTCGTCCAGGTACACATCGCTGTCTCCCGTTGGCGCATAGATGTTTACCTTTAAATCGACCTTGAGTGGGATACACCCAATCCAATTCGTGCCTGGCACACTCTCCCAATGCCCAACGAATTCCCTCCCGAGCTTATCCATGACCTCCTTAGGGGGCGGCGTGCGAGTTTTGTGCTCATACGTATGCCTGTCTTTATCGGTCATGTTATCTGTTTTTAAAGCAAGAAGTTGCGATTCGTGGGTGGAGGCAACCTTATCCGGAGTAAGAATAGATAGGTTCGTGTAACCCAGCCGAGCCTGAGCCAACGACGATACACGGGTCTCGAAAGTGAACAAGAAGTGTTGCCTCGCGTGACACTACCACCAGCGTCGATGACGAGCCTTGTGACTACCAGAAGGCAGGGTCGTACCTGGTGCCTGGTGTGCGGTCGAGAGTGATCGTGACGTCACGTGTTCCAGAACTTCCTTTTTTGGGGGAACGGGAAAAATTATCTGCGAGTTTATTTTTCCTTCTCGAACCTGATTTTTTTTGTAAACCTGTAAACCTGTAAACCAGCTATTTAACGAGATGTTAGTCGCGAAAACACTGAAAATGACGACATTTGTTTAGTATGATTATTTAGTCATCTCCGGAACCTAATAATGGCGGGGTGAGAGAACAAAGCTTTCACGATTTCGCGAAGAAGACACTTAAAGAATTCGCGCGAGAGAAGTTTACAAATGAACACGTACTCTTGTCGCGAAATCATCAACACAGAAAATCTCGACCGCATCATCAAAGCGAAACGCCTGGACCCCGGGCAACTCACGCAACTCCAACGACTTCGTAAGCGTCTGAAGGAGCACGATGGATACGCGCACAAGGTTGACTTCGCCCTCAATCCACAGGAGCGTAGGGGACGCTTGTATCCCAAACGCGGCGCGTCTTCCGTACAAGGGCTCAAGCGAGACGTCCGAAAGGCTCTCACGCACGACAGCTACACCGACATCGATATGGTCAACGCACATCCGTGTATTCTCTCTCAACTTTTCAAGAGACACAACCTCGAGTGTCCGCGCCTCGACGAATACATCACACATCGCGAGGAACATCTCGAGAAAGTCATTCGAATCATCGACGAAACCATCACGGCCCTGTTGGAAGACACACCAAAAAACACTGTGATAAAACGCGAGCACGCGCGGAAGTCGTCGAGCCTCCGCCGAGACGAAGCGAAGACGCAATTTCTTCGGGTGATGTACGGGGGTAGACCAGACACGCTCTGTATCGAGACTCGCGATAAGCAGAGTTTCTTCATCGACTGGACGCCCCCCGAGTTTCTTCGCCTCTTTCACAAGGAGTTTCAGCAAAACTCCACGACCCTTCTGTCGCTGGACGAGTTCAAGACGTACATGAAAGACAACCGCAACCCTCTCGGGACGGGAATGTCTCTTCTGGCTCAAGACATCGAGAGACAGATCATCAGCGTCGCCATCCAAACCTTCAACCAGAACGAATACACGACGGGAACCATAATCCACGATGGGTTCCTCGTCGAAAGTCTGGACGTGAAGGATGAAGTGTTGCGAAAAGCAGAACAGGCGGTGAAGCTCATGAAAGGGTACGACATCAAACTCGAGAAGAAGTCCCTCAAGGATTTCAACGAAGAGTGCCTATGGGGAGCCACGGGCGATGACGACGGTGAGGAAGAACTCCAAAGTGAGAGTGACACCGACATGGCCAGACACTTTATTGCGTTCATGGAGGAGAAGGGCCACGCTTTCACCAGAAGTGAAGGTGAGGTGTTTTGGTTTAACCCAGACCATGGGATTTATCTCACCGGCCTTCGTCAGCTTCGTGTATACATGAACGACTGTCCTCGTCTACCAGCTGAACGGCGCGGTAAGACAGAGGAGCAGAACAAGTGGGCGAAGCAGATTGAAAGCATCGTGAACGACGACCCTGAATTTCGAAACAAGGTGGTGCATACCACGTATCGGAAAATCGCCTTCAAGAACGGGTATTACGACTGCGACAGGAAAGCTTTGTGTGACTACAACCGCGACGTGTACTTCTTGCTGAAGGGCGGTATCGAATATGTCCCACAAGAGCAGGGGATCCTGGACGAGGTATGGAACAAGCTCTTCATGGGCGTCTTCGGGACTGAAGAGGTCTCGAAGTACATGCTACAGAGCTTCGCTCGTGCGATAGCCGGTGAAATCAAAGACAAGCGTCTGTTCTTCATCATCGGTGAGCCAAACTCGGGGAAGGGTACAATCACGGAGGTCTTTCGTCTCGCATTCGCCTCCCAGTTTAACACCCTCAACGCGCAGGACTTCTGTGCCAAGAAGAGTGACGGGAACTCCGCTCTCTCGAATCAGCATCTGGTTCAGGGGAGGGACAAGCGCGTCGCTTTCCTCAACGAGACCTCCAGAGCCAAAGGTCAGGAGTGGAACGCTCAGGCTATCAAGGTGTTCTCTAACGGTGGGGAGAGCATCTCGGGACGTCTCAACTACGACCGCGAAGCCAAGTGCTTCATCAACCAGCAGACTGGGTTCTGCAACATGAACGACACCCCGAAGATAAACGGGTTTCAAAGTGATGTCAAGGTCCGGTGTGTGGCCGTGAGGACCGCGTACTCTTATGTTGCTCCGTCGGAGTATGACGAGAAGACGGCGAGGCCGTTTCAGAGACCGGCCGACCCCGACATCAAGGATGTCTTTCTCCGTAGACCCGAGGTCATCCGGGCGTTTGCCCAGATGGTCTGTGAAGCCTACGGCCCGCAGAGACCCACGATGCCCGAGAGCGTCAAGAGGGAGACTGACGAGTGCTTCGACGAGGAGGACGAGGAGACCAAAATCAAAGGGCTGTTCGAGGACGCCGGCGACGACCCTCAACACTTTCTCAAATGCTCCGAACTCCTCCGAGAGTTAGAGTCGAGCGCCATTTACTTGTCAGGTAACCGACTCGGTCGGCTCATGAAGCAGTGGGGATACACGACCGACAAGAAGGGTAACTCGAAGGGGTGGTGTGGCATACGACTTGTAAAGAATCATCTCGCTCTGTCTGACTATTGAGCGCAGTACCGAAGTACCGAAATTTCCGAAGTTTATCTTAGGGCGTTCTTGAAGTCTTGAAGTTCAGGATTTCAAGATACACCTATTTTGAACAATAGAATAATCGGTACTTCGGTACACCCCTTCCCCTTCGATGACACCCAAGGTGTACCGAAGTACCAATTTTTCTATTGTTCAAAATAGGTACATCTTGAAATCTTGAACTTCACGATTCCAAGAACGCCCTAAGATAGACTTCGGAAATTTCGGTACTTCGGTACACCCCTTTCACCCCTGAGACGGGCGACTAACCGAACATTGGCGCAGTCCTCCGCAGTCACTCTGACCCGATATGCGACTTCGACGTGAATAAAATCTCCATCAATATCATATGGAAGCTATTCAACGTGAACAGCACGCGGCGTACATGCGCGACCTTCGCCAGAGCAGAGAGTATAAAGACCGCGAGAACAAACTACGAGTTTTAGGACGGGTAAAAGAAGGCTCTGTACCTCACGTGCATTCCCTCACCAAATACAACATCACCAGAGACGACATTAACGACCTTAGACGAAGGAACGGCTATGATGACCTCATCGAGAACATCCCGTATTGGGCTGAAGCGACGAGGAGACGCCGCCGAAACATGGATGACCCTTCGAGTTACGTCCCAGAAGCTCCTCCAGCCCGGTCAACCCCCGACCTTCCCGAAAACGTCGGAACTTCCGGGGACGCGAACAAAGAGGCGTTCTCCGTCAAAGCCATCAACATCCACTTCCGCACGAGAGGCCGCGATATCGGGACGAAGACGAACCAGCGCGCGAAACAAGGGACCATAAGTCGTCAGTTTGGTCCTCCGAACAGCGACGAAAAGTCGGGTAGTTTCGCGAGGTTCATGGCGTTCCTCGGTCCGAGGTACTTGGAGGACGCCCGGGAGCTGTTGGGCCGCAATACGCTGCGACGTATAGAGACCGAGATGACCAAGAAGCACAAGAAGGACCGCAAACCTCCACCGGGTCAGAGCGAGTTCATTCAGCTCAGCACGATGGTCAAACTTCTCGAGACCGTTCTCATTGTCCTTCGCGAGTACCCTCCTTTCGACGCTTTGTGTCGGGTTCCGGGGAAGTCAGACGACGACTGCGACGAGCCCGCTCAGCAGACTGTCAAGAAACGCTACGAGGAGATAGACGCCCTCTTCAACAAGTACGACGCGCAGGTGAACGCGACGAGGCTGGCGAAGCCGAAGGAGGGTGTACGGGTGCTGCCGTTCAAGGAGATTAAACGGCGCGTCGAGAGAGCGTATCCTCGGAATAGTCAAGAAATACCGAAACAGTTCGTGTACATCAACATGTACGCCGAGTTCGTCTCGCGCGACGACATGAAAAACCTTAAACTCTCCACCGAACGACCACCCCAGAACGTCGACGCGCTTAAACGCCTAAGGCTCCCTCAGAATACGTTGTACGTGTCTAAGAAGTCTGCCGTCATCGCGCTCGTCGACTACAAAACATCAAACATGTATGGACCCCAGCGTTTCGAGTTCAGCGAGAAAGTGTCGAAGCTCATCTGGGAATACATCAAACTCAACAAGCTTTTGGAGACGAGCGGAACACTTTTTGGCAAATCCGGTATGTCCACCTTCGTCGGTAACATGCTGGATACGATAGGACAGCCTCGAGGAAACGAGGGCGCCATCAACGTCCTCCGTAAGTCATACGTCTCCTCTGAGATGGACAAGGCGGGCGCGGGGATGACTGCCGAGGAACGACAAGCCTTAGCCTTCCACATGCGACACTCGGTCAACACGTCTTACAAATATGTCCGAGACCTCGCGAAGGACAGGGCCGTCAACGTCCAGCGCTTACGGCGAGAAGTGCAGCCGACCAGCTAGGGACTTATGTGCTTGTATATTTTACAAGAACATAAGCTTGTCAAACCGGGCAACTCTATTGTGACCTTCGCAAGTCTCACTCACCTCATCATCTCATAGAAGGGTGACGATGCCCGCCAGTTTGTGGTGACCTGCCGAAGGCAAATGACCGAAGTTTGGCGAAGTCTGTGGTCGCTTCGCTCCAGGTATGGCCCGACCCCTGCTTGAAATAGGCCCTCACTTCATGGTTGCAACCTATGCTTAACAAACTCAAGACGCTATGCTTTGAAACAGGAGATAAAACCGTCAGATGATGTTGAAGATGAAGAAACCTCTTTGACACTTTGACACTTTATTCTGGAGTTTCATTCAGGGGGTTCTTGAAGTCTTGGAGTTCAGGATTTCAAGATGCTCTATATTGAAACAATAGATAAAACTGTCAAACTGTCAAGAACACGCCGGCGACGAGGAATACATCTCACCGTGATACCTCCAACCAAACATGCCTGACGACACATCAGAAACAATTGCCTTTCAAAAGCATTCTTGATAGGGTTTGAGATGGACTACCCCAATCAGACCGTCAATTTACGACATATAGCGAGCGTTGATAGGTGAAAACGACCGAAGGTTGTTCCTATCAATCCTCACGCTAAATCACGTTAATTCACGGTCTGATTGGGGTAGAACGTGCCCGCGGCCTGGCAGTG
>Ga0233432_10004614_pt1 | contig 12163 bp, 10 predicted proteins | sample SI_122_August201_6_FD_179870 | JGI IMG/M metagenome (GOLD analysis project Ga0233432, IMG submission 179870) | Seawater microbial communities from Saanich Inlet, British Columbia, Canada - SI_122_August2016_10_MG | ecosystem: Environmental > Aquatic > Marine > Inlet | place: Canada: British...
AATGGCGATGTTGAAAATTTCATCATGGAGTGAACGGGACGGGCGGACTTTCAGTCCGCAACGGAACCTCTGGACTTTCAGTCCAGAGTTCTTCAGTCTTGCTGATGATCTTGGCTATGGTGACGTATCCTGTTACAACCCTGAATCCAAGGTCAAAACAGTGAACCTTGACCAACTCAGCCGAGAAGGCATCAGATTTACAGATGCTCATGCGCCAGCAACGGTCTGCACTCCGAGTCGATACTCGGTTTTAACTGGAAGGATGGCTTTCAGAACGGGAAAAAAAGGTGTTTTTACTGGAGCAGGCGGGCCATGTCTCATTGAGGAAGATCGTCTGACCTTGCCAGCCATGCTAAGAAAACATGGCTATGCAACCGGCTTGTGTTGGTAAATGGCATGTTGGATTGAGCTTTCTCGATAAAAATGGCGAACCCATAAACGAAAATGGCATGGAGGCCGCTGGGCGAATTGATTACTCTCGACCTATCCCAGATGCACCGATTCATCGAGGCTTCGACTATTTCTATGGAACAGCCTGTTGCTCGGGGACGGATCATATCTACGCCTATATGGAAGGAGACAGGATTCCTGTTCCACCAGTGGGACTCCTAGATAAATCAAATCTTCCTGAGCACACATATGCCTGTGACAATCGGGATGGGTATGCGGCTCCAGATTTCTAGAAGCAAATTCCTATCCTTTATCGAAATGCCATTCTTTTTTGTTGTAGAGCTTCACGATCGTCTCCTTGAATTATTTATTTTAGAATAAGAAGGTTAGTGGAACAGGAGAAGTTTTTTTCATAGATTTCTTATAGAAACCTTTTTCTAAATTTATTCTTACTCGGGGTTTCATATTTACCTAGGTAGAGATCCTTCTCCCATCTCACCTTAAAAAAAATTACATGGAAGGCCCCCTCAACCTGAATGTCATAGAGATCATGGACATTCTTCCCTTGGCCTTGGCTCTGGTTCTGGGGTATTTCAGTCGGCAAGTAGGGCTTCCACCCCTAGTAGGTTTTTTGGTGGCCGGTTTTGTTCTTGGTGCGCAAGGTCTAAAAACAAGCCCGGGTCTTCAGCAGATTGCTGACTTGGGTGTCACCTTGCTCCTTTTCACGATTGGCCTGAAACTCAACATAAGAACTCTCTTGCTTCCGGCCATTTGGGCAACCTCCAGTCTTCACATGGTGGTGGTGACATTGTTGGGTGCGGGTTTGTTGAAGTTGATGATGTTAGCTGGGGTACCGCCCTTTGATTCATTGGACACCACTTCGATTTTTCTGTTGGGTTTTGCCCTCAGTTTCTCCAGCACGGTCTTTGCTGTCAAAGCTTTTGATGAAAACGGGGAATCAGGAGCCATTCATGCGAAAGTCGCCATCGGTGTGCTCATCATGCAGGATATCTTTGCTGTTCTTTTTATGACCGCCTCGGCGGGAAAGATCCCATCTCCCTGGGCACTTCTTCTTCTTTTGTTGTTTCCCCTTCGGCCTCTTCTTATTAAATTTGTGACTTCGGCCGGTCATGGGGAACTGTTGACCTTGTCGGGATGGCTGATTCCTCTTGGGGGAGCAGCCCTCTTTGAATACTTTGGCGTAAAGGCCGATTTAGGGGCCCTCATATTAGGTGTTCTGCTTGCAGGGAACCCCAAGGCCGATGAGTTGTCAAAATCTCTCCACAGCTTCAAAGACCTTTTTCTGATAGGCTTTTTCCTGACCATTGGTCTCACGGGAACCCTCAGCTCTACCTGGGTGATCTGTTCACTTGTTTTTCTTTTATTGATACCGATCAAATCAGCCCTTTACTTTCTGATGTTCACTCGCTTCCGTTTGAGGGCAAGAAGTTCCTGCTTGGCTTCTCTGGGGCTTTCCAATTACAGTGAATTTGGTCTTATTGTCATTGCTCTGGGTGCTTCAAAGGGAATGTTGCAAGGAGAATGGCTGATCGGGATGGCTCTGGCTCTTTCAATAAGTTTTGTCTTGGCTTCTCCTCTCAACCGATTTGGAAATCGAATCTATTCCTCCTGGCACGATCACCTGGTGCGGATGGAGTCCTCACAAAGGCTTCCCGGAGATGAGCTGATCGACACCCACGGTTCAAAGGTCTTGGTGTTTGGGATGGGGCGGGTTGGGGCAGCCGCCTATGATTTTCTATTTGAAAAGTTGGGGGAGGGGGTGATCGGCATTGATTACGACGAAACCTCTGTCCTAAAACATCAGGAAAAAAATCGTCATGTCATTCTGGGAGATGCCACCGACACGGATTTCTGGGCCAGAAAAAAAGTAGACCAGAACCTAGAACTGATTCTGCTCACTTTTCCGGACCATGAGGCTAATTGCACGGTTGCGAGGATCATTCGTGAACGTGGGGTTAAAACCCGTTTGGATTCCATCGCGACCTATCCCGACCAGTTTCCTGCTTTGAAGGAGGCTGGAATCGACCGGGTGTTCAATTTTTATGCTGAAGCTGGTTCAGGTTTTGCTGAACACGCCTGGGTCGAACTGGGATTGGAGGGAAAATTTCCCAGAGCCTGATTTTCTAGAAGCAAATTCCTATCCTTTTCTCAGATGGACAATATTATGAATTTTGGCATTTCCCTTACCCGGGTTTCCCTTCTGGTCTTTACAGGAGTATGCTTATTATTCACTTCTGTGATAGCTGACGTGGTTTCGACCTCGGGAAATATTGATTTCAAGCTACAAGACAGTGGTGCCAACGTGATGAGGTTGGATTCAACGGGCCTTGGGATTGGGCCGGACCTGACGCCTTCGGCCAATTTGCATGTGGAGGGGAATGCGATTATCAGTAGGAACCTGACAATTGGGACAACGACGATGGGCTCTGTCAACCTGAGTATCAATGGACTGATCTCTTTTGATCCCCAGAGTGTCAGCACGAACATTTCAAACCTGACCAGTTCGGTCGTGCTCTGTGACACGAGTTCAGGAAATATCTCATTGACCCTTCCAAAAGCCTCAACGGTTGAAGGGAGGATCTATAGGATAAAGAAGACCTCCACCAGTAACGATCTGAATATTGTCAGCTATTCTGATAATATTGACACCGAAAATTATATCAATTTCCCTGCATCAGCTTCTGAATACTCCCATCTCGAGGTGCTTTCAGCAAGTGGAAATTGGCATATTCTTTCGATCAGTGAAGGCGGAAATCTTTTCACAAAATGGCATCCTGGAATGACTGGTGCAGTTGTCACATGGTATGATGCAGATGATTTTGATAGCATTTCTATATCGGGAGGAAAGGTTAGTGAGTGGAAAGATAAACTCTGGGTGAATCATGCTTCTCAATCAGTAGCATCCCAAAGGCCTTCTTATCAGGCGAGTGACCCTTACCATAACAACATGCCCACGATCGGAGATGAAGATACGAATACTGGGCAAATAGGAATCGAGACACCAAGCATAACGGTGAAGACGGTCTACATTATCATGGATTATAAAGACGGATTAGACGCAAATTTCGATTTGGGGCTTCAAACTTTTCTGTATGGGGCAAGTGATAAAGCGAGAATTATGGGGAGTGGCACGGACTTTTATGGTACAATCAATTCAGGTGTATTCTATAATGGTGGGGGTGCCTATAGAAATGGATCATCTTCAAGTAATCTAACCGGGGTACTTCCGATGCCATCCACGCTTTACAAGGTCAAGTCCGGGGCTAGTGTAACAAAGCTTTTTAACATAGGTTATGACCCCGGCAGAACTCGTGACTGGCAGGGATCTTATGGCGAGATCATCTTCACTGATGGAACCGAAAGCCCAGATGAAGAAGAAAAAATCGAAGGTTATCTCGCCCACAAGTGGGGATTGGAAGGCCTACTGCCCGGAGGGCACGCCTACAAGACGACCGCTCCTTAAAGAGTTGTTTTTAGAAACGTAGGTTTAACAAAAGCTTCCAGCAGGCACCATAAAAAACTCCTGACCTCTTTCCCTGGGAGAACCCATTTGGTGTAAACGCCGTTTGAAAAGATAATGGCTTGAGTGGAGGGCGAGAGAAAGGCGTATTGCAATATCTGCTTTGTGGATAAGCATTCTGATCGGTCTCTAGAGACGATCGCTTCATATGCTAAAAAATAGAGAAGGCAATGGCGAAGATTGGTGACAATCTTGAAAGTTGTGTAAACGCCGTTTAAAAAGTTGTCCACTTGGCGGCGCTTTAAAGCACGGTTTCGCCGTTTGAAAAGTTTACCACAATCCCGGGATCGAGACCGGCCGGGAATTGCAAAGGATGTATCAAGTGGACAAATATGTGAAAATCCGTCAATCGGTGATGAAGGAGGGAATCAGTAAGCGAGAGGCGTCTAGACGTTTCGGTGTCAGTCGCCAATTTGTGGATAAGGCCATGGAGTGCCCTGTTCCAAAACCATATGCTCGACTGAAGGTAAAGCCTTCAAAATTAGATCCTCATAAAGGTTTCATTGACGCCATTCTCGAAAGTGACAAAGGGGTTCACAAGAAACAAAGACATACTGCAAAGCGAATTCACGAACGCTTATGCGAAGAAGAGGGGTTCGATGGTGGCTACACATCGGTAAAGGAATACCTTCAGACAAAAAGGCGAAAGACGAAGGAGAGCTTTATTCCCCTTTAGAAGTAAATTCCTATCCTTTTCTCTTTCCATGACATCGTAGGGAGAGGTGCCGATTCAGAAGAACGTTTCGTTCAAAAAGAAGAAAGAAAACGAAAGGGGAACTCGGGCTAAGGCAAAAAGATCAAGAGCCCAACTTTCGGTTTCTAAAAAAGAGGCATTTCTGGATGGACTCTATTGAACCTTTTCTTGGCCTAAAAATGCACTAATTTGTCCGGTATTTATTCTTTTCTAGAAGCAAATTCCTATCCTTTCCTCCTTGAATTCGGGAAACGAAAGAAGTTTCTCAGTCTCTTCGAAATTTCCCAGGACGGATTTTGAAGACCTTTTTGAAGGCATCTGAAAAAGCGTATTCATTGCTGTAGCCGACCCTCAGGGCGACGTTCTCTAAACTCAAACTGGTCATTTTCAGGAGGCCTTTGGCTAAGGACATCCTAATCGTCCTCACCTTTTCCATGGGGGTCAATCCAAAGTGACGCCGGCAGACTTCTGGAAGATACCCTTTGGAAAGATGAACCTCCTGTGCTAAGGATTTGATCGACCATTCATGGGTGGGGTTTTCTCTCACCTTCTTCCAAAGAGTCAAAAGCCGAAGCTGAATATTTCGGTCCATTGGAGAAAAGTGAGGATTCAATTCCTGGGATAAGAGAATAAAAAGAATATGTGAATAATGATCTAAGAGCTCCTCACGACGCTCGTCAACCCCCAGGCTCGTTTCGAGAAGCCCTTCCATAACACTGCCAAAGCGATCCAATGAGAACATTTTTTTTACATGTCGCCCTTCTGCCTCCAGAAAAGCCCATTGGACTGCATTCTGGTGGAGATGAATCCAAGCGACTTTTGCAAATGGAGTGGTCATCTTCAATTGATGTGGGGTGTTGGCCGGCGAGATGATCATTTCCCCTTTCTTTGCCAAGAGAGGTTTCTCATCTGCTTCGCACAGGATCTCCCCTTCTAAAGTCAAGTGGAGCAAATGAGTTTCACATAAACTTGATGAGGCTATGAATGTTCCTTTGAGCTGGTTGATTCCCAAGCGGAAGACTCCAGAGGCATGAAGCGTAGCCCCTAGATCTCGCCGAGGTTCTAGTATGTCAAATCGGCATCTAGAGTCAGAGACGACAACGACGGGGTCATATTTTCTGCCCTGAGTCTTCACACCGAAATCATGATATAAGAGGATGACTGATTAAGGATCATAGAAGTAGATGTGACTTTTACATATTTTAAGATGATCCTTGCAGATTGCATCAACCTAAGAAAAGCTTTAAGATGTTTTGCGTCAATAAGGTGCTGAATAAGCACTGAGGGGGAGTCTGAGAGGTCTCCTCCTCAGAGTAGATGAGAATTATATGATTGAAAAACAGTAGGATTGCAAACGCGGTTTGCACTGGCTTTCAGTCATTTTGCCAGGATGCTGATTTTTCAGCATCCTGTTAAAGGCACGAAGGCGACAGCTAGCTCAACTTTAAAGAGAGAAAGATAAAGAATGAAGACTCGCCACGAAAAGAACCTTTCTGCAACCCTAAGAGTCAGAAGCAACTCCTCTGGAGAAAGATACGACCCCATGATTTTCGGAGGCTTCCTTGAGCACTTCGACACCCAGATCTACGGTGGGGTTTATGAACCAGGTTCTCCCCTGGCTGATGACGACGGCTTCAGGCTGGACGTGATCGACGCCATCAGGGAGCTGAGAACCCCCATCATCCGTTGGCCCGGCGGCTGTTTCGTCGACTCATATCACTGGATAAAAGGAGTTGGCCCCCAACGTGAAGCCTACGGAGAGTTTCGCTGGGGGGTGATGGAGCCCAATACCTTTGGCACTCACGAGTTCGTCGAGTTCTGCCGGCGCATCGGAGCTGAACCTTACATCTGCTTCAATGGACTGGCCTCCCCCCAAGAGAATCTGGATTGGGTTCTGTACTGTAATGCGACCGAAGGGGAACTCGCTGAACTCCGAAAGGCAAATGGTCACCCTGAATCCTTGAATGTGCGCTACTGGAGTGTCGGCAATGAGCGAAGTGACAGGCCCTATATTGATCGCGTCAGAGAGACTGCCCAGAAGATGAAAGACATGGACCCTGAGTTGGTGATCATGTGTTCAGGAGCCCACGGAGGAAGCCATCCGGTCGTGAATGAATATCTTTTCGAGACGGCCGCCACTCACTTAGACCTTATCTCCATTCACAACTACTGGTTGGATCGAGGAAAAGAACTCCTTCGCTATGACTATCTGACGGCCATTGGAAAGTCGGAGATGCCCGAGAAGTACATCTCCGATTGCATCAAGGCTCTCCAAGATAAGGGGCAGTTGAGCGAATTGAGTATCTCCTTCGACGAGTGGAACCTCAGAGCTTGGCAACACCCCGGATTCCCACGGAATGAGGTTGCCGACTACGAGGCTCCCGAGACCAGATCCCTCGTAGAACAGCGTGTTCGGGAAAACGATCTGGCAGAACAGTACACCATGGCTGATGCCCTCTTCTCGGCCTCATTCTTGAATGCTTGCCTTCGCCACGCCAAAGAGGTGACCATGGCTTGCATCGCTCCTCTGGTGAACACGCGAGGCCCTCTCTTTGTTCACCCTGATGGCATCGTGAAACGAACCCACTTTCACACCATGGCCATGTATGCCAATCTGCTGGGGTCACGGGTGGTGCCCCTCGAAGTTTCTTCGCCTGATTTGAGCATAGGCAATGAACATGTCGTCACCTTGGATGCCATCGCGACGGTGGATGACCGCGGAGAGGAATGGTCAATTGCTTTGCTCAATCGTCACCCCTCCGAAGCCCTAGAATGTACCCTATCACTTCCTTCTGGAGAATTGAATGGATCTTTTAAGGCGACTCAGTTGAATGGAGATTCCCCGGAAGCTTACAACAGTCTTGAGCAGCCAGACCGGGTTGTTCCGAGGGATATTGAGGTTGTGTTTAAGAATGGAGTGACCAGCCTTCCTCCTCACTCCCTAACCATCGTGAAGGCCTAGGAGTCTTCTAAAAAAAAAGGGGGGCATTCATATTCAGAGATGGCTTTCGTTTCGGGAGTTATGGAGAGGCTAAGAACCTGGAGAAATAATTCAGACAGTCCGTACTCCACCTCTCGGATAACTCGATCTCCCTCTCCAGGGCTTTTTCGACTGAGTCGTAGAGATCTGGGTGCAGGACGTTTTTCATCGAATGCCAATCGTCTTGCATTTTTCTGACGCTTTTGACTCCATCCTCATAGCGCGCCTGAAGTTCATCCCATAGAGACTTTCCGGAAGGAAGCTTGTGATCCCAGGAGATATGGTGAAACCAGAGCAAGAGACCCAAGGGCACCTTGGCTGGATCTCCCCAGGTGTCTTGAAGTTCTTCTGAATACTGTTCAAGGGCCTTGCTTCCTCCTGAGGTCCTATCTATCCCTAATCCTGACTCGTTGGCCCCATGGTAGGAGGAACGCATTTCAGGCTTAGGGTCGTAATGGTTCCAGTCGTGGAGGAAGTTAAGACCAAGGGGAGATGAGTAATTCAAGTGGTGGTCATAGGAGTTCATCAACAAGCCGACAACTTTTTCTTGTGTCGCCATATCGGTCCCAAAGGTCATCTGAACCCATTCTTCGGCAATTCTCTTGGGTTCTAGTTCGGGGCTCCAGGCAAGCCGACCAAAAGCATACCAGTTTGCCTGGTTGAAAACATTTCCACACCAATCAGCCTGATCACCCGTGTTGGCGACACCTGCAATACAGCCAGGCGTCTGACCTCGGGTTGAGCTGTCGATCATGCTGGCAACCGTTGAGCCCTTGCCGTGAGCGTAGGTGTCTGTGCTGAGCACTTCAGACCAGTAACTCCCTAGATAGGCTAGGGTGCTGGCATGACCTAAGTACTCCTTGGCAATCTGAAACTCAAGGCATAGAGGTGTCTCTCGCATGGAGCCAAAAAGAGCATTAAAGGGCTCCCTTGGTTGGAAGTCGAGTGGACCGTTCTTGACCTGAAGGATCACGTTCTCCTCAAAGCTCCCATCGAGGGGAGTGAATTCGCGATAGGCATCACACGCCCGGTCTTCACTTGCTCCATAGACAAATGCACGCCAGATGAGCAGTCCATCGTGGGGCTTTAGGGCACGGGCCAGCATATTCGCTCCATCGGTGTGAGATCGTTCATAGAGCTTGGGGCCAGGCATCCCTTCCGAGTCGGCCTTCACGAGGAAGCCTCCAAAGTCTGGAATTTTGGCATAGATCTCATCAACCTTTTCTGCCCACCACTTGATCACCTCAGGCGAAAGAGGATCGGCTGTGTTCAGGTTGCCCACGCCGCCCCACTTTTTCATCTTCTCAGGGGTATCTGAGGGGCACAGAGGGGCGCCAAAGTTTGCGCTAAGAAAAATCTGAATCCCCCATGCTCTGAAAAGGTCAGCTAAGACTTTCACCTTTTCAAGATAGTCCTGCCTCAAGAGCCGTGGATCAGCATTGACGTTATTCAAGACCAAGGCATTGATGCCGAGGGAAGCGCACAGTCGGGCGTGGTGACGGTACCTCGGCGACAAAGTCTCTGGCAACTCGTCCCATATCCAGAGACTTTGCCCGGCATAACCCCGTTCAATGTAACCGTTGAGGTCATCCCAGTGATTGAGCATTCGAAGGGGCCAATGTGGTTCTTCGATGATGCTACTCCTCGAAAGGTTTCCCGTGGTTCGAAACATCCGAATCAAGTGAAAGGCCCCATAGAGGAGTCCTGAATCATCATCAGCGACAATGAAAACTCGGGAGCTCTCTGAATCTCGTTCAATAAGGTAGCCCCCTTTCTTGAGTCTTGGTCGATTGAGATCAGCCATGAACTGATGGCGCTGACCAACCTCGTCGTAACTTCCCATCACAAGAGTTCCCGGCTGACTGGCATCGTGATGCGCTTCAATGGCATGACCTGAGATCAAACTCAAGGCATCGATGAGTTCCTGTTTCGCGTGGTGCAGAATGAGAGATTCTCCATAGCTACAGATGTAGCGAATCTGAGAGCCGTTGTCGTTTTCAGCGGAGCTTCTTGATCTGCCGTAATCCAGCCACAACTTTGAATATTGAGAAGAAGTATTGGGGGGTGGGTTCTTTTTTGTCATAGGCAGGATTCTAACTTATCGATGGACTTCACACCTCTCCATCAAGTCCCCTTCAACGTTCAAGAACCAAGGGGTCACCACGCTAACCGAAAGTCTTGATCGAGCCGGGATGTGAAGGATAGGGTGATTTCTTGATTCCAATCATTCGACACCTTGGCCACGATTCAAGGAGTTATTGAGATGTCCGTTGACCAGATACGGGTAGTCAATTAGATGGAAGACCTGAGAACGATATTCCCATTGATGGACGTCTGCTCCGACTGGATTCTCAATCGAATGCCTGCACCCAACATGGGGAAGTCTGATGGGAAAAGGATCCCAGTCTAGTTGAAGAGCTTTCCGAGTTGTTGAAGAGCGACAGAGGGCATTCATATTCATAACCCCTTGCCTATTCAGACATCAACCCCTATTTCGCTTTAGCTCTAGCCCCTTCAAACGGAATCATCTGCCATGATAAAAATGATGTTGGGCTTTTTCATGGTCGGAGTTTGACACTATTATCGGAGTGGAGATGCGAAAATTCGAAGGAGACGTCCAAGAAATCTTTTCTGATTGTGAAGAATAGATATTTACTTAGAGTTTAGAATTTGGAAAAACGGAAAAAGAGGTGGACTATTCCGAAGGGGCCATGTGTCGCGTGGGTATAACCATGGGATCCACTCCCCACTGACCTTGAAGCGCTCTCCGGTCCTCAATTGGCCGTAAGAAGGCAGATGGATAAAAGGATTCCAAAAGTGTGCCAGTTGACTTTTTGCGGTAGATGAAAACAGAGTTACGGTAGCATGAATCCTGTGCTGGGGGGGCACTCAACTGTTTAATTTCCGTCAACATAGGCCAATGCGGTTTGTCATTCTTTTGGCTCTAGTTAGTGCAGGGCTCGTATATTGGAGTGATGTTCGACTTCAGGGCTTGAAGTCTAGAAGCAAATTCCTATCCTTTTGAAGACATTTACTTTTTCTTTTTAAAAAAAATAAATATTAGAAAAAAGAAAGAACTTATGCCTAATAAACTATAGATGATTCGAAATGTTATTTGAGTTGATGAGCCCAGAGGCTCAAAAGTAGCAAGAAACCCAAATATACTAAATAAGAATAGGGTAAAGCATAATGTGCTAACTATTATTTTTGAAATAAGATTCATGTTTTTATATTTTCTATGGCATTAACTATTTATTTAAGGTAAAAATTGATGTTTAGTAACGGTATCTCCAATAGTAACAGTTCCGTCTTTAACAACTCTAGCGAAAATACCTCTAAGTCTTAATTGTTTGCCTTCTGAAGTGTTTATGAATTTCAATGCATCTTTTCCATAATGTTTTAAAAATTTTGCACAACCATAATTTGGCTCACTACTGATTTCTAGAATGACTGAGCCTATAGAAATAAATTCTCCAATTGATAAATTCTTTTCACTTAAATCGAAATCTAAATATAGGTTATCACCCAGTAAATCCCATCTATCACGATGACCAGAGACTAAATCAATACTACGACTATTGGTTATAGCTACTTGAACTAATGGGTCTGACTCTCCATTGGGTAAAGTTTTCCATGATTCATGAATCCATCTATCTCCATGAACTCCAAGTTTGGAACTTACCTCAACAGTCGTTAGGTTTATTCTTTTTTGGGATTCTGGTCTTACGACAATCTTATCTAGTGTGCCATTGTCTTTCGGAGATTCTTTAATATTTCCAAGGCCTTTGTCGAGTATTTCCCTTTTGATATGGTCTTCCATATTTTTGATATCTATCGATTTTTAAAACGCACGATTATATAAACATATAAATGCTAGTAAAGATCCTGTGTGTGCACTATTATCTGTCGTGTTCGAATTATTTTTATTAGTTTCATGTGTGGGTATATTCGTGTAATTCGGCCCAAGCTTTATATGGTTCAATGGCAGAAGCTATTAATTCGGCAGGGAACCCATTCAAATGACAATTAGATGAGTCTAAGATGCCTTGCACGATAACTCTTTTATCTTTTAATCTGTTCATTTCACAAGGGTTGAAATTAATGACTCCACCAACAGAAAGCCAAATGGATTCAGGGTTAATTTGATTTTGTTCAGCTTTAGGGTAATGAGTGATGCTGTAGTTCTCGAATTCATAATTAAGTAAAGCAGAAATGTGTATAGCTATGCCATTTAATCCCGTCAAATTTTAAAACACATTTTTGACACTGTATAACTCAATAGACAAAAGGATAGGAATTTGCTTCTAGAAGCAAATTCCTATCCTTTTCTTACGTAAGCATCTATTTTCCCGTATAAGTATCAAGGGCTTTAAACTCAATAATACAAAAAGGAATCGAGGTCGAACCGCCGGATGTCCGACGGCCTCCACGCCCCCCTGTGACAATGAAAGTGGGAGTCATTTCTGAGAAAAGGAGTGACCTTCATGGAAACAACAAAATCAACTCAAGTAGACCCAGCTGAAAAGCCTAAAAGACGACGGTTCAGACCTGAATTCAA
>Ga0233432_10004615_pt1 | contig 12162 bp, 17 predicted proteins | sample SI_122_August201_6_FD_179870 | JGI IMG/M metagenome (GOLD analysis project Ga0233432, IMG submission 179870) | Seawater microbial communities from Saanich Inlet, British Columbia, Canada - SI_122_August2016_10_MG | ecosystem: Environmental > Aquatic > Marine > Inlet | place: Canada: British...
TGAATACTATAAAATATTAAGATTGTTTAAATCCTTAAAAAGAATTAAAGATTAAAATATTATTAATTCATTATGAATTTAATTGATTATCTGAAAATATTAAAAGTCCTAAAAAGTACAACAGAAAAACCTATCAATGTTACCTCCATGGCAAGTACACCAGGACAGAGAGGAAGTTATCATATTCCAGAAAATCAGATTAATTCATTCTATAAAAAAATCATAAAATATATCATACAGACTGGAGATAATATTCCACTTGTTGAGAAGTTCGGAGATTTTATCCCTTTTATTATTGATATCGACATTAAATATTTAGATGAACTTACTGAAAGACAATATACAGACGAAACAATCAATCGTATCTGTGATTTCTTAAAAGAAAATCTATCTATGTTCTTAGACATTGAAGACAAATCTAAATATGAAATGTGGGTAATGGAGAAAGACAATGTTTATCCTTGTAAATCTGGTAAATATAAGACGAAAGATGGAATTCATATTATCTGCCCAGATTTAGTTCTTAAAAAAGAAAACTACCGAAAAATGGTAGAAACAATTAAACAACAGGGTGTTTTTACAGAAATCTTTAAGAATACCTGTGTAATTCCTCCTTCTAATAAAGAAGATCAATTATGTGATGGATGTTTCAGTGGTTGGCAGCCTTACGGTTGTGCCAAGGAAAATGAATCTTATTATAAACTAACGAAGGTCTTTAGAGTTGATGATGAACTTAAACTCCAGAAACTTACAGATGAAGAAATGAGCGATTCCTATTCTTGCGATCTTACAATTGCGAAAAGACTTTCAATGCTTCACATTAAAGAAGACAACGTAACTTATTCACAAGATCTCTTGGCTCTTATGGATAACCGACTTAAAAATAATGGGGGTAGTAATGGTAATGCAATGGGTAACCAAGAAGATATTTATGGGGGAAATCTATATTATGTTGATAATAATAATATAATTAATCCTTTCAAGATTGTAGAAGAAGAAAAATTAAACTTAGTAAAAGGTCTTATTAAATGTTTATCAAAAGAAAGAGCAAGTGATTATTCTAAATGGCTTGAGGTTGGATTATGTCTTCATAATATTAATAAATCTTTATTAGAAGATTGGAAAAATTTTAGCAAACAAGGTTCATCATATGAAGAAGATGTATGTGAACATAAATGGAAAACGATAAATGGCGGACATTCGGGGCAGAGACTTGGGATAGGCTCCCTTATGTTCTGGGCTAAAAATGATAATCAAGGGGAATTTGTTAAACAGAAGAATAATAGTTTAGAGAATTATGTTGATAAGTCTGTGAGAAGTGGTGCAGATGCTGATTATCTCGTTGGTTCTCTTATTAATAAATATTATGATGATGAATTTATTTCAGTAAATGTTAAGGATGAATGGTTTTACTTTAATGGGAATATGTGGGAAAGAACTCTTGAAGGGACTATATTAAAAACTAAAATACATACCGAAATCTATAATTTATATTATGAATATCAAGCGGTATATAGTAAAAAGAAGGAAGAGCAAATAAAAAGAATGCAGGAGGAGGGGGACGATGTTTCCGAGGTTTTGGACGGTAAAAGTGGGGCTGGTAAGCATTTGAAGAATATAATGTCTATTCAGATGAAACTTTTACAGGGTAATTATGTTAATGGATTAATGAAAAACGCAAGAGATCTTTTCTATAAAAAGGATATTATGGAAGATTTTGATACTAATAATAATCTTTTAGGATTTGATAATGGAGTTTATGATCTTAAGAATAATGAATTTAGGGAAGGAAGACCCGAAGATTATATCACAATTTCGTGTGGATTTTCATTACCAGTTGATAAGAAAGATCTTCCAATGGGTCTTGATGATTTAATGGTTAAGGTAGCACAAGAATGTCCTAATTATGATAGATTAAAAGCAGATATGGATTTATTTCTTGAACAGATTATTCCAGATGATGAAGTTAGAGCATACACATTAAAGATTATGTCAACTTGTTTATCGGGTGAGAATAGGGAAGAAGGATTTAATATCTGGACTGGTTCCGGTGGTAATGGTAAATCTAAACTCGTTGAACTTATTACTCTTGCTCTTGGAGACTATGCTTGCAATTTACCTGTTGCCCTCCTTACACAGAAGAGAAAAGCTTCCGGCTCTGCGAGTCCCGAGATGGCACGAACAAGGGGCAAACGTTTCTGTGTAATGCAGGAGCCAGATGTAAATGAAACTCTAAATGTTGGTGAGATGAAAGAAATTACGGGGAATGATAAAATTCAAGCAAGAGGATTGTATAAAGAACCATTTGAATTTACTCCCCAGTTTAAATTATTCCTCATGTGTAATCAATTACCACATGTTCCGAGCGATGATGAAGGAACTTGGAGGAGGTTAAGGGCAACCGCATTCGTCTCTAAGTTCGTGAAACCGGATAAGGTTGATATTAAGTTAAATCGTCATCCAATTGATACTCAACTGAAGCAGAAGTTACCTTTCTGGAAGATTCCATTTATGATGATCCTTCTGGAGAACTGGAGGGAATATGATAAGAATGGTGTAACTATCCCTAAGGCTGTCCTTGACAAGACTAATCAATACAGGAATTCTAATGATATTGTTGGTCAGTGGATCTCGGATTGTTGTGAGGAAATTGAAAATGATACCAGTGGTGTTGAGGAGATTGCTCCCACCGAGCTTGATAATCTGTATTGCGACTTTAAGGAATGGGCACTAAAAGAAGAGTTCGATGCCCCGAAGAGGAATGTCTTTAAGGAAGCATTAAAGAAATGGCAGGCCAATTCTAGATTTGGTCTGTCTATTGGTGAAAAGAAAAGTGATAGCGGTGTAAATGGTTATGAAGCGAAGCCGCGATTTAATCTTAAGGTTGTCTAGATATGAAAATTGAATAATATTTATAAAAAGTTTATATTGCAATTCAAATTTTAGCATATTTAAAAAGAAAGAGTGATATATAAATATAAGTAATAATGGCACCTGGAAGCTGGAATGGAAAGAACTTTGGAGGACTTCATACTGGAACTGGGAAATATCAGAAAGGGGGTCCATATTCGATGGATGGACACCGATTCAAGAAAATCCCTAACTACAAGTTCGAAGAAGATCGTTTGGTGAAGTATATTGGAACGCACAAGGATTTTAGAAGGAAGTTCGGGAAGATTGTTTCTAAGGTGGGTGATAAGCATCGTTCGGGTAGATCATTTATTAAGGTAAAGTTGGATGATGGTCCAATAGTTTATTTTCATAAAAATAATTTAAGATTCTTGTAAAAAAAAATATTTATTAAGGTATAAAATGAGTTTGAAGAGTGTTGAAAGTTTAGGAAAGAAAGGTATTTCTGGTGTCAGCAATGTGATTGGTTCCAACAAGAGAAATATAGAACTTTTTATGGTTGCGGTTATTGTTGTGGAATATCTACCTCACGATATATTGGGCATTCCCTTTAAGAGAATGCTTAAACCATTGATGGATCCAATTAAAAAATTAATCAGACATCCATTCGTTCATCTATTTTTATTCGTATGCTTAATTTATTCGTGCTGTATTAAGCGTGATATGAATTTATTCCTTCTATTAACTATATTTATGATGACATACAGGATTCATCACGAGGTTCAGGAGGATATGCGCGAAGGTCGTCTTTAATTGCATAAAATATATTCATTAATAAGCATTCTAAAATGATTATATTCCTATATGAAATTTTAAAATCATGATGGGAATCCGCTAATATTTTAACAATTTTATATTTAGTATTATCTCTTAATTTTTTATTTTTAAAAAGATGTTCTAAAAAATTTTTATAAAATTTCTCGATGTTTATATTATTCTTTAAGATATTATAAGCTATATCCCTTAATTTACATAATTCATTTTTATTTAGTTTTTTATTATATATTTTCAGTATTTCTAAAGATATTTTATCATATGGATTTATATATTTATTTATTTCGTTTTCTTTTAAAGCGATATTTTTAATATCTTCTATTTCTAAAGAATACATAAAATCATAATATTTATGTGTTTTCATTTTTTTATCTGTATTATTGAAAATAATTTTTCTTTTTTCCTTGTTGGTTTCTTGTGGAAATCTTAAACTTAAAAAGCGACTTTTTAGAGGTTGGATTATATTACTATATTTATCTGTTAATAAAATAAAAATACTTGTTTCTCTATATTTTTCAATGATAACCCTCAGTATATTCTGTAAAGATATTTTCACTATATTGAAATTTTTAAATATGATAATTTTATTATCATCACTATAAAAATCTTTCGTTATTATAATATTTTTAAGTATCTCAACGAGATTAACGATATTTTTACTAACGATAAATTTTAAATTAAATTCATAATAACTATTGGTTTTTATATATGATATTTCATTCATTTTTAATTCTTTAATATTATTCGTATCGTAAATACGACTAAAACAATCATAAAATACCTTTTCACCTTGTTTCGGATATATTAATAAATTAGGTAAATCCTTAGAATTTAAAGCATTTTTTAGTATTTCTTTATTGAAATTGTTCATATCATTGATTATAATTTATATCTTCTTTTAAAGTAATTATATGAAATATATATATCCTAAAAAAATAAATATTAAAGATTTAATTATAATAGAGTTGAAAGATAAATTTATTATTAAGAATAATTCATTTATAGATTTATATGGAATAATAATTAAGATAGATAAATACAAAATCGTAAAAGAATATGGAAATTACAGAATTATTATTAAAAATAAAGATTTAGATAAATATGAAGATTATTTATCTGAAAATATTAAAAATTATAAGAAAATAGTTAAAAATGGTGAAATTGTAATATTAGATAGAAGTATAAAAAGATTTATAGATGATAAAAAAGAGATATATTTAAATATTCATTGTGTTAAAAAAACAGGTTTTTTAAATGTACCGAAAATAAGTATATTATAATGGATACACAACATCTAAGAATGATAGCTAATCCTTATCTTATAAGAAAAAATAAAGAAAAACATAAATCAGAAGATGTAAAATTAATTGAGAAAAATGATCTTCTATATAAATATTTAGAATTGAAATATAAAGATATTTATATTAATCCTAAATTATTTTATGAAATAATTACGAAAATTGAACAATCTATGGAAGAATATCAAGTTAAAATGACTTTAAAATTTATTGTTGATTCGGTTATTATTGATAATATGTAAAATCTAAATAAATTTGATTTTATGTTTCCAAGTTTTATTTTATAAAATGAAATTAGAAGATCTTCTAAAAATACAAATTGAAATTGATGTTCTCAATGATTTATATGAATTATATGATAGTAATTTAGATATTTCTTTTGAAGAATATAAAAACCTATGTCAATCTAAAATAAAAACTGAAATTAAAGATTTGAAATTTTTAGATAAAGAAAAAAAATGTAAATACACATCTGAAAATAGATGCTGCGCCAGAATATGGGATAATCATTATGGAACGAGATGTAGATATAAACGTATAAAAAATAAAGATTATTGTAATCATCATAATAATATGATTGAAAGATCGGGTAAATTATTATTTAATCGCTATGATGAAGATAAACCCATAATTAACGAAAAAGGTAATAGAATACCATGGTTTACTAAATCTAATATGGATATCCTGGACGATTTAGTTCAAGAGCAGGATGAAAAATTGATAGAATTAATTGATGAATAAAGATAAATCGCACCATAAATCTAATTCTTTATTTTTAGTAAGTAAAATTTCATAAATTGATTCTTTACTTATTTTACTTTTAGTCGCTATGTATAGGGCAACAATAAATGGCGATATACTTTTACCATCGTAACAAGAAATTAAAATATTATTTTCATCTATATTATCGGAAATATAATCAACTATTTTTTTATAATTATTACGCAACAATGTTATATCTGTATCAGATTCTCTTATAGGGGAGAAAGGTAATCTGATTTTTTTTATTGAGTTGTTTTTAGGGAAATCGAATGTTTGGGTACAATTTAGTATAATAGTTATATTATTATCTTCTAAAAATTTATCTTTATTTAACATTTCTATATCAGATATCCATAAACCAGATATTAATTCTGAGTATAACATTTATTTATAAAATTTAATAAATTTGATTTATTTACTTAAAAATAAATTAAATATTAAAATCGCTTATGAGTTTTGACGAATTGTATAAAACTCTGGATGAAGTTAATGAATCAGATGAAAAAAAAGAAAAAAAAGATAAGTGTTGTGCGAATATTGAAAACTATATATATACAGAGTCGGAAATAAAGTGTAAATGCTGTGATTCTCTTATAGATGATATCCTTAATATTCCAGAGTGGAGATATTATGGTTCTCTTGATAGTAAAAAAAGTGATCCTACAAGGTGCGGTATGCCGGTGAATTTACTATTACCTGGATCATCCTTGGGTACAAGTATAAATAATAAAGGCAATATTTATGACCGGATTTCTACGAGGCAGAATTGGAATAGTATGCCATATAAAGAAAGAAGTAAATATAAAGTATTTATGGAGATAAGTTCTAAGTGTGGTACGAATAAATTGCCCAATATTATAAGTGAAACAGCTAAATCACTTTATTCGGTTATTTCAGATACTAAGATATCGAGAGGTAAAAATAGAAAAGGTATAATTGCCGCCTGTGTTTTCAATGCTTGTAAAGAATGTAAAGTTCCTCGGAGTGTAAAAGAAATAGCTAAAATGTTTGATATGGACCCCAAGATTTTAACTAAGGGATGTAAAAATTATACAGAAATAAGCAGACTAAATAAAATAAATGTTACCAGAGAGCAGGGATCGGAAACAATTAATTTAATTGATTTCATAGAAAGATTCTGTTATAATCTTTCTGTATCTGAAAAAGATATGGAAATAATAAAAGATATATCTAATATATGTAAATCATTAAATTTAATATATGATAATACGCCTCCCGCAATGGCATCTGGTTGTATTTATCTTCTTTTACAATTAAAGAAGATAGATATAAGTAAAAAAATGATATCCGAGAATTGTAATATTTCGGAAGTAACGATTAATAAATGCTATAAGAAATTACTAGATAACACCGAATTAATGTCTATTATTCAGAGTAAATACGTTTTCACAGCATAGAATATTAGACCGATAATTAAAGCTTTAATAAATATTGCTTGCATATTAAGTGATCCGGATTCAGTTGTAAAAAATGATGATTGACTTTTAAATAAATTATCAACTTGTTCTAAATTTAAAATAATAGATAAGAAAATAACAAGTATAATACTCTCGGATTCATTTTTTATCTGATCTATAAAAGTATCATTATCCGCTGTCATTTCCCTACCGTTGGATTTCCCCATCTGCTGTTGAGGCATCTGCTGCGCCATCTGCTGTTGCGCCATCTGCTGTTGCGCCATCTGCTGTTGCTGCATTAATTGTTGTTGCTGCATCGCCATCTGTCTCTGCATCTGAATCTGTTTAATTTGTTCGGGCGTTAGTTCTTGTCCCTGAGGGGGGTGCCCACCTTGTGGTTGCCCACGATCAACACCGCGTTTATCCCCGGAATGACCATTTAAATCATTTAAAATACTATCAACGAGTTCCGAATCTTCATTGCTAATTCCGCCACCCAGATTTCCAATCTGTGTTTCCTGAGACATTTATTAGATTATAATAATATTATTCAATATATTAAACGTAATTTATATTTTTACTACATGGAAATCATTACACGATTTTAGAATGACTCTTATGAAAATATATCCTAAAATTATAGATAAAATCTTTTTAATAATTTCTTTCATTATATTATTATTCTATATTTTAATAACTTTACTAATACTGAATAATGAACTTGGGTTTATTGGAATTGAAATAGTTATACGCAATTGTGGCGCACATTGTCATAAATAAATAATCGAAATTAATATATTCTTTTAAATTCATTATAATATTAATAGTTATACATAAAAAAATCTGGATTTACCGGTAAAGGTCCATCCGTAAATGTGAATCTTATCTGATCTATATATTCTCTCGGAGTATAACCGAATGGTTGAAGGGTTCTTTTAAAATTATTTAGATTTTTAAGTTCACTATTATAATCTCTAGGGCAATCATAGATGGGAACCTCTAAATAATTCTGGTAAGAGTCTATCTGTCTATCATTTAAAAGGATCAACAATAATAAAATGACTAACCACCACATTTATAATATACTTATATTTATATTATGGTTAAAGGTAATCCCAATCATACGAATAAAATACGTTCACTTAGATATGCTATGTCTAAAAAGAGAGATAAACTAAGTGTTAAAAAGAAAAAAGACAAGAAAGAAAAAAAAGACAAGAGAAAAAAAGACAAGAAAGAAAAAAAAGACAAGAGAAAAAAAGACAAGAAAGAAAAAAAAGACAAGAGAAAAAAAGACAAGAAAAAAAAATCAAAGAGTGGTTTTATTAAGATTTCCAAGAAAAAACATAGGAATAATGTATTTATTCATTCACAGAAAAATGATTGTGTCCCCTGTATATTACATCATATGGGTGTCGACGAAGTTTCCGCGAGATTCCTTTCGGAAAAATATGGTCAAACGGGGATATCGGGGGAAGAATTAATAGATTTCTTGGAATTCTATTATCCCCAATATAATTTTGAATTATCAGCAATGGAGTTTAAAGATTCGGAGGAATTATTCAGAGAATTATATTCACTATTTGAAAAAATAAAAACGGACCGTCATATTGTTGCTTTATTAAATGGTATCCACGATGATGAGGAATGGAAGCATGGGGTTATTTTGATGAAATATAAAGGTGAACCAACTCTAATCGACGTCCAAGAAAAACACTATTACGAGGGGCAATCTATGCTTGATTATCTAGAGGATAGAAAAGTAAGTAAAATAACACTTGTTAAAAGTTCCCATAAAGAAACCGGAAAACAACTGGTATTAACCGATTAAATTATTATTTTAAAATCTTGTATTAATTGACTTTCATATACATAATTTAACAATTATTTAAAACTATAAACGTTATATTATATATTACGATGTCAATTGAATCTTCATTATCCCGCAATGGATACAAGGTTAAAAAAAAGAATTTAAAACCCCAACAGATAAAAGAAATAAAAAAAGACTTAACAGTTAATCCTTTCACATATGGTGATTTCGGTGAAAAGAATGAAAAAAAGTTTTCATTATTTATGGAAAGTCCTTCAAGTCTCTATTTACCCCGATTTTATGGTCAAGAAAAATTCGGTAATCCGGGCAAGAATAAAATTGGAGAAGGAACACCCATTAATATTAAATTTAAAGGATCTTTAAGGAAAGAACAAGAACCTATTGTAAAAATATATCAAGATGAAGCCATAAAGAATGGTGGGGGATTAATTTCTCTAAAATGTGGCGGAGGAAAGACTGTATTATCTTTATGGATTATAGCACTCTTAAAAGTGAAAACAATTGTTGTCGTTCATAAAGATTTCCTAATGACTCAATGGAGAGATCGTATAATGGAGTTTTTACCCGATGCTCGAATCGGTAAGATACAACAGAATACAATTGATATTGAAAATAAAGATATAGTCTTGGCGATGGTTCAGAGTTTATCTATGAAGGAATATGAATCAGGGGTATTTTCATCATTCGGTTTAGCGGTATTTGATGAATGTCACCATCTGGGGGCAGAAGTGTTCCATAGGTCAATGCAGAAGGTATCTTCAAGATATATGCTTGGATTATCTGCTACCCCGAATAGAAAGGATGGATTAAGGAAAGTATTTGAATGGTACATTGGTCCAATGGTCTACACGACAAAAGAAAAAAATACGGATTATATTGAAACACGGGTATATGAATTTTATAATGATAAAAAATCTTATTGTAAAGAAGAAGTCTTATACAATGGTAAGCAATGTATGCCCCGAATGATTAATAATTTATGCGAATCAGAGGAAAGATTTATGTTTATTATTAATCTTGTAAAAGAAGAATTTAATAAGGGTAGAAAGATCTTAATTCTTAGTGATCGTAGAGGATATCTTGATAATACTAAAAAATATTTAAATGAAAATGTAAAAGATTCTTGTTCTGGACTTTATGTTGGTGGAATGAAACCTAATGAATTAAGGGATTCCCAAGAAAAAGATATAATTTTAGGAACATTCTCTATGGCATCAGAGGGAATGGATATCCCAAAATTAAATACAATTGTTTTAGCTTCTCCTAAGTCGGATGTTGTTCAGTCCGTTGGAAGAATATTAAGGGAAAAAGCAGATGTTAGAAAATTTCACCCACTCGTAATTGATATTAAGGATACTCATCCAAATATGACTTTATTTTCAAAACAATGCGATAAAAGAGTAACATATTACAAAAAAAGTAATCATGATATTTATCTTTATAAAACAGATGGTTCAAAAGAGAAAATTGAAAAGAGAAAATCTAAGAAAGAAAAACCAGTTTATGAAATTAATGAATGTTTATTGGATTAAATTTACTTATAACGAAATCCTGTCTCCCCTAAATGAATCTTATTCTTGCGCCAGGCCCTAGATGCTTCATCGAAGTCAATATTGACTTCGTACTTACCTTTATCTTCTTCTTTTACCCGAACCTTTTCAGGCATTAAAACCAACTTAAAGGGTTGATTTTCGGATTTAAAGAAAGTGCTTAAAATTTTACCCGATCTAAGTTTCATTGTCAAATCCTTATAATATTATTGATATAAGAATTATCATTCAATAATTTATCAAATTTATTAAAGTTTAAAATATTTAATCCTCTGTTCTATCATGCATCATCTGCGCAAGCATCATCTCCCCCATCAACACCTGTCTCCTCCACAGGTCTCGACTTGGGGAAGATCTTATAACGATGTTCCTCATTCTGGCACAACAGATTGCCCCCGAATAGACCACTCACATTTAGGCAAATAGAACGCCCATCCTCCGCTTGTCCTGGCTCGAACTCAACATATTCTCCTGGGAATAGACGTCGGTATCCATCCACAATATTTATATTACTGAAATGAACGAAAATATCATTGCCGGTATTTTCTAATTCTGGAGTTACAAGAGTAACGAATCCGAAACCCTTCTTTGTATCATACCACTTAACATTTCCAATTACTCTACTCATCTTCGGTCAATTATACTATAATATTATAACTTATCTTTATATAGATTATGATTCTTTTCTTTATCTTATTAACACTCTCTATAATCGCGGGGAAATATATTTTTGAATTACATCAGTTCAATCATTCGGCTGATCTAATACAGATACAGAATCCCAATCATTTGGAAATTAAAGAATCAATTAAAACGAGATCACCTCTTTTAATACATAATTTAATTGGAAAATATGATCTTTCCGAATTATCATTAAATTCATTAATTAACAATAATCCGGGTTATATAATTGATGACAATGGTAAAAATATTGCCCTATCTTCTTTTAAAGAATATGATGATATCTATGTATTAAATAATAAACCAATTGTAAGTCATATTGGATATAAAAGAAATTTAGATGAAATTCATAATTCATTTTCAGGTAAATTGAGTTGTAATGTTACCCATGAAATAAGTATTCAGAAAGGTCATCATTTTTTATCCCTTACTACGAATAAACATGATTGCGAATATTTTACACAATTAAACGGTGAAACTACCTTTTTCTTGTTTAATCCTAAACATGAAAATGATATTAAAAATAAAAAAAATGACGAAATAAAAAAATGGGCTTTCAAGATTAATCTTAAAACCGGATTAACAATTTACATACCCCCGGGTTGGTATTATTTTTATGAATCCGATAAGATCTCAATTATAGGACATTCATATAGTGACAATTATTTTACTTGGTTGTATAATAATTATTTAAGATGATTAATATATGTAATCTACTTAGAAGATCCAATTAATAAATAATCTTCAAATAAGTTAATAATATCCAGATAGTAATCAATGGCCCCTACAATACAATCGCTTTTACTTTTATTCTGATATTTCAAAAGTATCTTATTCGTATCGTACAATATGTAAAGTGAAAATATAACAACCAATGCATATGCTATCATTTTATGAGTTTTATCGCTCTGCGGAGAAAACATTCCTATTACTTG
>Ga0233432_10004616_pt1 | contig 12160 bp, 9 predicted proteins | sample SI_122_August201_6_FD_179870 | JGI IMG/M metagenome (GOLD analysis project Ga0233432, IMG submission 179870) | Seawater microbial communities from Saanich Inlet, British Columbia, Canada - SI_122_August2016_10_MG | ecosystem: Environmental > Aquatic > Marine > Inlet | place: Canada: British...
GATGGGGTTTAAGACACAACCACTTGGAGGCATTTTACCGCCAAGCCAAAAAGTCAAAGCTCACGATCGTTCAAGGAACCGCAAAAGAATTGATCTTTACCGATAGTCGGGTTTCAGGAGTTGTTTTAGTAAGTGGCGTTGAAATACACGCACAGGAAATCATTCTGTCTGCTGGTGCTATTGGATCCCCCACCCTTTTACTAAATTCTGGTATCGGTGATAGTGCGATGCTGCGTCGAGCTGGAATTGCGGGCAAATTGGATCAACCTCATGTTGGTCGACACCTAAAAGATCACGCAAATTTGCGCATCCCGTTTTCTTGCCCCGAACATGATACGCTGAATCAAAAAACCCGTGGTTTTAAAGCGTTGGCTGAAGGGTTCAAATTTTTGACAGGTCAGTCTGATACCATTTTGCGCGGCCCAGGTGCATCAGCTGGTTTGAATGTCGAATGGAATAATCCGTATCGCATTCAACTGGTACATTTCACCCAAGACCGATCACAAGTTGGCACAAAAGGGATCGTATTCGAAAAAGTACGGGGCGCTTCTTTGGGAATGTATGCACTTTGGCCCTATTCCGAAGGGTCGGTTGAATTGACATCAAAGGAATTACGTATTGATCCAGGATTTTTAGCCGACCACCGCGATATGACAACAACACTGCAGGCGTTAAGCCATGCCCGTAACTTGATTTTCCAAATGGGGTTTGCGCCGCATTCCAACCATATTGATGATGAAACATTGATCCGCACTGGTGTATATTCTGGTTATCATTTGATCGGGTCAAACCGCATGGCACGCACAGCGCGTGATGGCGTTGTCGCACCCGATTTTCGAGTCCATGGAATTGATGGCCTTTCGATTTGTGATGCATCTGTGATGCCGGATCATTTGTCATCACACAGCTACTTAGCTACGATCGCTCAAGCCCGGATGTTGGGTCATCAACGGGGTTGGATCTAATGTTTCCAAACCGTCTGTCAGATCGTCTTGTTTTATGTCTCTGGTCAATCCTTTGGCATGTGGCTTTGCCATTGATAATTTTATACCTGTGGTACCGTAGCCGTTCGGAACCTTTATATATAACAAATTTGCGCGAAAGATTTGGAGGTGGATCACCAATACCACCAGACACAATTTGGGTACATGCCGTCAGCTTAGGAGAAACACGTGCAGCAGATCCGCTCATTCGCAGTTTGATAGATCGTGGTGAAACAATCTTGCTGACGACTATAACAGCGGCCGGGCGGGCCGAAGCGTCGAAACTTTTTGCAGATGATATTGCTGCGAAACGCTTATATCTGCGCTGGACCCCCATCGAATTACCCTGGGCCCTGCGTCGATTCATTTGTAATCATAAGCCTAGATTTGGCATGATTATGGAAATTGAACTTTGGCCACAAATGATTGCCCAAGCAAAACGTCTAGGGGTGCCTTTGATCATGGCACAAGCACAATACCCAGACAAAAGCTTTGCGCGCGATCAAAAGGGGTTTGGACGAATACGCGCACGTAGTATCCAGGGATTTGACTTAATACTCGCCAAATCTCAACGTCATGCAGAAAGATTTTGTCACTTTGGAGCCAAAAATGTTCGCGTAACAGGCGAATTGAGATTCGAACAAACTATCCCGCAAACACAGCTTGACGCAGCTGATGCATTTTTGGAAACCATTGATCCAAAACGACTTCGCATTTGCCTTGCGAGTACGGCCCCCGACGAGGATCCAATGTTGATACCTGTAGTTCAGGAGCTTTTGAAAAATACAATTGGACCTAAACCGTTCATAATCTATGTGCCTCGCCATCCAAAGAATTTTGAAGAGACCAAGCAAAAATTGCGTAATGCAGGTTTAAATATGGCCGTCCGATCACGGGATTTTGCAGCAGACCTTTCACTGCTAACGCCCTTACCTGCTGATTGTGATGGTTTGTTTGGTGACAGTTTAGGTGAAATCAATTTCTACTACGCATTGGCCCAATCGGTGTTCGTTGGTGATAGTTTCAATGGCGAGGGGTCCCACAATATCATTGAACCTCTACGTCTACTGAATTCCGTAGTTGTAGGCCCCAGCATATGGGGCATCGAATACCCTGGTTTAGAGGCAATCGAAGACGGTGTATTGATCAAATTAGCCACACCTGATGATCTGTTAACCCATTGGCGTAATTTCACCCCGAACGTCAACAATGACCAAATTTCGAATTTTATCCACAATCATGGAGGTGCAACGACACGCATTTTGAAAGAATTAAGTGAGCATTACTTGCCGAGCACCCAATTTCAGAGCCACTAGTTTTCGACGTCTCTATTAGAGCGCGTTCATGTCAAAAGACCTCTGCATAAAGCCATTGCAACATGATCGGTGCGACAAAAACCAGGTCATGCTGCGCGTGACTCCATGACAATTCCCATTGCCCCTCCAGAACATTAGGCGGTAAATAGTCCAAAACCCCGCATTCAAAAAAAGTAAAAAATCGTGGTGTTGCCAGTCCAATTTCCGAAAACTTAGCAGAGATTTCATCGAAAATTGCTAGCATGCCATCGCGATAATCGACGGCGTCACCAGACACGTCCTCCAAAAAAAATCCACAAAAACAGCATCTAGCGCGACGTGTTTGCCAAGATTTCTGGCAGCACTCATCGCATTTTTCGCGCAAACCATTAAATTTTTAATCGCCCGCCCACGCGCAAGCTCTGAAGCGCTATGTGACCCATCCGTTTCCGCGCGCACAAAATAGAGCGGTAGGCGACTGCGTTCCTGCTGTGCATGGTACAAAAGGCTATCGGCAACCAACGCCTCATGGGTCATCTCCCGCAGCCCTTCCAAAAAGGCCGTTTTCTCAGCAACTGTTTCACCACTACAGCCAACAGCTCCAATATCGTCTGCTGATGTGACGACGTGATAGGGATAGCGGTCACACTCCACTGTGGCCAAGGCCGCGCGAGTTCCTCCGATGGCCAAAATCACCTGTAAGGGGCCCGCTGTATCAGCGATAATACCGCCACCCTTCAGGTGTTTCAAAAATCCCCGCACGCCCTAACGGCCTGGCAAATCTGCCATGAAAGAGGCAAATTCTCCCCTTTGCTGAATGTCCCAGCAATCAATATTTTCACCGATAAAATAACTCAGTTCTTCCGCCTGCGACGAGGGATCAACATCTGCCAACAAATTGTTGGTATCGTCACGTTGCGGCATGGTACCAAAACCATGGCCCGATTTTCCAAGGCGCATCGCGATGTCTTCAATCACCCGGTCTGACAATCGCATCCGCAAACCGGTCTCGACTGCCACAATCACATCCCCGTTTTCAGCCCGGATTATGGTTTGGGTTACAGCAATTTCAGTCGGTTCTAGTACGGTCGTCGAGGTGGGTTTGTTGTTCATATAAAAACTTACATCAAAAAAAATAATGAATATCTTATCGAGATCACTCTAACGTGGAGAAACATGAATGACCTTCAGGGATTATGCAAGCTTTGCATTATTGGAACACATCCAACCCCTCACTTCGTCCCAAACATCCTGTCGCCCGCATCGCCAAGGCCAGGAAGAATATAGCCGATATCGCTGAGGCAGTCATCAACCGCGGCTGTTGTGATATCGACGTCAGGATGCGCCTCTTGCATACGGGCAATGCCTTCAGGGGCGGCTAAGAGGCAGAGGAATTTGACATTGCGCGCGCCCGCCTGTTTGAGCAAATCAATCGCCGCAACACTCGAGTTGCCAGTGGCCAACATGGGATCGACGGCGATCACAACGCGGTTTTGCAGGTCATCGGGCACTTTGAAATAATATTGCACCGGCTGTAGGGTTTCTTCATCGCGATAAAGCCCCACAAACCCCACTCTTGCCGAGGGAATCAATTCCAAAACCCCATCCAGCAACCCATTCCCGGCCCTAAGAATAGAGACCAAAGCCAGTTTTTTTCCCGCCAACACAGGCGCCTGCATAGAGCGCATGGGCGTTTCAATGTCGCACAGCTCCAGCGGCAAATCCCGCGTCACCTCATAGGCAATCAGATGGCTGATCTCGCGCAGCAATTGGCGAAACTGATTGGTCGGTGTCGACTTATCGCGCATCAAGCTCAGCTTATGTTGCACAAGCGGATGATCAACAATGGTAAGGGTCATAGGATTTAGCCAATTACAAGGATTAGATGAGACGATACTGGTGCAAAATTGCAGTTTTGACAATGCGCGGTCACTTCAAAAAAACCTCTGCATAACGCCATTTCAACACGAAAGGCCTGGGCGGGCGCATATGTGCCGTGGTAAAATCACCGCAAAATTTGAGCAATAACCATACGTTCCAGTATACCCAGATGGTGAATGCGCCTGCCGAGGGGCAGGCAGGCGCGGCCCGGTGTTGTCACCGGGCAAAGTCATTTGGCTTGGCAGCTGGGTTATGCAGAGGTCTTTGAAATGACATTAAGATTGCCGCGGTGTGACACCAGACCCTAGTTTTCCAGAGTTTTGGCCAAAGCCTCTTTGGTGTCAGCATCACAAAACGCTGCATCAAGGGCGGTGGCATTGAGCGCATGGAAATCATCTACGCCCCAGCCAAACACCCTCTCCAATTGCTCGAACTCTTGCGTCATATCGGTGTGGAAAAATGGGGGGTCATCGGTGCTGACAGTGACCTTCACCCCTGCGTCCCGCAGCTTGGCGATCGGGTGCTGTTCCAGGCTCGGATAGACGCCAAGGGCAATATTGGAGCCAGGGTTTACCTCCAATACAAGTCCCGTTTCGGCAAGGTAATCGACCAACTTAGGGTCCTCAATCGCATGGACCCCATGGCCAATCCGCTCAATGCATAAATCGTTAATCGTATCCCAAACCGATTGCGCTCCGCCCCATTCACCAGCGTGGGAGGTCAAGCGCAGCCCAGCTTCGCGCGCCATGTCAAAAGCATAGGCAAAGTCCCCGGCTTTGCCGGCATCCTCTGCCCCGCCCATGCCAAAGCCGACAACCCAATCCCCCGCTGTCTCAGCAGCGCAAAGGGCCGTCTCCCGCGCTTTATCTGGCCCGAAATGGCGGATGCAGGTGACGATGCCTTTCAGCGTGACCCCCTCCACATGCGCCTCTTGCATAGCATGTAGATACTCGCGCCAAGCGCCCAGATCTCTGCCACCGCAGAAATCGGGGGAGACGAAGGTCTCGGCATAAACCACATTTTGCTCAGCGAGGTTTTCCAGCACCGATTGCGTCAGGCGCTGAAAATCTTCTGGGCTTTGCAATGCTTGGGTGGCCGCCTCATAGACCTGCAAAAACTCATCAAATCCGCTGTATTTATACGCGCCTTCTTCATCAAAAATCCCGCCAATATCGACAGATTTCTCTTGCGCGAGACCCCGGATAAAGGCCGGATCCGCCGCGCCCTCCAGATGCAGATGCAACTCAATTTTCGGAAATGTTTTCCAGCTCATAAGAAATTCCTACCCTGCCCTTGTGCCACAACACCCAAATGCGCGGCCACCGTTACGGCCACATCTTGAAACGCAATCATGCGATCAGAAACCTGAGTTTGTGCCAAATTCTGTCCATGAACAAGCACAGGCACCTGCTCGCGTGTATGATCTGTGCCGCGCCATGTCGGATCATTGCCATGATCGGCTGTAAAGATCACCAGATCATCGGGCCGGCTTTGGGCCAGAATGGGACCAATCTGCGCATCGAACCATTCCAGTGCCCGCGCATAGCCTTCCGCATCGCGCCTGTGGCCAAAGAGCGTGTCAAATTCCACAAAATTGGCAAAGGTCAAACTGCCATCGGGCGCCTGCCGCATCTCATCGGCCAAATGCTCCATCAGCTGCGCGTCACTGCCCTTGCGGCAGCGCGTAATCCCGCGCATCGAAAAAATGTCTCCGATCTTGCCAATGGCATGGACGGGCCGGCCGGCCTGCATCACCCATTCGCAAAGGGTTGCAGACGGCGGATCCATCGCAAAATCCCTGCGATTCAGCGTGCGCTGAAATCCCGTTTCCAAAGATCCAACAAAGGGCCGTGCAATCACACGCCCGACCTTCATCTTATGCAGAATGCCCGCCATGTCTTGGCAAAGATCATAAAGATTTTGCAGGCCGAAATGCTCTTCATGGGCCGCAATCTGAAACACGCTGTCCACAGAGGTGTAACAAATCGGCAGACCAGAGCGCAGATGTTCGGCGCCAAAAGCCTCAATCACTGGCATGCCAGAGGCGTGGCAATTTGCCAGGCTGCCGCCTGCAAAGTTTTGAAGCGCCGCCAAGACCTGCGGCGGAAACGCCGGCGTTTCATCAGGAAAATAGTGCCAATCCCAAGGCACTGGCACCCCTGCCAACTCCCAATGGCCCGATGGGGTATCTTTACCCTTGGAGATTTCGCGCGCCACCGCCCAGACCCCAGAACGCGCAGCCGGCCATGGAGAGGACATGCCGCTTGAATGCTGCAAAGCCTCCCCCAGGCCCAAGGCGGCCAAATTCGGCATATGCAGATCACCCTGACGCGCCTGAATGATTTGGCCCAGCGTATTGGCCCCCGCATCCCCAAACTCCGAAGCATCGGGCGCGCCCCCACAGCCCAGAGAATCCAGAACGACCAAGAAAGCCCTAGCCATGTTTTGACACCTTTGTTGGCGTAATCCGCTCAATGATGAGAGCCGGCAAAACCGGAGGCTCTGCGCTCAAAGTCACAGCACCCTGAACAGCGCGCATGGCCATTTCGGCTTGTTTAGAGCTTCGGCAATGCAGCCGCGCGATCAGCGCGCCTTTGCGCAGATGCGTGCCCAGCGGGGCAATGTCCGACAGGCCAACGGAATGATCGATCCGGTCATCTTCGCGTTGCCGCCCGCCGCCGAGGGCAACCACAGCCTGCCCCAGCGCAGCCCCATCCATCTCAGTCAAATAGCCTATACCGGGTGAGCGCAGCTCATAAGCCGGAGCGATTTCCAGATAATCTTGCCAGCGATCTGCAAAATTCTCAGGGCCTCCCTGCGCGCGGACCATCGCCCCAAACCGGGCCTTTGCACTGCCATCTTGCAAGGTTGCTTTTAAGCCATCACGCGCGCCTGTCTCGGTTAGAAACATTTGCGTTTGCAGCAAAAGCTGCGTGCCAAGCTCAAGCGCCACCTCGACCATCGCCCCTTGCCCACTCTCAAAGGCGCGCATCACATCGGCAATCTCAAGCGCATTGCCAATACTGGGGATCAGCGGTTGACTCATATCCGTCAAAACCGCGCTGGTGGGGCAACCTGCGCCATTGGCCGTGGCGACCAAAGCCTGCGCCAAATCTCGCGCTTGACCAAGATCTGACATCACAGCTCCCGACCCGGTTTTGACATCCAGCACCAGACCCTCCAGCCCAGCAGCCAATTTTTTGGCCAGAATAGAAGCGGTGATCAAATCACGAGATCGAACGGTCCCTGTCACGTCCCGCACCGCATAGAGGCGTTGATCGGCCGGCGCGATATCCGGGCTTGGTGCCACGATTGCGCAGCCGACCTTGGCCAGAATGGCGCGAAATTCGGCCTCGGTGAACTGTGTTTTCAAGCCCGGGATAGCCTCCAATTTGTCTAAGGTCCCACCCGTATGCCCCAATCCACGCCCGGAAATCATCGGAACATAGGCGCCAACCGCCGCCAGCATCGGCGCCAAAATCAAGGAGACTGAATCCCCCACGCCGCCTGTAGAATGCTTGTCGATCACCTTGCCGGGCAGATCCCAGTTGAGCACCTTGCCGCTGTCTCGCATGCCCAGTGTCAGGGCCACGCGCCCCTCCTCGCTCAGCCCCTGCAAACAAATTGCCATGGCAAATGCTCCAGCCTGTGCGTCACTGATTTCACCCGCGCCCAAATTGGCCCCAAAAGCCTGCACCGCTTCAGGCGGCACGGGCCAGCCTTCTCGCAAAGCCAAAAGAAGGTCACGGGTCAGCATTAGGCTTTCGGGTCCTCAGCACCAGCTGTCAGATGATCTAAATCAAAAGCACCCGGCAGCAAATCCGCCACCTGTGTACGTTCTTGCGCGCCGCTGGTTGCCAGTAACGTCACGGTCACCGGCCCCTTGGCAAATTCCGCCAGCTTTTGGCGACAGCCACCACAGGGCGGTACGGGACGGTCTCCACCGGCAATAACAGCCACTTCAACAATCTCATATTCCCCCCCTGCGCACATGGCCGCAATCGCGCCAGCCTCGGCGCAGGTTCCCTCGGGATAGGCCACATTTTCGACATTGCATCCAACATAAATTGCGCCGCTAGCACTGCGCAGCGCTGCCCCGACCGCGAAATTGGAATAGGGCACATAGGCTTTCAGGCGAACCTGAGACGCTGCGAGAATTAAATCATTGCTCATGATGATCACCTTTCAAAACCGACGCCCCGCGCCGCTCTTGCGCATTACATACCCAATGGCGAACCCCGTCTACCCTGCAAATGCCATTGCCGTTGACGGCTTAAACGCTGTCTTCCAAATGGGTCTCAAAGTCACCAGGCAAACTGACCTCCAGAAGCTCAAGATCCTCGGACGGTGCGCTATAAAGGCAGGCCATATCCGGCGGGATGACAAAAGCATCGCCTGCCACAAGGGTCTGCGCCGCCTGCGCCTTGCTTTGCAGCGTCAATTGACCATTCAGGACAAACGTGAAGTGAATATCGCTCGTGTGACGCGCCCAAACAGGGCTGCCCGGCCCTGGCTTGACCACCTGAACCCCCGCCACCGCGCCTGTATTAGCACAAATCATCGTATCGCGCGCCACAAAACCTGGCAGGCGAAACGGGCGCCATTCAGTTTCATTCGCTTTGTAATGAACAAACCTTTGCCCCTCAAACAGCCGATCCGGGCGTATATGCTCGTTTGGCAGATCCATGTCATGATCTATCGTGGTGATGTGTTCTGCGGGCACGCCAATCTCAATAACCTCCAAATCCTCACTGGCAAAGAGCACACGGTGACGAATTTCTGGCGGTTGGATCACGCAATTTCCAGCTTCGAGGCGAAACGGCGGCCCTTGATCCTCATAGACCAAATCCACCCAGCCTTTGTAGCAATAGATCAGCTGAAATCCGACCGAGTGGAAATGCACCATATCCGGCACAGGCCCGCCGCCAGGAATACGGATATGGCTGGCGATGATTGAACCGCCCAAACGGCTGGGAATAAGATCGCGATAGTGCATGCCTGCGCGTCCAATGACCCAGGGCGCCTGATCGGCCATGCGGCGCATCACAAATTCATGCGCAACAGGCGGCATCACCACGGGCGGAGCAAGGGCGGCAATTTCGATGCGCGTGCCATTGGGCGCGGTCAAATGCGTCTGACCGCCCGCAATCAACATCGGATCGTCACACAGGATGCGCAGCACCCCCGGCGCAGTCTGGGCGTCCTTTTGCACCCGCACCCGCAAACCATAGCCTGAAAACACCGCAACGCTGGGATCGTCGGCCGGAAAAATTTCATCCATCCGCATCCCAAGGGTCTTGGTGAAAAACGGAATGTCATCTCGCAATTGTTTGGTCGGCAACACCACTTCGGCGCGTATATTTTGCATGGTCTCTCTCCGATATCACAGTGGGTTAATAGCCATTTTCCACGAGAGTTCCACGTGATGCAATGGCGGATCGTCGCATGCCAAAATGTTAGCGCAAGCCCAATGTTGCGTCCAAGCCTGTGATAGGGAATAACCTTCTCAAAACTGAAGTGGAGGCGATCAGATGTCCTATAAAGAAGTTTATGCCGGTTGGCAGGCAGACCCAGAGGCATTTTGGATGAAAGCTGCTGAGGCGATTGATTGGATCAAAGCGCCCTCCAAAGCTCTGTGGGATGATGACACCCCCCTGTACGAATGGTTTAAGGACGCGCAGGTCAACACCTGCTACAATGCCGTAGATCGCCATGTCGAGGCCGGCAATGGCGATCGGGTGGCCATTATCTATGACAGCCCTGTCACGGGACAGAAATCCAAAACCACCTATGCAGAGTTGCAAGAGCAAGTCGCCGCCCTCGCAGGCGGGCTGGCTGCCAAAGGGGTTGTGGCGGGAGACCGGGTTGTCATCTACATGCCGATGGTCCCTGAGGCCTTGGTCGCCATGTTGGCATGTGTCCGGATCGGCGCGATCCATTCGGTTGTCTTCGGCGGTTTCGCCGCAAATGAGCTGGCCGTGCGTATTGATGACGCCACGCCAAAGGCGATTATTGCAGGCTCCTGCGGTATCGAACCCGGCCGCATTGTTGAATATAAACCACTGCTCGATGGCGCGATTGATCTGGCAACGCATAAACCAGAATTTAGCGTTATTTTCCAGCGCCCCCAATGTGAAGCTGAGTTGGGGCCTCAGGACATTGAATGGCATCAATTGCAAGAGGGCGTGCCTCCCGCGCCCTGCGTGGCAGTATCCGGTGATCATCCGGCTTATATTCTGTATACCTCCGGCACAACCGGCGCGCCGAAGGGCGTTGTGCGCCCCACCGCTGGACATTTGGTGGCGTTAAACTGGACGATGAAGAACATCTACAACGTGGATCCTGGCGATGTCTTTTGGGCCGCCTCTGATGTGGGTTGGGTCGTTGGGCATTCCTACATTTGTTACGCGCCATTGATCCATGGCAACACAACGGTCGTCTTTGAAGGCAAGCCGGTCGGCACGCCGGATGCAACAACCTTTTGGCGGGTGATTGCCGAGCATGATGTGCGCAGTTTCTTCACGGCCCCCACCGCCTTTCGTGCGATCAAGCGGCAAGACTCAAAAGGCGAATCGATCAAAAATTTCGACATGAGCCGGTTGCGCGCGCTTTATTTGGCCGGCGAACGGGCCGATCCGGACACCATTGAATGGGCGCAAGAGGTCATGGGCGTGCCGGTCTATGACCACTGGTGGCAAACCGAAACCGGCTTCACCATCGCCGGCAATCCGGCGGGTATTGAGGCCATGCCGGTCAAAATTGGCTCCCCGACCGTGGCCATGCCGGGCTATGATGTGCAAATCTTGGATGAAGGGGGCCATCAGATGCCAGTTGGCGAGTTGGGCGCCATTGCGGTCAAACTGCCGCTCCCCCCGGGCACTCTACCCACCCTTTGGAATGCATCGGATCGTTTCATTAAGTCCTACCTCACCACCTTTCCTGGCTATTATGAAACCGGTGATGCCGGGATGATTGATGAGGATGGCTATCTCTACATCATGGCGCGGACCGATGACGTCATCAACGTCGCAGGACACAGGCTCTCGACCGGTGGGATGGAAGAAGTTTTGGCCAGTCACCCGGATGTGGCCGAATGCGCCGTGATCGGTGTGAGCGATGAGCTCAAGGGGCAATTGCCACTTGGATTTCTCTGCCTCAACGACGGCTGCACCCGCAAAGCTGAGCAAGTTGTCGCCGAGGTGATCACATTGGTCCGCGAAAAGATTGGCCCTGTTGCCGCGTTCAAACTGGCCTGTGTGGTGGATCGCCTGCCCAAAACACGCTCAGGCAAAATCCTGCGCGCAACCATGGTTAGCATCGCGGATGGCAAAGCCTATAAGGCCCCTGCAACGATAGATGATCCCGCTGTTTTGGACGAGGTGCGTTTAGCACTACAAAAATTGGGATATGCGCAACCATGAGATGCGCCGCCCAATAGACCGGACGCACTCTTTGCCGCTTGATCTTAACGTGATGTTAAACAATAAAAAGTTTTATCAACACGTCTTGATTTTTGGTCACTTCTTGTTATCGATAAAATGACGCGTGGCCTATTAGGGCCGTTCTCGACTCAAATGACGTCAATAAATTTAGATGGAGATCCATTATGAAAAAACTCGTTCTTGCAGGTGCATTCGCAGCATCTATGGTTGGCACAACCTCTTCTGCACAAGGTGCACTCGGTGCATCCAGCTTTGTAAACTTTGTGCCACTGATCGTAATCGTGGCAACAGTTGGCTTGGCGTCCTCTTCAGGCACCTAAGTAAAATTACAGCCTGGCCATGCATGCGGGCCCGGCTGTTACACCCAATTAGGCAAATTGCTCGCGAATGAGCCGCTCTTCTAACCCGTGATCCGGATCGAACAGCAAACGGTGCGCCACATCCCCGGCGCTTTCAATCTCCACCGACATCACATTCTTGACCGAGCAATTGTCCGCATCAGCCATGACGGGCCGTTTGACAGGTTCGATCACTTCAAACCGCACCTTCGCAGCCTTCG
>Ga0233432_10004621_pt1 | contig 12151 bp, 9 predicted proteins | sample SI_122_August201_6_FD_179870 | JGI IMG/M metagenome (GOLD analysis project Ga0233432, IMG submission 179870) | Seawater microbial communities from Saanich Inlet, British Columbia, Canada - SI_122_August2016_10_MG | ecosystem: Environmental > Aquatic > Marine > Inlet | place: Canada: British...
TCCACGCAGACGGAATACGGACAGAACCACCCGTGTCTGACCCAATACCCGCCGCAGCCAAACCAAACGCCACAGATGCTGCAGCGCCTGAGGACGACCCGCCCGGCACCAGCGCGGGATCATTTACGTTCGGTGGGGTTTTGGTCACAGGGTTCAGACCGAGGCCTGAAAACGCCAGCTCTGTCATGTGCGTTTTGCCCAGGCTGACCACGCCAGCCCGCTTCCCGCGCGCAAAGACTGTCGCGTCTTTAGTCGGCACCCGGCCTGCAAGCATGGCTGTGCCAGCCTCGGTGCCGACGCCCGCAGTATCATACAGGTCTTTCCATGAGATCGGCACACCATCCAACGGCCCCCGACGAAGACCTGCTTTGGCTCGTGCCGCCGCCTCTGCTGCTTCGGTCCGGGCAGAGTCCGCCATAACACGGACGTAAATCGTATCAGTCGCCTCGTGCGCTTCGATCGCGTTCAGATACGCTTCGGTTACATCACGAGCGTCCAGCGCGCCGCTTTCGATCTGGCGACCCGTTTCGGCGGCGGTCAGGAAGTTGATGTCAGTCATGTAACCCTCCAGTCATTTTTCCAGACCCTATGCGGCGGCGCGTCCGTGGACAATCCGGGGTGACGGCACGATATAGAAACTATGAACAAATTTCTCGACTGTGACGCCCTGATCGTTGGCGGCGGCCTTGCTGGCGCCGCATCGGCCCTTTCGCTGGCGGATGCTGGTTTTGGCGTGATCCTGCTGGATGCAGGCGGAGCGACGGCAGAAGACGCGGCAGAGTTTGACGGACGCGCCTATGCAGTGGCGCTCGCCTCACAACGCTTTTGGGCGGCAATCGGCGTTTGGGATCGCGTCGCAGCTGAGGCTGAGCCAATGGTCGACATTCTCGTCTCGGACGGCAAGGTGGATGAGGGCGCATCGCCCCTATTTCTGCATCTCGACCATCGTGAGACTGATGACGGCGTTTACGGTTACATGGTCGAGGATCGCCACCTGCGACCCGCTGTGCTTGCCGCAATGGACGATCACGAACGGGTAGAGCAGCGCGCGGGTCGTGTGACAACGGTCGACTACGGCCCGGGGCGGGCGGTCGCGTCGCTGGCCGATGGCGGTACGATCCACGCCTCTGTCGTCATTGCCTGCGATGGGCGCGACAGCCCATTGGGCGCCGCAGCCGGGATCAGACGGATGAGCCGCCGGTATCAGCAAAACGGTCTCGTTTGCGCTGTGGGTCATGAAAAGCCCCACCATGGCGTGGCGCATGAGATGTTCCTGCCAAGCGGTCCTTTCGCCATTCTACCGTTGCGTGGCGACCGGTCATCACTGGTCTGGACAGAAACCAACGCTGAGGCCGCCCGCATTCATGCCTTGGATGATGATGCGTATTTGGTCGAATTGCAGCGCCGGTTCGGTGATTTCCTTGGCAAGATCACGTTAGAAGGGCGTCGCTGGACTTATCCCCTTCATCTTTCGCTCGCTCATGAATACGTCAAACCTCGCCTCGCATTGCTGGGCGACGCCGCACATGCCGTTCATCCGATTGCAGGGCAAGGCCTGAACCTAGGCGTCCGCGACGCCGCTGCACTGGCAGAGGTGCTTAGCGAAGCTGCAGGCCGTGGCGAAGACATTGGCGGGCTGGACGTTCTGAGGCGGTACCAGAATTGGCGCAGGTTCGATTCGACGTCCTTCGCACTTGGGATGGATGCGCTGAACATATTATTCTCGAACGACAGTGGCCCGATCCGGTTGATCCGCGACCTTGGTATGGCGGCGGTGAACAAGGCGCCCAAGCTGAAAACGGTGTTCATGAAAATGGCGTCTGGCGTGTCAGGCGAGACGCCAAAACTGATGCGCGGCGAACGCCTGTAGATCGTCTCAGAACATCAAAGACTGAAAGCACCCCTGTTGACGTGGGACCTGCGCCTTCCTAGATAGCGCGCAGGGCCTGAAGACGCCCGCCGCCCGCAGGCGCAAGCCCACGGTGAAGTCTTCGGCATTTTCATCGCACCCGACTTTCCCAAGTTGCGCGGCGTGATGGCAACGCGGGCGCCGTCAAAGCAGTTTTGCGCAGCCTCATGAAAGGCGGCTCAGATGCCCACTATTGATGACCTGAAATTCTAGGCGAAGCGTCTTCGCGCCTCGTTGGCTGGGTCAAATCCCATGTCCCATTCACAAGCGTTAGAGGCGGTCGCCCGGCAGCATGGCTACAAGGATTGGAACACAATCTTTGCGGCGTGCGGGAATGCCCCATCCGGCCCACCGTGGCAGGTGGGGCAGATCGTGACCGGCGCCTATCTAGGCAAACCGGTGCGCGGAACGATCAAATCGTTGCGCCAGTTGGCTGACGGGCGGATGTTCCGCGTTTCGCTTGATCTGGATCAGCCGGTGAACGTTTCGGCCTTCGACAGTTTCGACGTCATGCGTCGCCGCTTGTCGGCGACACTAAACCGAAAAGGTGAGACTGTTGAAAAGATCACCGGCGGCACGCCTCAGCTGAAGCTGGATGTGTAACCAAAGCGCCCGTTGGCACGTAGCCAGCGGGCGTTAACCGCCGCTCATCAACAACGTTTCCGCCGTTGCAGGCGCATCAAGATCAACCCAACCATCCTTGGCCGCATTGTTTGCCTGTTGCAGGGCAAGGAACGCTGAGACACCCAGCATCAAAGGCGGTTCTCCCACCGCTTTGGATCGCTTGATCGTCAGGACGCGGTTCTGCCCTTCGGCCCAAAGCGCCACGTTCATGACATCGGGCCGATCACCTGCAGTTGGGATCTTGTAGGTCGATGGCGCGTGGGTTCTGAGTGCGCCGGTATTGTCCCAAACCAGTTCTTCCGTCGTCAGCCAGCCCGCGCCCTGAATGAACCCGCCCTCTACCTGTCCAAGATCAATTGCAGGGTTCAGGGATTTGCCAACATCATGCAGAATATCGGCGCGAACCATGCGGTTTTCACCGGTCAGAACATCCAGCGCGACTTCGGTCACCGCCGCGCCATAGGCGAAATAGTAGAACGGGCGACCTTTGGCGGCCTCACGATCCCATTCGATCTTCGGCGTCGCATAGAACCCTGTTGCGGCCAACGAGACCCGGTTCATGTAGGCCTCTTTAATCAGATCAGGCCATTTTTTGCGGCCCCCGGACCAAAAGACCATACCATTTTCGAAAAGCAGCTCGTCCTTGTCCAAAAAGTCGGCCAGCCGCTGCTTTAGCTGATTACACGCATCCTGCACCGCCATCCCGTTCATGTCTGACCCGGATGACGCAGCAGTTGCTGAGGTGTTGGGCACCTTGTCTGTCCGGGTTGAGGTGATGCGGACCATGTCCAGCGGCAAGCCAAACTCAGACGCCGCGACCTGCGCCACCTTTTGGAACAGGCCCTGGCCCATTTCCGTCCCGCCATGGTTCAAAGCGATAGAGCCATCCTGGTAGATCAGCACCAGCGCACCCGCCTGGTTCAGAAACGTGGTCGTGAAGGAAATGCCAAATTTCACCGGCGTTAACGCGATCCCGCGCTTGATAAGCGCATTCTCAGCGTTCCACGCTACGATTTCCTTGCGCCGGGTTTCATAATCAGAAGTTTGAACAAGCTCGGCGACGATCTTTTCGGTGACGCTGTCCTCGACCGTCATGTGGTACGGGGTCACCACCCTTTCGCCCGGCCCATCAGCAGGTTCATAAAAATTACGCTGGCGAACGACCAGCGGGTCGAGATCAAGGTGATGGGCGATATGCTCCATCATTCTTTCAGCCCCAAGAACGCCTTGCGGGCCGCCAAAACCTCGGAAGGCCGTCATCGAAACCATGTTGGTTTTGCAGCGATGCGAGATGATTTCAGCGTCTGGATAGTAGTAGGCATTATCCGCATGGAACATCGCCCGGTCGGCGATGGCGTGGCTCAGGTCGGTTGACCAGCCACAGTTGGACCACTGTTCGAATTTGACGCCTTCGATCCGCCCGCTGTCGTCAAAGCCAACCTCATAGGCCACACGAAACGGGTGGCGTTTGCCGGTCAGCACCATGTCATCATCGCGGTCAAGGCGCAGCTTCGCAGGTCGCCCTGTGACTCGCGCAGCCATTGCGACGGCCACAGCAATCAGATTGCCCTGCGTTTCCTTACCGCCGAACCCGCCGCCCATACGGCGAACTTCGACCGTTACGGTGTTGAGCGGCAGCGCGAGGTTTTCAGCGACGACCTTCTGCACCTCTGATGGGTGCTGGGTCGACGAAAGGACATGGATTTCGTCGTTCTCACCAGGCGTCGCGACGGCAATCTGACCTTCCAGATAAAAGTGATCCTGCCCGCCAATTTCCATCTGGCCTTTCAGGGTATGCGCCGCCCGATCGATTGCCCGGCCCGCATCCCCACGCGCCATTCGGTACGGTTCAGACAGAAACGATTTGGCCTGTATCGCCTCATCTATGCTGAGGATCGGGGAATTTTCGCTGTACTCAAGATTAGTTAGGCGAACTGCGGCGCGGGCCGCTTCACGCGTATCGGCGACTACAGCGAACAGGCATTGGCCCTGATAGCTGACATCCGCGCCAGTTTCTTCGGAGAGGGCAAAGGCAGGTTCATCATGAATGACGGGCCCGGTGTCGTTGATCCCGGGAACGTCATCAGCCGTAAAGACCGCCACTACGCCAGGTGCGTTCCTGATCAGATGAAGATCACCGCCTGAGACAAAACCATAGGCAATCTTCGATAGACCCAGCGCAAGATGGACCATGCCTGGCGGCTCCAGCCCATCATCAGCGTACCGCGCATCGCCTGCGACCTGCCGGTCGGCGCTGTCATGGCGCACTGCAACGAAGTCTTTATCCCGTGCGGATCCGTCCATCATCCCACCACCACGTCTTGCGCAAGAACCTTGCCACGGCCCGTGATCCGCACTTCGCCAAAATTGCGTTCGACGAAGTATTTTAGGATCAGGTTCTTGGCCGTTTTCATTCGATACGCAGCAGAGGCGCGATGATCGTCTATGGGCGCAAAATCCTGATCAAGCGCATCCATCGCGGCCTTGAAAGCAGCTTCGGCGAACGGTTTGCCCTTCAAAGCGGCCTCAGCGGCTTTTGCACGTTTCGGTGTCGCCGCCATGCCGCCGAATGCGATGCGGACTTCGACAATTTTCTCGCTCCTCAGCCGGATATTGATCGCGGCCATGATGGCCGAAATGTCCTGATCAAAGCGTTTTGAGATTTTGTAGCACCGCAGATCCATCGGATCGTCTGGCGCAGTGATGTCGACCGCCTGAACAAATTCGCCTGGTGACAGATCCTGCTTACTGTATTCGATAAAGAAGTCTTCGAGATTGGCATGCCGTATTTGAGCGCCTTTGCGGATCGTCAGCGTCGCGCCTACGGCAATCAGGGCGGGCGGGGCATCGCCAATGGGCGACCCGTTGGCGATGTTGCCGCACAAAGTCCCGGCAGACCGGACCTGTTCTGAGGCGAACCTGCGCCACAACTCCCCCATATCCGGGAACATTTCAGCCAACGAGGACATGGCTTTCTGATGTGAAACGGCGGCGGGGATCTGCACGCCTGTCAGGGTTTCTTCAATCTCAGCCAGATCAGCACAATCACCGAGGTAGATGATCTTATCCGGTGCAAAGCCTTGTTTGGTGACCCATAGGCCAACATCCGTCGCGCCGGCCAGGATGGTCGCGTCAGGGTGCGTCTCAACCAGCTGGGCAAGTGTATCAGCATCCTGCGGGGCCCAGAACGCGCACCCGTCCACCTCATATGTCAGCGGCCCGGCATCCAGCGCCTTCAGGCGCGTACATGCGTCAGGTTTATCGGATGGGGCGTCAGGCAGGTCGCGGGCGACCTGAGCGGCATTCAGGATAGGACCATAGCCTGTGCATCGGCAGAGATTGCCCGCCAGCTGATCGGCAACCGACCCGGCGTCGGTCGGGGCGCCGGTTTCATAACCGTGCCACAGGCTCATCACGAAACCGGGTGTGCAAAACCCGCATTGAGAACCGTGACCTTCAGACATCGCCTTTTGCACAGGGTGCAGGTCGCCGTCGCGGGTAAGATGCTCAACAGTGACAACTTCCTTGCCGTGAACCATCGGCAAAAGATGGATGCAAGCGTTCACGGTCCGTTGGGTCAGACGGCCGCGCGGGCCAAGCTCACGAAGGGCGACGGTGCAGGCGCCGCAATCCCCTTCGGCGCACCCTTCCTTTGTGCCCGTAAGCCGCTTTTCGTACCGCAACCAGTTCAGAAGGGTCATGGTTGGCGCGGCGCTGTCTACGCGCTGCTCAACGCCATTCAACAGGAATGTAATTACACTACTCATAGTCAGCATCCTCAGCGGTATCTCGCTGATTTGTCCAGAGGAAGACCTGCTAATGGGCCTTTATCGGCGTGATTTTTTTGGGACTGGTGATGGCGCGGGTGAAGATTAAAGGCGCCCTGAAAAACCTTTCACATGTGAAAGTAGACTTAAGCGGTTGATATATATGGGGTGCAAGTGTGATAGCCTTATTTTGTTCACGTTATGCCCCTGACAATTCAGGTGATCTACCGCGATCGCGCCTACCCAAAGAGCGTATTCTCCACAGCGAATGTCCCATTCGCTTGTCGGGCGACAGGGCCCGGGCCGGGCTATAGTTCAAGGGTTAGCAAGGTATTAATATCGTTTGGTGACAGTTACTTACCAAAGGTTTCACGCGTGAAACCCTCGACAGTTTCACAACCGCTCATACGCCCTCACCGGAACGACAGCGTTCCATCCTCAAGGTCCTGCGCTGGGATCGTATCCTTCTCAACCTGATAATCCTGCGTGAAGACCCACGGTCCACGATCACCCTGTTTGGCGAGCAGATGAACGCTACGCTGGATATACCCGGCATTGAAGTTCTCGGCTGAGATCAAGGGCTGCGGGGCCATATCCTGATCTTCGGCCCGCAATTGCGGCTCAACCACCGTCGTTCCGGTCGCGTCCATCCGTTCAAGAACGCGGCAGACGAAGTCGGCGACCAGATCGGCCCGCATCGTCCAGCTGGTGCGGATATACCCAAATACATAGGCAAGGTTCGGCAGACCTGTGAACATGATGCCGTGATGCGCCCAGGCAGCGGACAGATCGAACGCCTTGCCGTTCACTGTGAAAGGGATGTCCCCCAGCGGCGCCAGATTCAGGCCCGTAGCGGTGACGATCACGTCGGCATCTACGTGGGTCCCGGACGCCAGTTGAATGCCCGTCTCATCAAATGTTTCGATTTTGTCGGTCAAGATCGTGGCAGTCCCCGCTTTCAACGCGGCGAAGAGATCACCGTTCGGGACCACCGCCAGACGTTGCCGCCATGGCTGATAAGACGGGGTAAAGTGCGGGTCCAAAGGCACGGCGCCCTCAAGATGCGCCTCAACCCCTGCGATCAGATCTGCGGCCAGCGCATCAGGTTCTTCGAATGCCCGCCGCGTGGTTTCAGCGGAATCGTAGAGGTATTTCTTGCGCATCACCTGATGATAGACGTCATCGGGCAGGTTCAGCGGCGCAAGCAGTTCACCCAGATCATTCTCATCGGGCTTCGGGAAATAATAGGTCGGCGATCGCTGGATGATGGTGACATGCTCTGTCCGGTCAGCAATGGCCGGAACCAGCGTCGCCGCTGTTGCGCCCGATCCGATTACGGCGACGCGCTTACCGTTCAAGTCGATATCTTCGGGCCATGTTTGCGGGTGCACGATCTGGCCCTGAAACCGGTCGCGGCCTGTAAAATCGGGCGTGTACCCTTCGTCATGGCGATAATATCCCTGACACATCCACAGAAAGTTGCACGACAAGGTCCGTTCACCATCGGGTCCTGCGACCTGCAATGACCATGTTGCATCAGCTTCTGACCAGTTGGCGCTGCACACTTCGTGGCCGAAACGGATGTGCTGGCTGATGTCCTGCTCAACAATTGCGTCCTCAAGATAGCTGAGGATTTCATGCGCCTCAGCAATCGGCTTGCCCATCCAGGGCTTCCATGAATAGCCGAACGTGTAGAGATCGCTGTCAGACCGGATGCCAGGATACTTATGGATACGCCATGTCCCGCCAATGCCAGCCTCACATTCCAGCAAGGCAAAGGTCTTGCCCGGATGGCGCTGTTGCAGATGATAGGCGGCATCAATGCCGGAAATGCCCGCGCCAACAATCAGAACATCGAAATGCGTGGCGTCTGCATCAGCTGTGATTTTAGTTTCGACATTCATTGCGGCGTCCTGACGGGTTCTTATTCAGTCGGGCTGAACGTAGGCGCGCTTTCTTGACATGGCTAGGCGCATCACGCACTTCCGTCGCGCAATCGCGAAAGCAGAGATTAGGGAAAAGGCCAGCCAGGTTTCTGCCGGGACCAAAGGTGAAACCTGACGCAATCTGATCCGCTTTCACGCAACCGGAGGCGCCCCAAATGGCCAAATCGACCAAGCCCACCTACGTCTACACTTTGCTGGTCGAAGCAGGTCGTAAAGACGGCGACGGCCTGCCAAAGGACGCCACAGGCGCGGCGCTGATGTGCTATGCGGCGGGCAAGGATGAAAGCGAAGCGGTCAACGAGACCGTCGCCATCCTGAAACAGGCCGACATCAGCGTGCTGGAAGTGTCAGGCTATGGCTCGCTGGAAGAACGCGAAGACGAAGGCCACGACATCAGCGATGAAGAAAAGGCGCTGATGCAAAGGGCGTTAGAGGAAAACGCTGTGATCGTCGCGCAGATGACGCCGTTCTACGACAAGGTTTGACGTAGCAAAGCGCCCAACCGCGCAATCCCAGCCTCAATGTCTTCAACGCTTGGCAGCGAGTAGCTTAGCCGCAGGGTGTTCGGCCCTGATCGGTCTGCAAAGAACGCCTCGCCCGGCACATAGGCGGCGCCGGCTTCTTCCACCGCCCGTGGGAGTAATTCAGCGGCATCGAAACCTTCGGGCAGTACCATCCAGATGAACATCCCACCTTCAGGCTTTGACCATGTGACGCCTTCAGGCATGTGCTGCGCCAATGCGCCCAACATGGCGTCGCGTTTGCGGACGTAACTTTCCCGCGCCTTGGCGACCTGCTCGTCGAACATTGTGCTGGCCAGTTCATGCACCGCCATCTGGTTCAGGCGGGATGCGTTCAGATCGCTGGCCTGTTTGATCAGCGTTAGTTTCTGGATGACCGGTGTCGCGACGCACACCCAGCCGATGCGCAGACCAGGGGTGAAGACTTTGGAAAATGACCCGCAATGGATCACCCGCGACGCCTCTATCCCGCCGCTGCGGGCGATATCCAGCGACTGAATTGTCGGTGGGGCGACGCCTTCGCAGCGAAGTTCAGAATAGGGGCTGTCTTCGATAATAGGGGCGTCCAGTTCAGCGGCCAGTTCGATCAGACGAAGACGTTCAACCTTTGTCATGGTTTCGCCGGTCGGGTTCGCGAATTCCGGAACGACATAGGCAAACCCGGTTCGACCGCCGCGCGCTGCCGTCTCTGCCGTATAGACCTCTGCGTTCAGGTTTGTGTCGCTCAGGCGCAGTGTTTCGTAGTGCGGTTGACAGGCAGAGAACGCCTGCAGTGCGCCCAGATATGTCGGCGCAGCCACCAGCGCCGTGTCACCGGGAGATAGAAACAGGCGGCCCAAAAACTCCAACCCCTGCTGGGAGCCATTGGTGATCAAGGTGTTATCAATTGAACAGATCGTCCCTTTGGCCGCCATGTAGTCGACAATCCATGCGCGCAGATCGTCATCGCCTTCGCTGGTCGAATATTGCAGCGCCCGACCTGCGCGCACCGGATCGGACAGAACCCGGTCGTAGGCGGCGCAAATTTCGTCTTGTGGGAATAGGGTCGGGTCAGGGATGCCGCCTGCAAAGCTGACGACGCCCGGCTTTTCGATCAGCTTGAGCAGCTCACGAATTTCCGACGCCTGCATGCCGTCCATACGGCGGGCGAAGGTCGGGGCGAAGGCGGGTGCTTTGGTTGTCTGTGTCATTAGGTCAGAAACACTGACATAGGCATATAGATCAATGATTAGGACCTAATATTTCAGAAAATCAGGGAAATTTTGAACGAAATGCAAAGAATGGGAGGGCTTCACGACATATAATAACAATCTTGCCTTAAGACCTCCTCCGCCATAGGCAATGCAAACCTGTAATTCATGCAAAGACGCTTGTTATGACCACGCCAAACGCCTGGGTGTTTCTCGACCTTGACGGCACGATGACCGATGCCGGACCGGGCATCACGAAATCCATCGCCTATGCGTTGGAAAAGATGGGGAAAACGCCACCGACACTGAAAGATCTGGAAAAATACGTCGGTCCCGCCCTGCAGGAGACTTTCCCGCAACTTGGTGTGGATGATGTCGACGCTGCTTTAGGCTTTTATCGTGAGCGGTACACAGATGTCGGTCTCTTTGAAAACTCGCTCTATGACGGCGTGCACCAAATGATGGACGATCTTAGGGCGCAAGGTTTCAAGCTGGCGATGGCGACTGCCAAACCGTTGGTCTACGCCCGCCGCATTACGGAACACTATGATCTGGCGCCACGTATAGAACAGCAGTTTGGGTCCGAACTCGGTGGCTGGCTGACCAACAAGAAGGATCTGTTGGAGCACGCGCTGAAGGAAACCGGCGCTGACCCTGCCGCAAGCTTCATGCTGGGCGATCGAAGTCATGACGCTATCGGTGCGCGGCACAACAACATCACGCCGCTGGGCGCGCTATGGGGCTTTGGATCCCGGCCTGAACTTGAGCAGGCGCAATGCGCCGCCATCGGCGATGCACCCGCCGACATCGCAGGAATTGTGGAGAGCCTGAAATGAAGATCGATCCCGTTGCCCTGACCGCCGACCTGATCCGCTGCAATTCCGTCACCCCCGCTGAGGGCGGCGCTATTCAACTGCTGGAAAAACTGCTGGGCGAAAACGGGTTTGAATACCATCGCTGCGACCGGAATGGCATTGCCAATCTTTATGCGCGCACGCCCAGCAACGGCCCGATTTTTGGCTTTGGCGGGCATACCGACGTGGTGCCGGAAGGCGATCAGTCACTCTGGACGCATCCGCCTTTCGATGGCGTGATCGCAGATGACCAGCTGTGGGGCCGGGGCGCGGTTGATATGAAATCGGGCGTCGCCGCCTTTGTCTCAGCGGCGATCGAATATCGTGAGGCAGGTGGCCAGGGCGGTATCGCCCTGCTGATTACCGGTGATGAAGAAGGTAACGCAAAAGACGGTACGGTCGCGATCCTCGACTGGATGCGCGAACATGGGGAAGCCGTAACGCATTGCCTGGTGGGAGAGCCTACCAGCCCCGAAACACTGGGCGACATGATCAAGATCGGGCGACGAGGATCAATGACTGCCGACTTCCGCGCTGTCGGTACGCAGGGCCACACGGCCTATCCGCACCGATCTGCTAATCCGTTGCCACCATTGATGCGTCTGCTCGATACAATCGCCAGTCACAAGCTGGACGAAGGGACTGAGCATTTCGACCAATCAACACTGGCGTTGACTACAGTCGACGTTGGCAACCCGGCGAACAACGTCATTCCGGCTGAAGCGACTGCAACCTGCAATATCCGGTTCAACGACGCCCACACGTCGAAGAAGCTGGCCCTGTGGCTCTTGGAAGAAGCGACCAAGGCGACGCTGGGTTCGGGCGTGCGGATTGAGACGAATTTCCGCGTCTCGGGTGAAAGTTTCATCACTGAACCTGAAACGCTCGCCTCAGTACTGACAGAGGCGATCCAGGCGGAGACCGGTAAAACGCCGGAACTGTCGACCACAGGCGGAACATCAGATGCCCGCTTCATCAAGGATATGTGCCCAGTGGCCGAGTTTGGTTTGGTGGGTCAAACCATGCACCAGACAGATGAAAGGGTGCCGGTTGAAGAGATCCGAGCGCTCAGCCGGATTTACCGGGGCGTTCTGGAGCGGTATTTTGCCCAATAGTTCGCCAATAAGCCGAGCGGTAATTCAACCCAGAGTATACTGATCAAATGACTTTGGGGCATCGCGAATTTTTTTGCCTTCTGTAGCAAGGAATTTTGATAGTTTTAAAGTGGTATGATGATCATACCAATGATTGTGGCAGGCTATTTTTTCTCAATTTTCCATTTTCGCCTCAGAAATTCTGATTAACTAGCAAGCCAAAATATTCCAATTTGTACCAATTAA